>ENA-ORTW01004083-ORTW01004083.1-human-gut-metagenome-genome-assembly--contig:-NODE-4083-length-11764-cov-2.459476_pt1 | contig 11764 bp, 9 predicted proteins | sample MGYA00242072_ERZ509193 | MGnify/ENA primary metagenome ERZ509193 (study PRJEB26280, sample SAMEA2338813) | human gut metagenome | biome: human gut; feature: human-associated habitat; material: faeces...
AACCTTGTGCCGCAAAAGAAGAAAAACTTGAAAAATTCAAAACAGAACTTAAAGACGTTATTGCCTATGTGAAATACAGTAAAAGCACAGAGGCACTTAAGGAATACAACGAGAAACACAAGCCGGATTTAACCAAAAGTACGGTAACGTTGATTAATGAACTTACAAACAGCAATTATGTATTTGTTGACGGAAAGGAGCGACTTAACATGTGTGAGGCTTTTGAAGGAATTAAAGCAGAGGGAATAGAAGAAGGCAGAAAAGAAGGAATAGAAGAAGGCAGGAAAGCCGAATTAAAGGACAAATATAAATCATGGGTAACATTGAGTCATAACCTTCAAAAGAAAGGTATGAGCAGAGCTGAAATAGCTTGTTCACTCGGTATATCAGAAAGCAGATTAACAGAAGCATTTGAGTATATGGAACATATTAAGGCGGATGTGAAATAGAGTGGAATGAGTACGAAATGGAGAAGAGAGGCTCCAATCCATAGGATCTTTCCCTGAGCCAAGGCTAAAATTTGATATTGGCAATAAAGCAATCTGACAATAAAATAAATAAAAGTTTTATTAAGATTTTTAATAAAATATAAACTACGCCAAAAGGATTGACATAAATATTCTTTTGGCGTTTAATCTATCTTAGATGCGGAATCCCGCAGGACTCAATCAGTCTTAAGTATCGATACATTTCAGATTAAATTCACATTTATAACTTAATAGAAATGATTTCCCGCCCCGGTGGGTCGGAAGTTAATTTTTAATATTTATTTTTACAAAATATAATGATACAATGCAGGTAAGGACACAGTTTTCTCCTGCATGGGAAAGGAACGTAGTGGGACAGAAAGACATTTTATTAAAAGATTATTTTACTCCGGACATATTTGCGGACGCAATTAACGCAATATTGTATGACGGAAAGAGTGTGGTAACACCTGAAAGGATGCGTACCATAGATATAGAAACCCAGCATGTGGAGGAGAGAGACGGCGATATTAGGGCAGATGCAAGGTTTAGAGACTTGGCAAAAATAGTTGAAGTAGATGATGCCATATACTGCCTGTTTGCCATTGAACACCAGTCCGTTGAGGATTACACAATGCCGCTTCGTATAATGGAATACGACGTAAGGGAATATTTAAGACAGGTAAAGAGTAACAAAGGCATACAGATTCAGATAAAGCCAATTATCACGATTGTAATGTATTGGAAAGCCGATAAATGGAACCAGCCTGTAAGTGTAAAGGACATGTTTGATAAGAATACGGTCAGATGGCTTGAATACAACGGACTTGGAGGATATATCCAGGATTACAGGATGCACCTGTTTGAACCTTGTGCCGCAAAAGAAGAAAAACTTGAAAAATTCAAAACAGAACTTAAAGACGTTATTGCCTATGTGAAATACAGTAAAAGCACAGAGGCACTTAAGGAATACAACGAGAAACACAAGCCGGATTTAACCAAAAGTACGGTAACGTTGATTAATGAACTTACAAACAGCAATTATGTATTTATTGACGGAAAGGAGCAACTTAACATGTGTGAAGCTTTTGAAGGATTAATAGAAGAAGGCAGGAAAGAAGAATTAAAGAACAAATATAAATCATGGGTAACATTAAGCCATAACCTTGAAAAGAAAGGTATGAGCAGAGCTGAAATAGCTTCTTCACTCGGAATATCGGAACTGGAGCTTGCAGAGGCATTCAGGTATATGGATAAGGATAAATAAAAAACTGAAAAACGAAGAATTTATCACATCATCAGGCATAACTCAAGTGTAAACAAATCCTCATGGTTTTTAAGGGAGAGACCGGTAAGTGCCTCTATTTTGTCAAGTCTGTATATAAGCGACTGACGATGAAGATTTGAAAGCCGCGCGGCTTCACTGATATTGTAATTGGCTTTTATGTATGTCTTTAAAGTATCTGTATAGTCGGAATTGTGGATGGTATCGTAGTTTTTTAAAGAATTTAAAATATTTGAAGCTGTAAGTCTGATTTCTTCGTCATTTCTTAAAAGACTTATAATCTTTTCTGAAATAGAGAACTGGAAACATTTACAGTGGATTGCTCCGTCTGAATCAATACAGAATTCAAGCGCTTTTTGTGCATTTTTATAACCAAGATTCAGGGTGTCAACAGGACGTCCCATGGAATCATATCCCCAGAGAAAAGCTGTGGCAGGAATATTCTGCTCACAGTTTTTTTCAAAAGAAGCAATATAATCTTCAATCTGATTCCTTGTATTGGATTCGTTTTTATTTTCAAGAAAAATTACAAGAATATCGTGCTGGAGAGAAACGAGACATTTAAGCTTGTAATCCAAGGCTGTTTTAAGGGCCAGTTCCTCAATGAAAACATTGCTTTGACCTTCAACATTAAAATCAGAAGTGGATACCTTGGCTAAGATGCAGTTAAAATTTCCACTGATATCAAGTTCAAGAAGTTCAGCTTTTGAGCAGACCTCTGATAAGGATTCAAATTCATGGTGTGCCAGTTTCCAGATAAAATCTTCTTTGGATTTCATTCTTGATGCCATAATGGCGTATTCCCTGTCAAACCATAAAGTCAGGGGTGTATTTATACACTGGACGGCAGAAGCAGAGTGAAAATTAAGATCAAAGACTGTATTGTCAAGAAGCAGAAAGCCATATTGTCTGCCTGAGTTGGCAATCTCAAGTCTCTTGATTTCACCTGTTCTCGATTTGAGGTATCCTGCCGGGGACAAACGTCTGATTATGGAATTACGTCCAACAATTTTATGGTTGATGTCAAGGATAACGATATCGCTTCCGAGATATTTGTAGCAGACCTCGGCTGCATCCTCAAGGGATTTTCCTTGAATGAAATGATTAAGGAGGTCACGCTGGAGTGCCTCAAGGTAGGTCTGTATTTCATTTTCGTTTTTCCATATTTCTTTTAAAGTCTCTTCAACTACTTCCGAAAAAAGGTGGTCCCAGTCCATGCTGAGAATAGGAAAATTCTTAGCTGAATATATGGGCAATATATTGTCCAACATATGAAAATCATTCCCCGGAAATGCAAATACAACCGCAGAAGCACCGGCAAGGTATAATTCTTCAATAAACTGCTTAAGATCAGTTTCATTGTCTCTTACAGTAAGAGCCTGTGAAAGGATAATTTCGTGCCTGCGGACGAATTTTTCAACCGGAGGCTCAAGAAGGGATATGTTTTCAACCGGAATATCCGTAAAATTATCTATTTTGTTTAAAAGCCTGAAGTCCCCTGTTGCAGGAAGTTCAAGAAATTTCTTTAAATCCATAACTTACTCCATATATACAAAATGTAAAAAAATATATTTATATTTTATACAAAATGTATATTGAAATCAAGCTCTTTTAAGATTAATATATGCTCATAAATCAAAAAAAGATTAACAAAGGCGTTATATTGATGAGAAATCATCGGTGTAACGCCTTTTTTGCTGAAAAACATCTTGCAGGAGGGAACGATATGTGGAAGTCAGATGAATATTATTTGGAAAAAGCCATAGAAGTTTCAAGAAAATCGAGAGCCGGTGGAAATACACCCTTTGGCTGTGTTCTGGTTGACGGCGACGGAGAAATAATTCTGGAACAGGGAAATGTTGAAATAACAGAAAAAAGATGTACAGGACACGCAGAGACAGTGATTATGGAAAGAGCGTCAAAACTGTACGATAAAAAATTTCTTTGGAACTGTACTTTATATACAACCTGTGAACCTTGTCCGATGTGTGCAGGAGCTGTTTACTGGGGCAATGTGGGAAGAGTTGTATATGCAATGACAGAAGAAAGACTCCTTCAGATGACAGGAAGCCATGAACAGAATCCTACATTTACAATGACCTGCAAAGAGGTTTTCGCAAAGGGTCAGAAAAAAATTAAAGTTGAAGGTCCATTTGATTCATTGGCAGAAAAGGCTGCCGAAGTACATTTTGGATATTGGGATAATTAGGAGGGAACGATATGAAAAGAGCAATTACAAATGCAATTATATTTACTGTTAATGAACAGGACAGGATAATCAGAAACGGAACAGTCATTATAGACGGAGAAAAGATTACGGCAGTTGGCAGTTCGGAGGATGTTAAGATTCCCGAGGATACAGATGAGATAATCGATTGCAAAGGCGAGATGGCACTGCTTCCGGGATTAATTGATACACATAACCATTCAAGCCTTATGAGAGGCGTTGTGGAGAACCAGAGAATGGTTGACTGGCTTCCGGTATATGATCTGGAGCATAGGGCATGTATGGAAGAGGATGCTTACCATGCGGCAAGGCTTTGTTACCTTGAATGTCTGAAAAACGGAACAACCACAATAATGGATATGTACCGTTTTATGGACAGGTGTGCAGAAGCAGCAGGAGAACTTGGAATCAGATTACATTGTGCACCTTATGCGGCAGATGTTTTACCATATACATTCTTTGATACAACGGAGACTAATGAAGCATTAATTAAAAGTCATCATATGTCATATAACGGACGTATCAGAGTGTGGATGGGACTTGAGGATCTGTTCTATTGCAGTGAACAGATGTATAAAGACGCAGTGAGATGCCAGAAGGAATATGGCGTAGGTATTCACACACATGGCTGTGAACAGATGGAAGAAGAACAGACAATACATAAAAGATTCGGTAAATCAACGATAGAAGTTCTTGAGGAAAGAGGAATTCTTGGTGAACATACACTTTTAGCCCATTGCGTATGGGTTGGAAGTGAAGATATGAAACGAATGGCAGCCACCGGAACAAGCCTCGCCCATTGCCCGGCATCGGCGGCAAAGCTAGGATGTGGAGTTGCAAGAATACCGATGATGAAAGAAGCGGGCGTCAATGTTTCACTTGGAACTGACGGACCGATAGACAATAACAGCATGGATCTTTTCAGGGAAATGAAAATAGGTTCACTCTTACAGAAAGCAACCCATTGTGATGCACTTATGTTTGGTGCAAAAGAGATGTTAAGGATGGCAACAATTAATGGAGCAAAATCCCTTGGAATGGAAAAAGAAATCGGCTCAATAGAAGCCGGTAAATCAGCGGATCTGATTCTCGTTGATTGCATGAGTCCTAATTTACAGCCGGTTTACTGGGACGGAGATGACACCAATCTGTTGTGGAATCTCGTATATTCCGCAAATGGAAGCAATGTAAATACGGTAATGGTTCAGGGCAACATCCTCGTAAAGGATGGAAAGGCTACAAAAGTAGATGAACGTGAGGTCATTAAAATGGCTTCAAAACAAGGTACGGATTGGATGCGTCGAAGAGAGATGCATAGAAAATATATAACAAAACCAATCAGCGAATAACAACACATACAGGAGGAAGAAACTATGAGAAGAAAATTATTAAGTAAAATTGTGGCAGGAATTTCAGCAGCAACACTTGTTATAGCATGTTTAACAGGATGCGGAAGCAGCGGATCTAATGGTTCAGGTTCGTCAGATACTTTTAAAGTAGCATACATTTCAGCATGTCCGTTTGAAGACGGCGGCTGGGGCTCAAGCTGTTATGCAGGCTTTAAGGCGTCAGAGAAAAAATTTGATAATATTAAGACTTTTGAAGTGGAAAATGTGTCACTTGAGAATATGACATCTACCGTAAAACAGTATTGTGATGCAGGAGTTGACCTTATTATTTCACCTGATACAGACCTTTCGGATGCATTTTCGGAAATCGCACCTGATTATCCCGATGTAGATTTTGCGGCAATTGACGGAACATATACAGCGGATAATGCATTGTCAATGTCACAGAACAATCCTGAAATCGGTTTTGTAGCCGGAGTAATTGCAGCACTCCAGTCAGAAAACGGTTCAGTCGGATTTGTCGGCGGTGAGGAATCAGACGAGATCCTTAAAGCAAGCAAGACAATGGAAGCCGGTGCAAAATATATTAACCCTGACATCAAATTTACATCAGTAATGAGTGGTTCATGGACAGACGTTGCAAAGGGAAAAGAAATAGGTATATCAATGATTTCAACCAATAAAGCAGATGTTATTTTCTCATTTGCATCAGGTGTTGATGCAGGTGTAAGAGAAGCCTGCCAGTCAGCGAATAACGTATACTTTATCGCACAGCCTTCAGAGTCCCACGATACAGCTCCCGATATTACGGTAACAAGTATTATCCAGAGTAATGAAGCTCTTATCTATCATGCAATGGAAACAGCGGCAAACGGCACATTTAAAGGCGGATATTATATCGCAGGATTTGAAGACGGCGGTACATGCAGCCTTGGTGTATTTGGAGATTTCTTTGATGCGGATAAGCAGGCTAAGGTTAATGATGTAATCAATAAAATCAAGAGCGGTGAAATTGATTGTGACAGTTATGCAAAATAATTGAGAAAAAGTGATGACAGAGCCTGTATAGAATACGGACTTTGTCATCACATGTACCATAATGATAAGAAAGGAAGAATGCATATGCTTGAATTAATTAAAATAACAAAAAATTCGGTGATTTCTATGCATTAAAAGATGTCAATTTAAAAGTTGGTGACGGCGAAGTACATACACTTTTAGGCGAAAACGGTGCCGGAAAAAGTACACTTATGAATATTCTTTGCGGATTATACCAGCCGACATCCGGAGAAATAATTTATAAGGATTGTGAATGGCATATGGATTCGCCTTTAACAGCAAGAAATATAGGTATTGCAATGGTTCATCAGCATTTTATGCTTATTGAAGCCATGACTGTACTTGAAAATATAATGCTCTGCGGACTTGAAGAGAAAGGAAAACTTCTTAACAAAACCGCAGTAACCAAAAAGGTTATGGAAATAGAAAAAGCCTATGATTTACAGGTTGACATTAATGAAAAAGTAAGCAATCTGTCGGTGGGTATGCAGCAGAAAGTTGAAATAATCAAGGCATTATACAATGATGCAGAATTACTCATATTAGATGAACCTACCGCGGTTTTAACGGATGAAGAAGCGGCAGGATTATTTAAGATTATCGAAAAATTAAAAGCCAATAACAAATCCGTTATTTTCATTTCACACAAAATGAAAGAGGTAATGCAGATTTCGGATAAGATTACGGTACTCAGACGAGGTCAGACAATTACAACTGTTAATGCCAAGGACTATAGCCCACAGGAACTTGCTAATCTGATGGTTGGCGAAAAAGTTATTACCAGAACTTATGAGAAGAAGCATGTTGATTCGGATGACGAATTAATCTATGAATTAAAAGATGTATCTTACCACAAGGAAAGCAAACACAGCGGATTAAAAGATATCTGCCTTAAAGTACATAAAGGTGAAATTCTTGGGGTAGCCGGAGTTGACGGAAACGGACAGAGCCAGTTGGCAGAGATTTTTACAGGAATAGCAAAGCCATCGGAAGGAACGAGAATCTATGACGGAAAGAATGCAAACGATTTCAAGGTTATTGATTTTATAAATGACGGACTTGCACATATTCCGGAAGACCGTAATAAGATGGGACTTATAGGAGATATGAACATCAAAGATAACATTGTACTTAAAGACCTTGAGAAAAAGAGGTTTTCAAAGGGTCATGGCAAGTTCCTACTTAGTAAAAAAATAACAGAGTATTCCAATCAAATGAAGGAAAAATATGATATACGCTGCTCATCAATAGAGGAACAAGCGAGAAATCTTTCAGGTGGAAACCAGCAGAAAGTAATTTTAGCAAGGGAACTTGAAAGAAATCCTAAATTCATCGTGGCAATGCATCCTACAAGAGGACTTGATATAGGTGCAACTAATTTTATCCATAACAGCCTTATTGAAGCCAGGGATAAAGGCATTGGCGTTGTGGTTGTATCGGCAGATATTGACGAAGTAATTAAAATCTCAGACAGGATTATAGTTATGTTTGAAGGAAAAATAATGGGTGAAATATCCGGAAGTACCCCTGATATGGACAAAATTTCAGCAATGATGGGAGGTAAAGAATATGAAAGCATCAATAACTAAAACAATTCAGAAAATAGCCATTCCCATAGTGTCGGTTTTATTTGCACTTATTATTGGAATTATCATTATTGAACTTACGGGAAACAATGCTTTTGAAGCCTATGGTTATATGTTTAAAGGAGCATTTGGCTCAGGAAACAGTATATGCGAGCTTCTTACTATTTCGGTTCCCCTTATACTTTGCGGGCTTGCAATTACTTTTGCTTATAAAAGCGGCGTGCTGACGATAGGTGTTGACGGACAGCTCATAATGGGAGCGATAAGTGCGGCATGGTTTGTAAAAACATTTGCTAATCTTCCTGCACCGCTTATTACAATAGGTGCAATTATTGTAGGCATGGTAGTGGGTGCTCTTTGGGGTGCTATAGCCGGTGCGTTAAAGGCATTCAGGAATGTAAATGAAATTGTAAGTACACTTTTAATGAATTACATAGCACTTTACCTTGCAAGTTACCTATATACGTATCCTCTTGCAGCAACAAACAGTAAGATTCCCCAGACTGAAAAAGTTGCTGAGGCGGTAAGACTTGCCAATCTTGTTCCGGGAACAAGAGTTCACATAGGAATTATAATCGCATTACTTGTAGCGGCACTTATATGGTATGTGCTTTATAAAACCTCTTATGGAGTAAAATTCAGGGCTGTAGGAATTAATCCTGTGGCAGCTGACTGTAATGGTATTCCGGTAAAAAAATATCTGATACTGTCCATAGCAATTTCAGGAGCAATCGGCGGTCTGGCAGGTACCATTGAACTTCTCGGTACCCAGTTCAGAATACAGAGCGGTTTCTGTGCAGACTATGGTTTTGACGGAATTGCCATAGCACTGATAGGTCAGCTTCATCCTATAGGAACTGTTCTTGCGGCACTGTTTTATGCGGCATTAAATGTAGGTTCTAATTCAATGGAACTTATGACAAATGTTCCGTCTTCTATTGCAAGTATTATTCAGGCGATAATTATATTCTTTGTAGTAGGCGGAAGTGTATTAGTAGAAAAAGATAAGTTTAAGCAGTTCTTTAAATCAAAATTCAAAGGAGGTAAGGCAGATGAATAATATATTCACTTTAACGTTTCTTACGGGTCTTTTGATAGCAACCATGCGTATGCTTCCTCCGTTGTTACTGGGAGCGACAGGCGAGATGTTTTCAGAAAGATGCGGACTTACCAATATCGGACTTGAAGGCATTATGTCAGTGGGTGCGATTGTAGGTTTTATTACTTCATATTTTACCAAAAATCCATACCTGGGTATGCTTGCAGGCGTTGTGGCAGGATGGGGCGTAAATATGATATATGCTTTCCTTACAATTAATCTTAATGCAGACCAGGTAATAGTGGGAAATGCCATGAATATTCTGGGACTTGCCATAGCATCGCTTGTATATACAACAGTATCAAAAAAGCAGGCAGGAGTCATGCAGTCGGTAACGGCAGATAATTATTCGGTTCTTATTATTGCTGTTGTTATGACACTTGCTATAGGTTTTTATCTTTATAAAACCAAATCAGGACTTGCTTTCAGGTCAGTAGGTGAATTTCCGAGGGCAGCAGAAACACTTGGTATCAATATTACCAAGAAAAAATATCTCGCGTGTTCTGTAAATGGTGCCCTTTGCGGACTTGCCGGTGCATATCTTACAACCGTATATATATCATCTTATGTAAACGGTATTGTATCAGGACGAGGATATATAGCTCTTGCTGCAGTTATTTTTGGTAAGTGGAAACCTAAGGGCGTGCTTTTAGCCTGTATATTCTTTGCATTTCTTGACGCTTTGCAGTTAAGACTCCAGGTTGTAAGTAATGCGATACCTTATCAGTTTTTACAGATGCTTCCTTACCTTGCAACCCTCATAGTTCTTTCATTCTTTATGAAGCCGGGTTCAGAGCCTAAGGCAAACGGCAAGCCATATACAAGAGAATCAAGATAGGAGGAGAAAAGTATGACATCATTAAATACAGTCTGGCTGTTGATTTGCGGAACCTTGGTTTTTTTTATGCAGGCAGGTTTTGCGATGCTTGAGACAGGTTTTACAAGAGCCAAAAATGCAGGTAATATTGTAATGAAAAACATAATTGATATATGTATAGGTGCTCCGGTTTTCTTCTTTATCGGATTTGGACTTATGTTTGGTAAAAATTGCGGTTTTATCGGAAATCTTGATTTGTTTATCAGAGATGACTATACATCCCTTTTACCTGACGGGGTATCTCTTTGCAGCTTCGTATTTTATCAGATTACCTTCTGTGCTACGGCAGCAACAATTGTTTCCGGGGCAATGGCAGAAAGAACTAAATTTTCGGCATATTGCATATACAGCGTAATTATATCAATGTTTGTATATCCGATTGTAGGACATTGGATATGGGGCGGAGGCTGGCTTTCAAAGCTTGGTTTCCATGATTTTGCAGGCGGAACCGTTGTTCATACCGTTGGTGGTATGGCAGCACTTATGGGTGCAAAAATAGTCGGTCCCCGTATTGATAAATATGACAAGAATGGACGAGGCAAGGCAATACCTGGCCACAATATAATCCTTGGGGCACTTGGTATCATGATTCTCTGGTTTGGCTGGTTTGGTTTTAACGGAGGTTCGGTTATTACATCAGGTGTAGCTGATAAAGTCGGCAACGTATTTTTAAATACAATTTTATCAGCCGGAATTGCAGCGGTGGCAGCTATGATCACAAGCAAAATCCGTTACAGAAAAGCAGATATTTCCATGACGATAAACGGCATTCTTGCGGGACTTGTTGCAATTACCTGCGGATGCGACCAGTACACACCTTTGACTGCCTGCCTTATAGGAATCTTTGCCGGAGTATTTTCAATAATTGCAATACAGTTTGTGGACAAAGTATTGAAAATAGATGACCCCGTAGGAGCAATCGGCGTTCATGGTTTCTGTGGAATCCTTGGAACCTTGCTTGCAGGACTTTTTTCAAAGACAAAAGGACTTTTTTATACCGGCAATGCAGACTTTTTCTTAACACAGCTTCTTGGTTCTGCGGTTGTCGTGGTATTTGTTCTTGTGATTATGGGACTTGCATTTACTTTAATTAAACATACTTCAGGGCTTCGTGTCAGCGCAGCAGAAGAGATTGAGGGACTTGATAACAGGGAACACGGTCTTAACAGTGCATACGGCGATTTTGTTACCAACAGTTATACTGAAATTCTTCAGAGCGGTCCGTCTAAGACATCAGAGCATGAAAAACTTGTACCTATAACACTTGACAACGGCACACAGACAAAACAGGCCTCTTCAATTTCCAAAGTGGAAGTTATTATGAAGCGTTCAAGATTTGAGGTATTTAAAGAGGCAATGAACCGAATCGGAGTAACAGGTATGACTGTCAGCCAGGTAGTGGGCTGCGGAATGCAGAAAGGGCAGACAGATTTTTACCGTGGTACCCAGGTTGATATTAACCTTATTCCAAAAATCAAGGTTGAAATTGTCATTGCAAAAGTACCTGTGGAAACGGTTGTTAATACTGCCAGGGATGTGCTTTATACAGGACATATAGGAGATGGCAAAATCTTTGTATATGATGTCCGCAATGTTATTAAAGTCCGTACCGGAGAGGTGGACTATGATGCAATGCAGGGCACAACGGAATAGCGTACTATCTACATCATTATATATTTTTTCCTCACAGGCGGTCATATGACCGCCTGTTTTTGCTATAAACAAAACCTATAACAGAAAATAGAATAAAGGAATTATACAAACAAGTTGCAATGTGGTATTTTTAATCCAACAAAACCTACAGACATAGTAGGA
>ENA-ORTW01004093-ORTW01004093.1-human-gut-metagenome-genome-assembly--contig:-NODE-4093-length-11745-cov-2.677417_pt1 | contig 11745 bp, 9 predicted proteins | sample MGYA00242072_ERZ509193 | MGnify/ENA primary metagenome ERZ509193 (study PRJEB26280, sample SAMEA2338813) | human gut metagenome | biome: human gut; feature: human-associated habitat; material: faeces...
GGCACTTCACTTCGCCGGTCAATCCAAAGATATGGCGGCATAGCTCAGCTGGCTAGAGCATTCGGTTCATACCCGAAGTGTCGATGGTTCAAATCCATTTGCCGCTACCACTGTTAAAATTCTGCGTTAGCAGATTTTATATAGGTCCGGCCCGTTGGTCAAGCGGTTAAGACACCGCCCTTTCACGGCGGTATCGCGAGTTCGATTCTCGCACGGGTCACCAGTAAAACGGATTCCGAATTTTCGGAATCCGTTTTTTTGCGTACCCCACTTTTTTTCGCATCAATCAGCCAACCTTCGACGGGAAGACAAAACTCTGAAAGAAACTTTAAAAAATACCCATATATTTTTAAAACTCTGAACAGGCATATCCTGTACACTAAAAGAAATGTGGACAAACAAGATGAAAGGAGATGATGGTTTGCTTAAAGTAACTAATCTGAGCAAACGCTACGGACAAAAGCAGGCAATCGACGGCATCAGCTTTTCCATCAGGCAGGGGGAGGCTGTGGGATTTTTAGGAGTCAACGGAGCGGGAAAAAGCACCACGATGAATATTCTGACCGGTTACCTTTCTGCCAGCGACGGAGAGGTGGTCGTTGACGGGGTGGACATCCTGACCGAGCCGCTCAAAGCAAAGGCGAAAATCGGCTATCTGCCGGAGCAGCCGCCGCTGTATCTGGATATGAAGGTCATCGAGTACCTGCGGTTTTTGTATGAATTAAAAAAGGTGAAAAAGAATCCCAACATCAAACAGACACAGCAGGAGTATCTGGAGCAGATCATGGAGCTGGTGAAAATCAAAGAGGTGTCCGAGCGAGTGATACGAAATCTTTCCAAGGGCTACCGTCAAAGGGTGGGACTGGCGCAGGCGCTGGTGGGCGACCCGCAGCTGTTGATTCTGGATGAGCTGACGGTTGGACTGGACCCGGCGCAGATTATCGAAATCCGCCAGCTGATCCGTCAGCTTGCCAAAACCAGAACGGTGCTGCTGTCCTCCCATATTTTGTCGGAGGTTCAGGCGGTGTGCGACCGCATCATTATCCTGCATCAAGGGCATATCGTCGCTGATGCAAGCCAGGAAGAGCTGACCGGTCAAATGGGCGGGCAGCAGCTTCAGCTGGAGGTGGAAGGAAACAGCAAAACGATTCTGGAAACACTCAGGAAAATCAGCGGCATCGCAGAGGTACACCGGCAGGAAGAAAAGCAGTACCTGGTCCACTTGGAGGAAGGATGCAAAAGCGAGGCGGTCCGCCGGGAAATCTTTAAAACCTTCAGCCGTCTGTTTGAGCGGGACGGCAGCTGCCTGCTGCTTTCGATGCAGGAACAAGGTCGCACACTCGAGGAGGTCTTTATGCAGCTGACGGCACAGGATGCTCTTGTGACCGAACAGGAGCAGCCACGGACCGAGAATGAATCAGAAGAAAAGGAGGGGAAAACCGATGGCAGCGATCTATAAACGGGAAATGCACTCCTATCTGACCTCGGCGGTCGGTTATGTGTTTTTGGCGGTGTTTTTTGCTATTTCCGGTTACTACTTTTTTGCCACCTCTTTGGTCAGCAATTCTACCGACCTAAGCTATGTCTTTTCCAACCTGTTTTCCATTGCCATCTTTCTGGTGCCGCTTTTGACGATGAAGCTGTTCAGCGAAGAACGAAAGCAAAGGACCGAGCAGCTTTTGTTTACGGCGCCGGTGCGTTTTACCGGCGTGGTGCTGGGTAAATTTTTTGCCAGCCTGACGATGTATCTCTTGGGGATGTCGGTCACTCTGGTCTATTTTCTGGTGATGTGTGCCTTTCGGGTGCCAGATGTGGCGGTATTCGCAGGAAACTTTCTGGGACTGCTGCTGCTGGGAGCGGCGCTGTGTGCCATCGGCATCTTTATTTCTGCTTTGACCGAGAGCCAGGTGATTGCGGCAGTGGGTTCGCTTGCCATCGGGATGTTTTTGCTGTTTGCCAACAGCTTTACACCGGTGGTGTCCAACCAGCTGCTCAACAAGGTGATGGACGCCATCTCCTTTTATGACCATTACCTGAGCTTTACCAGAGGACTAATCCATCTGTCCGACCTGACCTTTTTTATCAGTGTGAGCGTTCTGTTTTTGTTTTTGACCGTTCGGCATCTGGAACGCCGCAGGATTTCATAGGAAGGAGGGCTGGACTGTATGAAAAAAGAAAAAACCAACCGACCAAAGCAGCCGATGAACCGAAGAAAAAAATATCTTCTGCTTTCGGGAACGACCACCCTTTTGATTGTAGTTGCACTGGTGCTGGTCAATCTGCTAACCATTTACATCACCGACCGTTATCCTGTCAGCATCGACTTGACGCCGCAGAAGGTCTTTGGGCTGACCGAGCAGTCGAAGGAGTACCTGTCCAAGCTGGAACAGCCGGTTTCCATCCAGGTGATGACCAACGAGGATACCTTTATTGCCAGCGGAGATTATTATGTGCAGGCAAATCAGGTGATTCAGGAGTATGAAAAATATTCCGACCAAATCTCGCTGGAGTATGTGGACTTGCTGCAAAATCCCAGCCTTGCCTCCCAATATGAGGATGTGCAGATTGGGGACATCATTGTTTCCAGCGGCAATCGCACCCAGACGCTGACCGCCTATGACCTGTTCAACGTCGAGTCCGGCTCCTACTATGGAAGCTACATCGCCTCCTCCAAAGCGGAGCAGGCGATGACCTCTGCCATCCTGAATGTGACCTCCACCGAGCAAATCCAGGTGGCGCTGCTCAGCGGACACGGGGAGCAGACGATGGAGGGCTTGAACCAGCTGCTGCAAAGCAACAATTTTGCGGTGAGCAGCATCAATCCTGCCGTGGAGGAAATCGGGGAAGAGGTGGATGTCCTGCTGTGGATTGCGCCCATCAACGACCCGGATGAGCAGGTGCTGGAGCGGCTGGAGCGATTCCTTTCGGAGAATGAGGAAAAGACCCTGCTGTACTTTGCAGACACAACGCAGCCGCAGCTGAGCAATCTGGAAAGCTTTTTGGAGCGGTGGGGAATACGCGTGCAGTCAAACTCAATCATCGAAACCGACAACCGGAAAATCATCAATATGAATCCCTATTTTTCCACCAGCCAAATCAGCAATCTGACCCTGACCGATACAATGACCGACACCAGCATTCCTATCACCATGCCGTTTGCCCGTCCGTTGGAGCAGGTGTTTGAGAGCAACATGGAGCTTAACACCACCGTCCTGCTGCAATCGAGCGAGAGCGCATCGGTCATCCCATATGGAATCAGCGACGAACAGCTGGAAAATTGGACACCGGAGGAATATGGACCCTTCCCGCTGGCAATCCTTTCCGAGAAGAGCTTTGAGGATGGAAAGTCCAGTCGGGTGGCAGCATTTGGTTCAGCAGTGTCATTGAGCGATTCTCTGCTGAGCAGCGGTTCGTTCTGCAATTCGGACTACTACCTTTCGGTGCTGAACACCCTGACCCATCGGGAGAATGTCATCTCCATCCAGTCCAAGACATTGGGAGGGCAGGAGCTGGGACTGAACACCGCGCAGGTATTTCTCATTGGAAGCGGATTTATGATTGTTCTTCCAATCGTTACCCTGTGCTGCGGGCTTTACCTCTGGCTCAAGAGAAAAAATGCCTGATGGCAGAAAAGCGGAAAGGAAGGGACGCAGATGAAAAAGCAGAGGATGGTCCTGCTGGGCAGTCTGGCGTTGGTGATTTTGCTGTCGGTGGTTCTGATTATTTTGATGACCAGCCCGCAGCAGGAGCAGTCGCAGGAATCTAGCCAGACAGACCAGCAGCAGGAGCTGGAACTACTGTCGATGACGGTGGAGCAGATCAATACCATCTCGGTCGAAAATCCGGCAGGCGGCTTTGTCCTGGTCAACCAGGGAAGCGGATTTGTTGTGGAAGGCTATGAGGAGGTGGCGACCTCCAGCATCAACGTCAACAATCTGACAGCCAATTTTACCTCCCTTCAAGCAAAACGTCTGCTTCTTTCGCAGGAGGAGCTGACTTTGGGCAGCTCAAACGAGCAGCTTGAGCAATACGAATTGGATAATCCACAGTACAGTATCCAAATCGTAACAACCGACGGCAACACAGAAGAGCTGTTTTTAGGTAATTCAGCGCCGGATGGCAGCAGCATCTATGCGCTGTATCAGGATGCGGTCTATCTGTTGGATGACCGGTTGCTGGACAGCGTATCAAAAGGCAGCCTCTCCTTTCTGGACAATCAAATCACCGACCTTGAGCCGGAGTATGAGAAAGCCATCATCACCTTGTCCGGCACAGTGCGCTCCTCTCCGGTGACACTGGAGATTCAGACGAAGGAGCAGACGACCGAGGAGGAAGAGGAGCAGTCGGTGGTTTCGTCGGCAGAAAAAATCTACACGATGACCACTCCGTTGATTCAGACCATCAGCGAAGAATCAGCTGCGCAGGTGACCGAAGGATTGTTTTCTTTGTATGGCAATTCGGTGATAGCAGTTAAGCCGACCGCACAACAGATGGCGGAGTATCGGCTCGACGAGCCTTACTCGGTCGTTTCGATGCAGGTGGATGGAGTCCATGCCTTTACCTTGCGGACCTCGGAGCCGGATGCAAACAACTATGTTTATCTGATGCGGGATGGCTCGCCGCTGGTGTATCTGGTGTCTGCCAGCCGTCTAAGCTGGCTGGAGGTGCAGGCGGAGCAGCTGACCCAAAGCATCTATCAGCCGTCGGAGCCGGAAGAGATTGCGCAGCTGCAAATCATCTCCCCACAGGGAAGCTATGATTTTGTGGTGGAGGCGGTCGAAGGAGAGGATGACGAGCAGGTTACCTGCAACGGTCAGTCGGTGGATCGTGAGCTGTTTGACAAGTTGTATCAGGCAGTGACCTCTATCCCACCGGAAAGGATGAGCAGCGGTCAGCCTGAGCTGGAGCCTGCACTGACTATGACCGTTTCCTATCGGGACAGCAGCCGACCGGAGGACCGATTTGAACTGATTCCAAACGGCAGCGGTTCGGTCTACCTGCGGCTGAATGGAAAGATTCGTTATACCGCTTCGCAGCAGTTGGTCTACCAAATCTTGCAAAACTGCCAGCAGGTGCTGGAAGGAAAGGAAGTTTCTTCGCTGAGTTAAACCTATCAAATGGGAAAAGAACGGGCGACCGATTATGGTATCGGTCGCCCGTTTTTGCTATATTTTGTATAAATAAGATGATATAATACAAAAAGGAAAGTCAAAAACTATACAAAAACAAAATAATACAGAAAAATCAACAAAACGGATAATAAATTTGCATCTTTTTGTTTTCATAGCAGGACAAACTGTGGTATAGTGAAAACAAAGAAGGCGGAGAGGATGAACGGATATGGACATGATAGAAACACTGGCAAAGGAGCTGTCGATTGGGCGGCAGCAGGCAGAAAGCGCGGTGCGGCTGCTGGATGAGGACAACACCATTCCCTTTATCGCGCGGTATCGCAAGGAGGTCACCGGCGGTCTGGATGACACCGTGTTGCGCGCTTTGGAGGAGCGGATGCGGTATCTGCGCAGCCTGCAAAAACGCAGGGAAGAGGTGTTCGCCCTCATTCAGGCAAGCGGGAAGCTCAATGAGCAGCAGCTGAATCAGGTCGAGGCAAGCTTGCAGCGTGCCAACCTCCTTTCGGAGGTGGAGGACATCTACCGTCCCTACAAGCAGAAGAGGAAGACCCGCGCCTCAGCAGCAAGGGAGAAGGGTCTGGAGCCGTTGGCGCAGTTTTTGCAGGCGCAGCGGCAGGGCAGCTCGCTGGAGCAGGAGGCACAAAAGTTTGTTGACCCGAAAAAAGGGGTGGAGGATGCTACACAGGCGATTGCCGGTGCGCAGGACATCTTGGCAGAGCAGCTGAGCGATTCCCCGCAGGTTCGGGCAAGATTGCGGGATTATCTGCAAAAAAATGCGCGGATTTTGACAACTATTGGTACAAAAGAAAACAAGATATACAAAATGTACTCAAATTACAGCGAATCCATCGGGAAAATCCCCTCCCATCGGGTGCTTGCCATCGACCGCGGAGAGCGGGAGGAGGCGCTGAAGGTGAGCCTGGAGGCAGATTCGCAGGTTGCGCTCCGTCTGCTGGAGCAGGAGCTGATTCGAAAAAACTCTCCGTTTGCAAAACAACTGCGGGAGATCTGCGAGGACAGCTACAAGCGGCTGCTGTTTCCATCGTTGGAACGACAAATTCGGGCGCAGCTGACCGAGCGTGCTGATGCGCAAGCCATCGGGGTGTTTTCGGAAAACCTGAAAAACCTGCTGATGCAGCCGCCGGTCAAGGGAGCGGTGACGATGGGGTTTGACCCTGCCTATCGAACCGGATGCAAGATTGCGGTGGTGGACCCCACCGGAAAGGTGCTGGATACGACGGTGGTTTATCCGACCCCGCCGGCAAACAGGACAGAAGAGGCAAAAAAGATGCTCTCGCAGCTGATTCAAAAGTATGGGGTGACGGTGATTGCCATTGGAAACGGGACCGCCAGCAAGGAGTCGGAAATCTTTGTGGCGCAGCTGCTGGGAGAGCTGAATCCCAAATTGCAGCACAAGGTATCCTATATGGTGGTCAGCGAGGCGGGCGCCTCGGTCTATTCGGCGTCCGAGTTGGGAGCAAAAGAATTTCCGCAGTTTGATGTTTCCCTGCGCAGCGCCGTTTCCATTGCGCGGCGGTTGCAGGACCCGCTGGCAGAGCTGGTGAAAATCGACCCGAAGTCGATTGGGGTCGGGCAGTATCAGCATGATATGCCGGCAAAGGAGATGGATGTTGCTTTGGGAGGCGTGGTGGAGGACTGCGTCAACCGGGTGGGTGTGGATTTGAACACTGCCAGCCAGTCTCTGCTGTCTTATGTGGCAGGCATCAACCAGACGGTAGCGAAAAACATTGTCAGCTACCGGGAGGAGAGCGGCAGCTTTACCAAGCGCAGCCAGCTGATGAAGGTTTCCAAATTGGGAAAGAAGGCGTTTGAGCAATGTGCGGGATTTCTGCGGGTGCCGGAGAGTGAAGAACCGCTCGATCGCACCGGCGTCCATCCCGAGAGTTATCCGGCTGCCCAAAAGTTGCTGACCCTGTGCGGCTATCAGACACAGGATTTGCTGGAAGGAAAGCTGGAGCAACTGGCACAGCGGGTAGCACAGATGGGACAGGCACAGGTTGCACAGCGCATCGGAGTAGGAGAGCCGACCCTGCGGGATATGGTCGCCGAGCTGAGCAAGCCGGGACGGGACCCAAGGGACGAGCTGCCAAAACCGCTGCTGCGCACCGATGTGATGGAGATGAGCGACTTGAAAGAAGGGATGGTGCTGACCGGAACGGTGCGCAATGTCACCGACTTTGGCGCATTTGTCGATATTGCCGTCCATGAGGATGGTCTGGTGCATATTTCGCAGATTTCCAAACGGCGCATCTCCCATCCGTCGCAGGTGCTCAAGGTTGGGGACATCGTACAGGTCAAGGTGCTGGAGGTGGATCTGGAGCGCAGACGCATCTCATTGACGATGAAGGACCTGTAAGGGAAAAGGAAGAAAACAACGAGAAAAGGAGGGATGGACCTTGACCACACAGCGTTTGCCGGAAAGGGTGCTGCTGTACTGGCGCATCCGGCTGTTGATTGGCTGTTTGATACCGGCGCTGTTGGGCGGATTTTTATATTATACGGCGGCAAAGTTTTTTACCATCCTGACCCTGATCTGGATGGCAGTGTTTGTGTTGCTGTGCTTTGTGTATTATCCGATGTATCATCACTGTTATAGCTATTCGGTCGGCGGAAAGCAGATTCGAGTCAGCAGAGGAGTAGTCTACAGTCAGACCGATGTGGTGTATGTCCGAAATTTGCAGTACACTACCCTGAGCCAGACACCGCTGCAACGGCTGATGGACCTAGCGACCCTGCGGCTGCACGCAGCAGGAGGGGTGGTGCAACTGTACTGCATTCCATACGAGGAAGCAAGGCTGCTGCGCATACAGTTGGGAAAAAAGATGGAGGTGGAGTATGCAGCAGGCGACGACCATTAAACGGTTCCGCTCCCACCCATTGTACATCGTCAGCATTTTGTGGAAGTATCTGTTCATCCTGTTGGTGCCGGTGATTCGAGGACTGTACTATGTGATTATCAACAGCTTCTCGTTGGAGAACGGGTTTCAGTTTGCGGTCAACATTTCCAACTGGGCAAAGGGTGCATGGATGGATATTGTGTTTCTGCTGGCATTTTTGTCGTTGGGTGTTTTGCTGTGGCTAAGCTTTACCATTGAGGTATCGGAGGAAGGGCTGCTGATTAAACGCGGGGTATTGAAACGGGAGGTGCGCTTCCTTCCGGTTTCCAGGTATAACTGCCTGAGTGTGGTGTCACCGATGAGCGTGCGCCTCTTTGGCGGAGTGTATCTTCGGGTGGATACACCGGGAGGAGGACTGAAACAGGCGGATTTGCTGATGCTGCTGCGGACAAAGGATTGCAGACAGATCATCAAGCTGTTGCAACTGCCGGACAGTCTGGAGCAGCCGGCACACACCAGAAGCTATACACCGAAGAACCGATATGTGTTTGTGCTGGCAATGGTGACCTCCAACTCCTTTGCAGGCGTTTTGTTGATTTCCACCTTCGTAACGCAGGCGGGCAACATTCTGGGAGAGCAGTTTTCCGAGATGCTGTACGGCACCTTTGAAAATGTGACCAGAACGCTCGCCTTCGGAGTGCCGCCGGCTGCCTTTGCGCTGGCGTGTATTTTGTTCTTTGGTTATCTGTGTGCCTTTGTGGTCAGCCTGTCCCGACACGCAAACTTCCATGTGATTCGGCGGAAAAATCTGCTGGAGGTGCGGGCAGGTCTGCTGACCAAACGCTCCTACCGGATTGCGGCGGACAAGATTGCCTATCTGGATATTCGCCGCTCGCTGCTGACCTGCCTGCTGGGGGTATACTCTATTTTTCTGTCCACAGTGGGATATGGAAAATTTAAGGATGACGTGTCAGCTTTGATCCCCTGTGTGCGGAAAAAACAGCTGGAGCGCAGCTTGCAACTGCTGTTGCCCGAATATCATCTGTCTCAAAGGACAGCAAAGCCGAACCGTCTGCGGTCAGCCGGAAGATATATCTGGCGTTCGGCAGCGTTGCTGGGATTGGTTTGGGCAGGGCGGTGGCTGCTGCTGGGACTGTTTCCGAACTGGGAGCAACTGATTCGTTGGGTCAGCTTTATGGCAACCTTTCCGCTGGTATGGTTGTTGGTGGTCAAGGTCATCGACCTGTTTACAGCGGGGGTGTCCTACGAACGGGGCTGTTATACCCTGCGATATTCCAAGGGGTTTTCTCTTCATCAGGTCATTATCCGACCGGAGCGGATTGTAAAGCTCAAGGTGAGTCAGAGCATCTTTCAAAAAAGAAAGGGCAGGTGTGATTTAAGGCTCTTTTCCTATGGAGAAGGAAGAAAGATTCATCATATCCGGGATTTGGAGCAAAAGCAGGTGGAGCAACTGTTTGATTGTAGGGAAGAATCTGCCGACAAGAAGGATAGCCAGAAGCTTTCTGAAAAATAAAGCGAGGGACATCCCCTTTGGATTTGAAGGAAATGAGGAAAAAGCTTCGTTTCCTTTCATAGACAGAAGGAGGGATGGACGGTGAAAGGGAAGGGATTGGCAGCGGCGGTGATGATTGCCTGCTTGCTGACCGGCTGTGTGCGTTATGATGGCAGCCGCATCGGAAACGAAAGCCAGCTGTCGATGGAGTACCGTGTCTTTAACGGAGGCGACCAACAGGAGCTATCCTTAAAGGCAGGGGACATCATGCAGGGCAGCGTGGAAAGAAGGAAGGGAAGCCTTCGTATCAGGCTGTGCAGACAGGGGGAGAAGGAGCCGGTGTTCGAGATGGAAAATCCGGCGAGTGGTTCTTTTTCTGTCGAGATTGAAGAGGACGGCAGATATATCCTGTATATAGAAGGAAAAGGAGCTGCGGGAAGCTTTCAGTTTATCAAAGAGGAATAATCAGAAAAAAAGAGGACTTTCGACCGGACGACGGCAGAAGGTCCTCTTTTTTGCGTGGCATGGGAGATAAACAGAAAATGGCTCAGGAGCAGAACAGGTGCTGCCCAATGCGGGTGATGACCGGACGGGAGCGAATCCAACGGTTAGAGGTTTTGTCGGGATTGTAATAGTAGAGAGCGCCGCCGGTGGGGTCGGAGCCATTGAGGGCATCCCGTGCAGCGCGGCGGGCAGAGTCGGTGACCGCTTCATTGATCTGACCGTCGGTGATGGCGGTGAAGGCTCCGGGCTGGTAGATGACGCCGGAGATGCTGTCGGGGAAGGAGGAGGATTCCACCCGATTGAGGACAACGGCACCGACAGCGACCTGACCGATATAAGGTTCTCCGCGGGCTTCGGCGGAGATGATGCGGGCAAGCAATTCCAAATCGGCATTGGAAACAGATGCGCCGGAGGAAGAGGAGGAAATGCCAATCAGTTCGAGGGTTTTCCGGTCGGCGACGCCGGTAGCGGACAGACCGTGCTTTTTCTGGAAGCGTTTGACCGCTTCGGTGGTCTGGGAGCCGTAATAGCCGGTGACCTCGCCGGAGAAGTAACCCCAGGATTTGAGTCGGGTCTGTATTTTGCTGACCTCCTCTCCGCGAGAGCCGTACTGGGATAGGACGTCAACGGCAGGTTGAGAAGAAGGCAAGGGGGAAGTGTGGAAAAAAGCAAGACAGACGATGCAGAGGTTAATGAGCATGAGCACCGCCAGGCGGAAGAGGTTGGAGGCTTTTTCTCTGGAAATCATAAAATCTCTCCTTTGGGGATGATTGATGGATACAACCATCATTTTTTCCGCTTGTGGCGGATTTATCCGCTGATGGAAAAAGTTTTTAAAAAGCAGTGGGGAACCGAGAAGGGGAGGAGGGCATAATGTAACAATAGAAATCAAAGAAGGAGTGGTTGTAATGGAATGGATTTGGATGCTGGGGATTATTGCGGTGGCAATCGGCGCAGCGGTAGGAATGGAATGGTATCAGAGAAGATGCCGAAGAAGGAAGAGAGGGTGGCGGATCGAAGATAAGGCGATTCGGTTTGGAGAGGAGGGATATATTGAAGGGGTGGTGCCGATTGGGAAGGTGAAGGCACTGGCAAGGTTTTATCTCATGCAACATTCGGAAGAAAATCTGACGTTACAACAGGCAGAAAAACGAATAGAGGAGAGATTGCAAAGTTATATCAGAGAAGGAAAAGAGGAAAAAAGGTCCATTTAAGGGGATTTTTCGCAGGTTTTCCTGTTTTTTCAAAAAAAGTCAAAAAAGATGAAAAAAGGTGTTGACAAAAGGAAGTTGGCGTGGTATTATAATTGAGCTGTCTGAGAGCGGCACACCAGAGCGGTCCAATAGGAACCCAAACGGTGAGCCAGTCAGGGAAGTTTCGAGAGGCTGAACCAAAGCGGTTCAAAAAAATCTTGAAAAAAGAGCTTGACAAACTCAAAACGACATGCTATAATAAATAAGCTGTTTCGATGAAACGTATTGATACGGCGAAGCAAATTTGGTCCTTGAAAATTGAACAACATGATAAGCAAAAACAATCGTAAGATTGCAAAGAATCAAGTTAATTTCTTTGAAGCTTAATGTACTTTTACAAACGCAAGTGATTTCGTTTGGAGTAATAAGTTTCAAACTTTTTATATTAAGATTGTATTGATCGAAAGGTCATTATGATACCATAATATCTAAGAGTTTGATCCTGGCTCAGGACGAACGCTGGCGGCGCGCCTAACACATGCAAG
>ENA-ORTW01004101-ORTW01004101.1-human-gut-metagenome-genome-assembly--contig:-NODE-4101-length-11725-cov-3.928620_pt1 | contig 11725 bp, 9 predicted proteins | sample MGYA00242072_ERZ509193 | MGnify/ENA primary metagenome ERZ509193 (study PRJEB26280, sample SAMEA2338813) | human gut metagenome | biome: human gut; feature: human-associated habitat; material: faeces...
ATCGTCCACGACGGCGTATGCGGCGCCTTTGGAGAGTGCGTCGGCGGCGAAGCGGTTGCCGTCGAAACGGTCGCCCCTGAGGGCGAAGAAGATCGTCCCTTCACCTGCCCGCCGCGAGTCGGTCGCGACGGCGGGATATCGCTCGAACAACGCATAGAGACGCTGCGTTCCGAGCCGTTCGTTTTCGTTCAATTGTCAATCGTTATTCATCGATTATCAGATATACTCCTCGCCCTTGTTGAACTTCACCTCGTCGATATACTTCTTGATGTTCTGCTCCTCGCCGCGCGGGCAGATCATCAGCACGTCCTCCGTATCGACGACGATGTACTCCTTCAAGCCGCTCACGACGGCCACCTTGCCCGCGGGCAGCGAGATGATGCAGTTGCGCGTATCGTAGGCGTAACAACCCTCCGCAGGCTTGGCGTTGGCGTAACGGTCCTTGCGCGAGAGCTGGTAGAGCGAACCCCACGTCCCCACGTCGCTCCAACCCACGTCGGCATTGGAGCGCACGTAGACGTTGCCGGCCTTCTCCATGACGCCGTAATCGATCGAAATGGGATGGCTGCACGAAAAGACCCGTTCGACGGCCTCGTCCTCCTGCGGCGTACCGAACGCCGCCTCGACCGACGAGAACAGCGCATGGTGTTCGGGCAGGTATTGGGCGAAGGCCCGCACGATATCGCGGACCTTCCAGACGAAAATACCCGAATTCCAGAAGAATTCGCCGCACTGCACGAAGGTCTGGGCCAGTTCCAGATTGGGCTTTTCCGTAAAACTCTTCACCGGACAAATGGTCTCGTCGGCCGAGGCCTGTATATAACCGTAACCCGTTTCGGGGCGTGTGGGACGGATGCCGACGGTCATCAACGCATCGTGGCCCGTCACGAAATCGAGGCACTCGCCGATGATCGAGCGGAACCCCTCCTCGTCGACCACCCAGTGATCGGCCGGCGTGACGATCATCTGCGCTTCGGGATCGTGTTTCCGCAACCAGTAGGCGGCGTAGGCGATGGCCGGCGCGGTATTGCGGCCGATCGGCTCGCAGAGAATCTGTTCCTTGCGGATCTCGGGAAGGATATTGCGGATCAGCTCCTTGTAACGTCGGTTGGTCACCACGATGAAATTTTCGTCGGGCACCAGCGGCGCGAAGCGTTCGAACGTATGGCGCAGGAATGATTTGCCCGTCCCCATGATGTCGAGGAACTGCTTGGGCTTGTTCTGCCGGCTCAGCGGCCAGAAGCGGGTTCCCACGCCTCCCGCCATGATGATACAGTAGCGATTCATATCGTATCTCGTTTGATTGTTCCTGAAATAATATACAAAGATACGAAAAGTCGAGGGCAATGTCAAATTTATTCGAACATTGCCGAACGGGAGTATCTTCGGCAAGCCAAAGATACGAAAAGCCGGAAGCAATGCAAATTAATTTGCTTTTTGCCGAGGCGAAATATTCTCGGTGCAGCCAAAGTGCGATTTCCCTTTGTCAGTCCGCGGCCGGCGGAGGATGTGCCGGACGCCGCAGGCGGAGCGATGCCGCCCTCTGCATGGGCGGCTGCGGGCTTCCGCTCTTCGGCTGCAGCCGAAGAGCGAATCTTTCGAAACTGTATTTTAGCAGGCCTCCGGCCTGCGGGATCGCACTGCAAAAACAACCTAATTCTCACTTCGGGAAGCATCCCGCACCTCCGATTGGGTGTCTCCTGCAAGGAGCGGATTTACCACCTTTTGTCACCGAAAGGTGGCGCCAAAAGTGTCCGCAGAGCACCTACGTCGGGATCGGACGGAGCAATGCGGAATTTGCGGTGCACTGCGCGCAACGATGATTATTTGCTGATCTCCTATTTTAGCAGGTCTCCGGCCTGCCGGATCGCACTGCGAAAAGAGCGGAAAGATTCCTACGCTCCACTGCATTCCGTCCGGAACGACAAATCCTGTCATCCTCAGGAGGAAGTCCAAACCAATTCCGACACAGGCATCGCCCCCTGCATCGCCCCGCAAACAGCGGAGAAAAAGGCCGTGTCCGATCGGTTTTCGGCACATTTGCCCGAAAACCGAAAAATAATTCGTAATTTTGCCGGTCAATCTATCAATTGTCGGGCACGAATATGAAGATCAAGCTCTTTACCATTCCCAACCTGCTCACGCTCTCGAATCTGCTCTGCGGGATGATAGCGACGGTGGCGATACTCACCGACGGCGACCTGCATCTGGCCTTCTGGCTGCTGGTGCTGGCGGCCGTCTTCGATTTTTTCGACGGCTTCACGGCACGGCTGCTCCACCAGTCCTCGCCGATCGGGTTGCAGCTCGATTCGCTGGCCGACATGGTTTCGTCGGGCGTCGCACCGACGGCCGTCATGCTCACGCTGGCATGGCAGGCCGGCAGTTCGTGGTGGGCGGCCGACACGGCAGGTCCCTGGAGCTGGATCGTACTGCTGCTGGCCGTCGGGACGGCGCTGCGGCTGGCGAAATTCAACATCGACGACACGCAGCGCACCGAGTTCTGCGGACTGCCTTCGCCCGCGGCGGGCCTCTTCTGCGCCTCGCTGGGTCTGCTCCACGCCGAAGGAATGCTCTCGCTGCCCTATGAAGCCGTACTGCTCGCCGCGGCGGCGACGGCTTGGCTCATGATCAGCCCGATCCGCATGTTCGCACTCAAATTCCACGGCTTCGGCTGGACGGGCAACCGGCTGCGCTATCTCTTTCTGGGGGCGTGCGTCGTACTTATTCTTACGCTCGGCGCATACGCAATTCCCGCGATTTTCGTTCTCTATGTCGTAGTCTCGCTCGTCCGGTGGCTCCTGCAAGGGCGCAGGGCGGCCGAAGCCTAAGAAAGAAAACGCATGTCGAAACGGCTCGGAACATATCTGCTCCCGGCAGTGCTGCTCTTGGCGGCGCTGCTGCCGGGGCGTGTCTGTGCCCAGCTCGACGCCCGTTCGCTCATGCGCGCCCAGCAACGCGGCGAAAACACCAACCTCTACGGAGTACCGAACCCCGCGCCCGAAGACGAGGAGGGGCAGGCGCAGCAGCCCGTCGACTCGACCAAGGAGAAGCGCATCAAAAAACCGCTCGAATCCTACTTTTTCAGCGACTCGATCCGGGCGCTGCCCAACTTCAAATGGAACGTCTCCCAGGACTACAACCGCGTGCGGATCGAACCGCTCGACACCACGCTCACGGCGTGGCGAATCGACTACCCCTTCTACCGCAACGGCGTGGGTGATGCGCCGATCGGCGCGCTCGGCCAGGGATCGGTTCCGCTCAACTATTTCGAGCGGCCCCAGTGGCAGGATTTCAGTTTCGCCTCCCCGTTCCACTCCTATATTTACGACATGCGGAACGCGCCGTTCTACAACGGCAAACGTCCCTTCCTGCAAATGACCTACATCGAATCGGGACAGAAACGCTACCGCGAGACCAATTTCGAGATCCGCCACGCGCAGAACATCTCTCCCTCGACCAGTTTCAGCATCGACTACAAGTCGCGCGGCACGCGGGGACTCTACGAATGGTCGCGTACCAAGAATCAGAACATCGCCGTGACGGTCGCCCACACGGGCAAGCGCTACTCCGTACATGCCGGTTACGTCAACAACCACATCGAGACGCAGGAGAACGGCGGCGTGGTGGGCGAATGGGCGATCCGCGACACGGTCTTCGAGATGCCGTCGGGCGTACCGATGCGGCTGACGAACGCCAAGGCCGAAAACATCTACCGCAACCATGCCTTCTTCCTCACGCAGTCCTACGCCATTCCGCTGCAACGCGTCACCGAAAACGATTTTTCGCTGGCCGACCTCTCGGCCGTATTCATCGGCCACTCGATCGAGTACGACATTTGGAGCAAGACCTACACCGACATCTTCGGCACCTACACCGACGAACGCGGGTCGAAAGACGAGAACGGCAACTTCGTCGCCACCGAGGGCCACGAGTATTACGACAACTGGTTCATCCACCCCGACGCCTCGCGCGACACGCTCTGCGAACGGAGGCTTTCGAACCGCCTGTTCGTACAGGCGCAGCCGTGGGACCGCAACGGCGTGATCGGCACCATCGACGGCGGCGTGGGGTTCGACATCCACACCTACTCGCAGTTCGCGCTCGGCGACTACATCACCGGCAAATACCGCCGCACGCGAAAGACCAGCTATTTCGCCTACGGGTCGATCGCCGGCAAAATCAAGAAATACGTCGACTGGGACGCCAACATGAAGGTCTACCCGTCGGGGTACAGAGGCGGAGACATGTCGCTGGGCGCACACCTCGCGCTCAAAGGCTATCTCCGCGGTCACGCCCTGATTCTCGAAGGACGTTTCTCGAACGAGAAGCGTTCGCCGGGTTACTGGCAGGAGAATCTCTTCTCGAACCACTACGTGTGGTCCAACTCCTTGGCCAAGGAGAATGAAACCCGTATCGAGGCTTCGTTCCGCGTGCCGGACTACGCGCTGGAACTCGCCGCATGGCAGGGTGTCGTAAAGAACAAGATTTATTACGGCCCCGTCGGTCCCGGCGACTCCAACGTAGGCGTCCTGCAACACGACGGCAACGTCAGCCTGACGAGTTTGTATGCCCGCAAGGATTTCCGCATCGGCGGACTCCATCTGGACAACAGGGTATTGTTGCAGTGGAGTACAAATCAGGAGGTCATACCCGTTCCGCTCGTGAGCGCCTTCCTCTCGTACTATTACGAGTTCTGGGTGGTGCGCGACGTGTTGAGGCTGCAAATCGGTCTCGACGGCCGCTACAACACGAAGTATTACGCCCCGGGCTACAATCCGGCCCTGTCGGCGTTCTACAACCAGCGCGAAACCGAGGTGGGGAACTATCCCTACACCGACGTTTTCGTCATGGGCAAGTGGAAACGAATGCGCATCTTTCTGAAATATCAGCATGTCAACAGGGGGCTGTTCGGCAACGGCGACTACTTTTCCGTGGCCCGCTACCCGCTCAACCCCGGCATGTTCAAGATGGGTATTTCGTGGGGATTCTACGACTGATCGATCGGTGTACTGTACGGCACGCAGAGAGCTGCCCGCAACGTAAAACTTTATGTTAAAAAAGACATTTTTAACGTTCGTGTTCTTAACATTGCTGACTACCTTCTACGGTCTGAACGCCAATTTCGGCCCCTACGGCAACCGCACGGCAGGCAGTTTCATCGGCAGCGCCGAAAGGACGGAGATCGCCCACACCATCTCGGTTTACGACGAACTGATCCGTTCGGTCAGCGAAGAGGAGGGTTACGACTGGCGTCTGATGAGCGCCATCGCCTATCACGAATCGCGTTTCTCGCCCGACATCGTTTCGAAACGGGGCGCCGCCGGACTGATGCAGATCATGCCCGCCGTGGCGCGCCAGTTCAACGTGACGGGCGACCGGCTCCTCGATCCGGAGACCAACGTCCGGCTGGCGGCACAGGTGCTCTCGAAGATCGACGCCGGACTGCGTTTCGCGCCCGGCACGCCGGACGACGACCGGATGAGCATCATCCTGGCCGCATACAACGGCGGCATCGGCCACGTCAACGACGCACGCCGGCTGGCGCGCAGCCACGGCGAGAATCCCGATTCATGGGAGACCGTGGCCCGCTATCTGGCGCTCAAAGCGCTGCCCGAATACTACGAGCAGCAGGAGGTACGCTGCGGCCGGTTCACCGGCGGCAGCCAGACGAGGGCCTACGTCCGCGACGTTCTGAAACGCTACGACCGTTACTGCCGTATCGCAGCACGTTGAGAACCCGATCCCGATTCCGGAATAGAAAACAGCGAGGCAGTTTACCTCGCTGTTTTTTTATCGAACTGCCGCCAGCCGAAATTCAGTACGCGCCGTGCGGAAATCAACGGCCAACCTTCGCTGCTTCGGGATCGCGCCAAAAGCGGCAAAAGATCGAGCGGCGGAACGAGCGGAAGAGAATCCTTTCGCCGCACACCTACAACAGCAGCACGGCGAGCGTCGCGACGATGAACCCGCCGGCATAACCCGCGGCGACCTGGCGGATCGTATGGCATCCCAGCCACAGACGTGCCGAGGCGAGCGCACCCGCCGCCAGCACGGCCACGGCCAGCGCACCGGTCAGGTTCCCTGCGTTGCCGAAGGTCAGCAACACGAGCAATGCCGCGGCGGCTCCCTGCGCAGCCAGATGAAGACTTATTTTCCAGTAGAAGGTCACCGCCAGACAGAACAGTTCGCAACAGGCGCCCGCCAGCATGAATTTGCGCACGATCATCGCCGAAGGAATCCGCGCCACCGTAGCGGCGCAGAGCAGGTAGCAGACGATACCGATCGCCAGCGGCAGAATCCGCTCGCGCCGGTCGTCGATCGCAAGCGACGAAATACGCCCCACCGAACGGAGCAGCCCCACCGAGAGCAACGGAATGACGGCCGTGTAGAGCACGGTCACCCACAGCAGGTAGAACTTGACCGACGCGGGGAAATAGGAGAGCTGGGTCGGTCCCGCCACCAGCAGCAAGATGACGTAGAGCGGCATCACCAGCGGATGCAGCACTACCGACACCGCTCTGGACAGGCGCGTGGGCAGGCTGCGGTCGCTACGGCGCAGTGCGGAAGAGGGATCGGCAATTCGGGATTCGTCCATCAGATCTGTTTTCGCAGACGCGCCACCGGAATGCCCAGCATTTCGCGGTATTTGGCCACCGTGCGGCGCGCGATGCAGTAACCTTTGTCGTTGAGTATATCCATCAGTGTCTCGTCCGTCAGCGGACGGCGCTTGTCTTCGTCGTCGATGCAGCTACGCAGGATGTTCTTGATCTCGTAACTCGAAACCTCCCCGCCCGATGCGGTCTGCATCGCCTCCGAAAAGAGCGATTTCAGGAGGATGATCCCGAACTGCGTCTGCACGTACTTGCTGTTCACCACGCGCGAAATGGTCGAAACGTCCAGTCCCGTGCGGTCGGCGATATCCTTGAGGATCATCGGGCGGAGCTTCGACTGGTCGCCCGTCTTGAAATACTCCTGCTGGAAATCCAGTATCTCCTGCATGGTGCGCATCAGCGTGTCGCGCCGCTGCTTGATCGCCGAGATGAACCACTTGGCCGAATCGATCTTGTTCTTGACGAACTGCACCGCCTCGCGGTTCTTCTCCTGCACGCGGCCGTCGGACGACACCATGTCGCGCATCATCTCCACGTAACGGCGGTTGATCCGCACGTCGGGAACATTGTAGGAGTTGAGCGACAGTTCGAAACGGCCGTCGTGATAGTCCAGGATGAAATCGGGCACCACGTAGGGCGCGGCGTCCGACCCGCCGTCGGAGTAGCCGTTGGCGGGCTTGGGCGAGAGGTGGCGGATCTCGGCGATGGCATCGCGGAACTCGTCCTCGGTGACCTGCAACCGCGAGATCAGCTTCTCGTAGTGTTTTTTTGCGAATTCGTCGAAATAGGAGGTCAGGATCTTGCGCGCCAGCCGCCGCGAACGGGTCGTCATAGGCAGTTGCGAGAGTTGCAGCAGCAGACATTCGCGCAGGTTGCGCGCACCGATACCCGCGGGTTCGAGGTCGTGGATGACCTTCAAGATCGCTTCCAGCCGTTCGGGCGAGACCTCTTCGCCCAGCGTAAAGGCGATGTCGTCGGCCACCGATTCCAGATCGCGGCGCAGATAGCCGTCTTCGTCGATGCTTCCCACCAGATAGACCGCCAGCCGCATCTCCTCTTCCGAGAGGTTGCGGTAGCCGAGCTGTTCGATCAGGTACTCCTGCAACGAACGGCCGCCCGACAGGGGAATCTGACGGGGCTTGTCGTCTTTCGAATAGTTGTTGGCCCGCATCTTGTAGGCCGGCGTGTCGTCTTCGCGCAGGTATTCGTCGACCGATATTTGCTGGGGTTCCTCCTCCTCGTTCTGCTGTTCGGCCTCTTCGAGCACGATGTTCTCCTCGATCTCCTGCTTGATGCGCTGTTCGAGCTGCACGGTAGGCAGTTCGAGCAATTTAATCATTTGGATCTGCTGCGGGGAGAGCTTCTGCTGAAGCGTCATCACCTGTTTCTGATGAATAGCCATGGGTCGATAAAGTTAAAATCAATGCACACGAGGAAGGGAACCGCCGCACACCCTCCGCACACCCCGTATACCCGATTTTCGGTCGGCGAGCCGCTGCGCCTAAAATTCGGCGTGCTGCGGGGTGCGGGGGAAAGGTATCACGTCGCGGATATTGCCCATGCCCGTAACGAAGAGGAGCAGACGCTCGAAGCCGAGTCCGAAACCGGAGTGGGGAGCCGATCCCCAGCGGCGGGTGTCGAGGTACCACCACAACTCGCGTTCGTTCATGTTCAACTCCTTGATACGGGCACAAAGCTTGCCATAATCGGCTTCGCGTTCCGATCCGCCGATGATTTCGCCGATTTTGGGGAATAATACGTCCATTGCGCGTACCGTCCGCCCGTCGTCGTTCTGCTTCATGTAGAAGGCCTTGATCTCCTTGGGGTAGTTGACGAGGATCACCGGACGCTTGAAGTGCTCCTCCACCAGGTAGCGCTCGTGCTCCGATTGCAGGTCGCATCCCCAGTCGCACGGGAACTCGAACTTGCGGCCCGAAACTTTCAGAATCTCGATGCCCTCGGTGTAGTCGAGCCGCTTGAAATCGTTGTGCAGCACGAATTCCAGCCGTTCGATCAGCTCCTTGTCCCACATCTTGCACATGAATTCCAGATCCTCGCGGCAGTTCTCCAACGCATAGCCGATCAGGTATTTGAGGAACTCCTCGGCCAGCTCCATGTTGTCCTCCAACTCGTAGAAGGCCATCTCCGGCTCGATCATCCAGAACTCCGAGAGGTGGCGCGGCGTGTTGGAATTCTCGGCACGGAACGTGGGGCCGAAGGTGTAGATGCGCCCCAGCGACAACGCGCCCAACTCGCCTTCGAGCTGTCCCGATACGGTCAGGTTGCAGGGTTTGCCGAAAAAATCCTGCGAATAGTCGATCCGCCCGTCCTCGGTGCGGGGCGGATTGTTCAGATCGAGCGTCGTCACCTGGAACATGGCGCCCGCACCCTCGCAGTCGGAGGCCGTGATGAGCGGCGAGTTCCAGTAGTAGAAGCCGCGGTCGTTGAAGAACTTGTGGATGGCGAAGGCCATGGCGTGACGGATGCGCAGCACCGCGCCGAACGTATTGGTACGCGGACGCAGGTAGGCGATGTCGCGCAGGAATTCGAGCGAATGGCCCTTTTTCTGCAACGGATAGGTCGCAGGGTCGGCCGTGCCGTAAATCTCGATCGAAGAGGCCTGCACCTCGACGCCCTGGCCCTCGCCGGGCGACTTCACGAGCCGGCCGTCGACACGGATGCAGGCGCCCGTGGCGATCTGACGCATCGTCTCGTCGTCGAACTTCGCCAGCTCGACGACCACCTGAATGCTCGCCACGCACGAACCGTCGTTCAGGGCGATGAAGGCGACGTTCTTGTTGCCGCGCTTGGTACGCACCCACCCCTTGACGGTCACATCGCAATCGACCGCATCCGACTTGATCAATTCTACGATTCGTAGTGTTTTCATAACGTTTTATCTATTTTAGCATTTTGCAGAATTCCGGCGCAGACGACCGCACGGGCGGAAACGGAACGGCCCCGATTCCGCGGTCGATCCGCATCGTCTTCTCCCCGAGTTACAAAAGTACAAAAAAAAACGCATACAATCGATCGTATCCGACGACGATTTATTACGACTCCGCACTGCCGCCGACACTTCATCCGCTATTTTCGCAATGCGACCGGACCGGCCTGCCGGCCTGTCAAAACCCGCAACTCCCGCTGCGACACTGCGGCGCCACGGCGCCGTGCGGGCCGAGCCTTCGCCTGCGGAGGCCCGCAGTACGCGTCCTCCGCAGATTTCGCCTTGCAAATACGAAAACCGCCGATCCTTACGACGAAAGCCTTTGCAGACTGTACCCTTAGGACGATAAATCAGAATTTTCAATTGCAAGGCATCACTTTTGCGCTCGGCAAAAAGCAAATAAATTTGCATTGCCCTCGTTTATTCGTATCTTTGACTTCGTCTTAGATACTTCGCCTCAGCCATGCAAATAAAATAAATTTGCATGGCGCTCGGCTTAATCGTATCTTTGTCCTCGACCTCCGGCATGAAGAGGCGGCGGGCACTGCGGTACGATCGGACTCGTTCCGCTCCCGCCGGCCTGCGACATTGCGGCCGGTAATTTAAGAATATCGAGATGAAACGATTCATTACACTCTGGACGGCTCTTTTCGCCCTTGCGGGCGCGGGAGCGCAAACCGCCGAGGTATTCCGTTCGGAATTCGTCCCCTTCGACACGCGCGACGACGCCGCGCTGCTGCGTCGGGGCAACATCGCCCATTACGAAACGTTCTCCCCGCAGATCGTCGTGCAGCAGGCCGACACCACCACGGTGGGACAGGTCGTCGAAGTACCGCTGCTGCTGACCGACCGCGACATCTACCTCCATTTGGAGAACGTCGGCTCGGCCTACACGCTTCTGGTCAACGACGCCCGCGTAGCCGACGTCGAGGACGACCGCACGCCGCGCGAATTCCTCATCTCTCCCTACATCCGCCCCGGACGCAACGCCGTGATGCTCGACCTGCGCCCCTCGAAGACTCCGCAGTTGCAGGCCGACGCGCCGGCGCCGCGGCTGGCCTACGCCAACAGCTACCTCGTCTTCCAGCACCGGCTCCACATCGACGACTATTCGGTGGCGCTCGTTCCCGACTCGACGCGCAAATACGGCGTGCTGAAACTCGACATCGTGGTCGAGAACTCCTACAACGGCGAAGAGCCGATCACCGCCGGCTACGACATCTACGATCCGAAGGGCAAGCTGCTCGACTACGGTTCGCGCGAGATCATGGTGGAGGGCCGCTCGCGCGACACGGTGCACATCGAGCGGCTCATCTACCACGCCTACGCCAATCAGTGGGACGACAAGCGGCAGCCGCTCTACAAGGTGACGCTCTACACCAAGCGCAACAGCATGTTGTGGGAGTATATCCCCCTCTACGTCGGCTTCGGAGAGAGCGAATACCGCGACGGCCGCTTCTACCGTTTCGACAAGGAGCTTTCGCTGCGGCCCCAACGCTACAACGCCGCAGCCGACGAGAAGACGACCGCCGCCGAGATGAAGGCGCTCAAAGCCCGGGGCATCAACACCCTGCTGCCCGATTATCCGCAGCCCTACTGGTTCTACACGCTGGCCGACCGCACGGGGTTCTACGTGGTCGACTGCGCGGCGATCTACGCCCCCGACGCGCGCGACGACCGCTCGGTAGGCGGCACTCCGTCGAACGACCCGCGTCTGACAGACGAGTATCTCGGCCGCGTGAAGGCGATGTACCACCGTTCGCGCAATCACACCTCGATCATCGGCTTCGCGCTGGGACGCGATTCGGGCAACGGATACAATATGTATAAGGCCTACCAGTGGCTCAAATCGGTCGAACCGTCGAAACCCGTCTTCTACGTCGGCGCCGACGGGGAGTGGAACAGCGACGCCATTCCGTTCCGAATGCAATGAACATCGAACTGCTGGTCGTCGGAAAAACCGACTCGAAGGAGGTCGCGTCGCTGGTCGAAATCTACGCCCGGCGCGTAAACTTCTACTGCAAATTCGCGGTCACCGCCCTGCCCGACATCCGCAACACCAAGAACCTCAGCGTCAAACAGCAGCGCACGGCCGAAGGCGAAGCGATCCTGCGCCAGTTGTCGGACGGCGACTACGTCGTACTGCTCGACGAGCGGGGCGACGAAA
>ENA-ORTW01004106-ORTW01004106.1-human-gut-metagenome-genome-assembly--contig:-NODE-4106-length-11717-cov-2.363574_pt1 | contig 11717 bp, 10 predicted proteins | sample MGYA00242072_ERZ509193 | MGnify/ENA primary metagenome ERZ509193 (study PRJEB26280, sample SAMEA2338813) | human gut metagenome | biome: human gut; feature: human-associated habitat; material: faeces...
TGAATTTTATCAGACTAAAGAAGATGTAGCAAAAGATTATAATGTATCTTTTATAATACCAAAGATGGAGGAATATAGTTATTTTCCTAATGGTAAAATTGATTTAACTAAAGAAAATATTATTACTATTGATAATGAAGGAGATTTATGTTTAGATGATGGATTATCTATTAGTGATAATAAAGATGGTACATATACTTTGTTTATTCATTTAGCTAATCCTGCATCAATAATACCTTATACATCTAGTACGATGAAAGAAGCCTTAAAAAGATGTAATACTTTATATTTATTAGATGATAGTATTCCTATATTTGATAGCTATTTATCAGATCATATATTATCATTATTACCCAATAAATATACTAATGCTCTTACTGTTAAAGTAAATATAGATACTGATTATTCACTAATACTTGATACCTTAGAGATAATACCAAGTATCATTCAAAGTAAACATAAACTATCTTATGAAGAAACTGATGATATTATTAATCATGGTGGTGATTTAAATAGTACATTAATGTTATTATCTAGGATATTTGATAAGCAAGCTACGGATAACCCTAAAATTAGTGCTTATCATAAATTAGAAAATATAATTAGAGGTAGAGATAATACAAATAGTTCTAAAGCCGATACCTCTATATCACATATGATGGTAGAACAAAGTAATGTTTTTGCTAATAGTACTATTTATCTTATTGAAAAGAGGGATAATTTAGGCCTTATTATGCCATGGAGAGTACAAACAGAAGACTGCGATGAACTTATTAATGAATATTTAAAAAGAGGTAATTTTGATACCACGAATAAAGAACTGCGTAGAATGATGAAAGAGTATATGATGCGAAGTAAATATTCTTTTGTTAATGGAGGCCATTATGGACTCGGCCTTGGAGGCTATGTCAGAATAAGCAGTGCCGCCAGAAGAGCTATGGATGCTCTTGCTATATATGTATTATATGATTTATATATTAATAGAAATAGTGATGACTTAGATTATAAGTATTACTATTGGGAAAAAGAAATTAAATATTGGTGTGAATATGCTAATATTAGAACTAGTGAAAATAATAATTTTATTAGTGAATATAACTACTTATGTAGTAGAGGAAAGATATTAAAGAAGTAGAAAGAAGTTGATATTTATGAATATGCCAGATTTAAATGAGGCAAGAAAGAGAACTAAAGATAAAGTAAATATTTTATATGATGAATATAAAGTACCTGAGAATGTTAAAAATATTGGTAATGGTAAAAGCTATGCACTTCTTACTTATGGATGTCAAATGAATGTTCATGATAGTGAGAACATTGCGGGTATTATGGAAGATATGGGATATACAAGAATAGAAAATTATGAAAAAACTAAAATTGTAATACTTAATACTTGTGCTATCAGAGAAAATGCTCATAATAAAGTAATTGGTATTCTAGGTAGAATTAAACATTTAAAGGAAACTAATAAAGATTTAATCACAGTAGTATGCGGTTGTATGGCACAAGAAGAGTCAATTGCCAAAATGATAAGAGATAAATATCCTTGGATAGATATAGTCCTTGGTACACATAACTTTTATGAATTACCAGTATATATTTCTAAAGTACTTGAAGATAATAAGCAAGAAATATGTGTATATTCTATAGAGGGTGATGTTATTGAAGATATTCCTACGAAGAGGGATTCTAAGGTAAAAGCATGGGTTAATATTCAGTATGGATGTGATAAGTTTTGTTCATATTGTATAGTTCCCTATACTAGAGGTAAACAAAGAAGTAGATTACCTAAGGATATTTTAAAAGAAGTAGAAGAACTTAAAAATAATGGTTATAAAGAAGTTACTTTACTAGGTCAGAATGTTAATGCCTATGGTAAAGATCTAGATATAAATTATACAATGGCAGATTTACTTCGTGATACCTCAAAGATTGGAATAGATAGAATTAGATTTGTTACTTCACATCCTTGGGATTTTACTGATGAGATGATTGATGTTATCGCTAAGTATGATAATATTATGCCATATATTCATTTACCTATTCAAAGCGGCTCTGATAGTATATTAAAGAAGATGAATAGAAGATATACAATAGATGAATATAAAGAGTTATTTTATAAATTAAAAAATAAGATAGATAATGTTAGTATCACTACTGACATAATAGTAGGTTTTCCTAATGAAACTGAAGAAGATTTTGAAGAAACATTAAAAGTATATAATGAACTTAAGTATGATTTAGCCTATACTTTTATATATTCTCCAAGAGAAGGAACACCCGCTGCTAAAATAAAAGATAGTGTTTCTCTAGAAGAAAAAGAAAAAAGATTACAAAGATTAAATGAACTTGTAAATAAATATGCAAAAGAAGCAAATAATAAATATTTGAATAAAGTAGTCAAAGTTTTAATTGAAGGACCATCAGATAAAGGTGGTAAGATGATGGGGTATACAGATACAATGAAACTTGTAAATGTAGACTGTGATCCCAAATACCTTGGTGAAATAGTAGATGTTGTTATTACAGATATTAAAACTTGGTCTATGGAAGGGGTAATTAAGAAGTGATTGAAAGTAGTATCGAGGAGTTATTTAATTCCATAAATAATTCTAATGAATATAAAGAATATAAATTAATAGTTAACACTTTAGAAAGTAATAAAGAAGTAATAGACTTAATTGAGGAAATAAAAAAACTTCAAAAAGCAGGGATTAAATATACATGTTACCGCGTGGAGTATGAACGTGCAAACAATTACCGACAGACTTTTTTTCAAAGGACAAAAGGGCCTTACCGATGCAGGTATTGCAATAAGAAATTAAACAAGGACAAAGTATTTGTTGACCATATAATCCCGGTAGCAAAAACACAAAAGACAGCCCGTGCAAAAATGATGCTGGCAATGAGGAGGTGCGGAAGCGTAAATGATATACGTAATCTTGCACCGGCATGCAAAGAATGCAACTCAAAAAAATCAGATAAAATGGGGATTTGGATAATCAGAGGATGGCTTGGAAAATATAAGACATACTGGATTTGCTTACGCATACTGCAGTTTCTATCAGTATGCCTGGTTATACTTGGCCTTTTTTGGGTGATTCAGATGATAAGAGGGGAGTTTTGGCTGCCTGGAATACCTGGGATTACGATGTAAAAAAAAGAAGCGCATGTAAAAACACACGCCTCTATGGAAGAATAATTAACTAGATATTATCGATTATTCTTCCATACATCAAAATAACGTTTCAACATATCAACTTTCGCTGTTATTTTTACAATCACAAAAATAACAGCCAGTGCAGCAAAGCAAAATACGACAACCGGAATAAGAATCTTCTGTGCATAATACCCGGTCGCTTCCTGCGCACTTGCAGCAGTGTCAGAGAACAATGATTCAAATGATTCCAATTCATCGCTCTGTCTGTACTGACAATTACCAAGGTCTGCACCGTATACAGGAGTCTTCATGAACTCAGATACGGCAAGGAATGAAAATAAAATGGTCCCAATCATTCCAAGAACAAAAAGAAAAGATGGTCTACGAGTTTCGGTTTCTTTCTTTGTTTTTGCAGACACTGCAGCCTGCTGATACATAACGTTATCCATAGTATGTATCTCCTTTCTTTATATGATTTTTCATATATAACATGCCTGAATCCCGAAAAAATAAAATCTTACAAAATATTAGCAGTATGCACAAAAATTTTCGTAAAAATTTATTGAAAAATAATTCGCAAAAATTTACAGCAGCCACAAAATTTCGGCATATCAAATAAGACGAAACGAAAACAGTGTTTTTTATCAAAAAGGAGAAATCAGAATATGGAAAAGAGAACAGAAAACCAGGGTCGCATGAGTGATGTTGAAATCATGGCAATCTACAGAAAAGACAAAAAAGCAGGCAATGAACAGATGATTAATAAATACTCTAAATATGTGTATGATGTAATCAATAACAGCTACCCGACCTTCCATAAGGAAATCCCGGAAATGTACCAGCAGGGCGTTATCGGTATCATGAATGCCATGCGCTCTTACGACCCTGAAAAAGGTGCCTTTACTACATACAGCACTCCTTTTATTAAAAAGGAAATCAGTAAACACGTACGGTTTATTGCAGGGGAAAGCTCCGAATATTTCGCATCCATCCATAACTCCATCAACCGCGCAAAAAGCAGGATTGAGACAAATGGCGATATGGCCACTGTAGAAAGCCTTGCAAAGGAAACCGGACTCAGCCACAAAATCGTAAAAAGAGAAATGAAGGTTGACCACACAAAAGTATCTTACGATGTGCTTGAAAATACACCGTCAGACATGTCCCTGACAGACAGCTTCGTTGTTAATGATATGCTTTCAGCAGTTGATGAACTCAGCCGCAGAATCATCCGGCTGAAAGCAATTGAAGGTGTATCATTCACTGCAATTGCAAAAGAAACCGGAATGACACCACATAGTGTTAAAAAAGTGTACAGTAAAGGAATCGCAGTGCTGCGTGAGTCACTGGAGGTATGCTAAAAGAGCTGCTGCGTTTCGTTAGACAGGCCGGAAAATGTTCCGGTCTGTTTTTTTTGTTTCTACGAATTGCCATATTTTGCATATTAAGTATATGAAATTAAACAAAATATACCGGGAGCAACCGGAAATTGGCATAAGGAGGAATAAATTATGACGTATGAGAGAGAGGATGAGCTTGTAAAAAAGCTTGAAAACGAAAACTATAAAGGAACAAAGTCGCTTGTAAAAGAGCTAGAGAATAAATTTGGCGAAATGCATTATCAAAGTATAGATTCAAAACAGCGGTACATAAACAACATGTATAACAGCTTATCAAGTAGTGGTGAAGCAAAATTAAATAAAGTCATAGAACTATACAATAAAGACCATCCGCTTGACAAGCTTGAATCCATCCAGGAAAGAATGCGCGAACAGGAAGATATAGTAGACCGTATTACAGTTCTCTTTTTGGAATATGGCGACAGGTATTCAAAAGAAAATATAAATGTAGATAATTTTGTATACGGAGAATTAAAAGATTCACTAAAAAATATAAAATATGATGAAATCCAGGATGTAATTGATGAAGCCAGTAAAAAAATAAGAACACAAATGAAAGAACAAGGTGTTGACGAAGGCAAACAAAAAAGCTGTATCGATGCGTTTACTATGAATGTGAAACAATATAGTAAAGATAATATTATCAGGTTAAAAATTACAGATTTTGAATTAGCGGATGCACAGGCCGAAAAATTAATGGCACTTCTGAATCCAGACAAAGAAAAGTTTGAAAAAATGTCTGAACAAGAACAGAAAATTGAAAAAATAAAAATGGCAAACAATTTTAAGTTCGAATTTCGTGAAATGCAGAGAAAAATGGCACCAGAAGATTTTCAATCTGTCATAAAAAAGCTTGATAAATCATTAAGCTGGGAAGAGCGAAAGGTTCTCGACTCTGCTGTGAAGCTAAACAATAGGGAAAATGACAATAAATATGAAACACGTAGAATAAAATTAAGCGAGTCTGAAAAAGATAAGTCCTGGCAAAAAATTGAAGCAGAATCAGTAAGAGCAAAAAGATTACGCGATTTCAAAATTGAACTAGCAGAATTGAAAAGAAACAAAGAACGAAGCAAAGATAAGTACGACACAGGATTTGTCAATTTTGCATTACGAACGGCAATTAATCTACAAAATTATATACAAAAAATCGCAAACTATATATCAGATAATATACTTTACAAAAACCCTGAGTTTAAAAATGATAGCCGAACCGATGATATCACACGACAAGCCGTTAAAGAACCAACGCAAGAGCAAAAAAATCAAGCTTCACCGTTTTATGCTTTAATGAAAGAGGCATATAAGGAAAAAGGAAATGAACTTGTGATATTGCTAAGTAAAAACAACATAACAAAAGCACAGGCTGAGCAAATGTTTGTGAAAGATATGGCATATATATCTACACTAAATAAAGACCAGCAAGATGAAATTATGCAAAATTACACGAATAGTATTGCAAAAGGAATGTTACAGCCAATAACGTCTATTGATGCAAAAAATATAGTTCGTGAACTTATTGCAAATTATGAATCCGGAAAATATGATTCATTAATAGAAAAAACTGCCAAGGAAAAGGATTTTGACTGGAGCTCAATATATAAAGAAGAAAGGCGAAAATCCAAAACAGAAAATGAACCTCAAAAAAAACAGGAAGAAAAAGCAGATGCCTCAAAAGGATTTAAGCCTCATTTAACAGAAAATGATAAAACAGCTCTAGAAATCGGAAGCCTTACACGACAGGCATGGACAATTGGCGTAAAAACAGCAAAAGATGGAAACAATATAGAGTCATTTCAGGCTTCAATAAGCGAGTTTGCACATAATCATCAGGATATGAGTAAAGAAAAGTTAAGTGAATATGTAATAATGTCGGCGGCGGTTGCACTAAATTATCCTCATGACAATAATTTCAAAGAAAATATACAAAATTACACAAATCAATACCAGCAAAAACACGGAAGATTATCAATAGATACAGAAAAAGGAAGAATAATGGTATTATTGGAAGGTGCATCAAGAATAGATACAGCTGATAGGATAGACCTTGTTGTAAACAAAAAACAAAATGCACCTAATGTATTCCAGGAAGAGACTCACAATGCGATGGAAGCAGTATTGAAAAACATAGGAGAAGGCGACAAGCAAAAGTTTGTAACGGAGCTGGCTGAAAAAACATTCTATACAAAGCAGCAGTATTTTCTTGCAATTGAGGCACATAAATTAAATTTAAATGTAAAAACTGACAAAGAAACAAAGGACAAAAAGCAAATTGATAAAAAAATAAGCAATATTTCCGCAGCATATGAAAAAAGGGCAAATTTTAACAACGACAGATTAAACACAGAACAGATATTGATTGCAGCATGCGAGAGGGCTTCGGGAAGCATTAATGCACAAGATATCTATGATAATGTCGCAAAAAGTCTCATAGGCAATCAGAAAGCGATAGAACAGTTATGTGCTGATGCACAATCATATAACAAACTTAAAGAAAAACATATCATAAACACTGAGAAAAAAAAGGAACCTGTATCAAAAGAAGGAAAATTTACAAGTATGGCAAATGACATGAATGCATCAGGCCAGCATCATTCCAAAAAAATAGAAGAAATCGCCAAAAATCTTGCAGTAAGCAAAGAGGCTGCTGATAACATAATAGACATAAATGTAGGTATTGAAGAACAGGCAAAGATATTTGCAGACAGATTTAATAATTTAGAAAAAGAAGCTGGACCTGATTTAATTGAATGGGGAGAAACGCATCAGAGCGAAGAAAAAGAAAGCTTAATATCACAAATCGATACACAAATCAACAACAAAAACGCTGCTGAAAATTTCACAGATATTGTGTCAGATAATTTTCCATTTTGTGAAACTCCTAAAAGCTTAGAATTGAAATTTCAAGAACCGGAAGAAGACACAGAAATCCCATTTGAAGAAGTTGATATAAATGATTTTGGTTTCGAAGACAGATGAACAGCTTAATGCGCATGTAATCATACATGCGCATTTTTTTTGTCCGCAAAAATTATCTTTTTTGTATTTTTTTCGGCATATTGTAATCAGGTGCATAGACAATGCATCGATTGGAGAGGAAACATATGGTAAGTGTAATAATATATTCATATAATGCAGAAGACCGTCTCCGGCAATGTGTAGAGTCAGTACTAATGCAGACATATGAAAGTTTTGAAATAATCATCATTGATGATGGGTCATCTGATTTATCTGCTGTAAAAGCATTGCAGCTTGCGGATGAAGACTACCGGATACAGGTTTATTGCCATGCTAAGAGAACCGGTCCGGCAAATGCAAAAAATAATGGAATATATTACGCATCTGGAAATTACTTATTATTTCTTGATAGTAATGACTGTCTGGAACCAGATGCATTAAAAAGAATGGTCATAAATGCAAAACGTTATGATGCAGACCTCGTTATTGGAAATTTTAAATACAATCCCAAAACCCAGATTGATATAATGGATGAATCATTCATTTTAAACCATAAGGTATATTCAAAAAAAGAGACCATAAACTGCATACATGTTCCTGGTATCTGCGGGAATAAGTTATGGAAATCATCACTGATTGGAAAGTATGATATAAAATTCCAGGATAAATGTCTCGGTGAAGATATGGTGTTTTTCCATTACGGCCTTGCAAGGTGCACAAAGGTTGTTACAATCACAGATTTTGTACTAGAATACAGGATTCCAGAAAAAACAGATGCAGTATACACATGGCAGGACGCAGTAAGGGAGCCGTTTGACTTAATAAGGATAAATTATCAGAAAGCAGACAAATCCGAATATGCAGACGGCGTTATGTACAATGAACTCGTATACAGAATCAACGGAATAAAAAATATACCATTATATAAAGATAGAAAATTCAGGAAGTTTCTGTTTGATGTGTTATCGCGAGAAATGCCAGAAGTAAAATCACAAGATGACATTATGAATCAGTTGATAGATGAATACAAAAAAATCAGAAGAAAACGTTTTTTATATACATCATCAATATCTACATTAGCATACAGACATATTAAAGAGATACAGAAAAAGATTACTAAAAAAGAAAAAGGAGATGTGTATTTTGGTAAGTATTATAATCCCGGCGTTTAACGCTGAAAAATATATTGAAGAAACCTTAGATTCAATTTTACAACAGACATATCATAATTTTGAGATAATACTCGTTGATGACGGTTCTGACGATAATACAATGAACATCATGCAGGAGTATCAGTCTGGACAAAAGAGAAAGGCTGGACAAAATATCAGGATTACAATGATTGCCGGTAACCATAGCGGTGCTGCTGCAGCCCGAAACCAGGGCATGAGCGTGGCACTCGGAGAATATTTTCTGTTTTTTGATGCAGATGATATCATGCCGCCTGATTATCTGGAGAATATGGTAAAGCATATGAATGATGCTGACGTGGATATGGTTATTGGACACGCTGAAAAAATAGATAAAGACGGAAAGCTTCTTGAAATGCCGCCAAAAATAATCAGTATCGTATGGGAAGGCATATACAACACCGATAATATATTTGACCTTAGTGAAATTGGCAATTATGCCGACACTGTGACAGGAACAAAATTATATAAGAGCAATATCATATTCAACCACAACCTTACATTTGACGATGTTAAAGTTGCTGACGATGTGGCATTTTTCCTCAAATATGCTTATTTCTGCAGCCATATCTATGTATCAGACGATGCTGTAATGAAGTACCGTATTGCGAGCGGCAGTTTAAGCCATAACGCATCAAACGATGACCTTGATGTTATAAACAGTTTTAAAGCGGCAGAACAATATATCTGTAGGATGCCAGGATTAAGACCTCGTTCTTTTAATTACCTGCTCCAGAACATGAAAATCAAAGACTATTATGCATGGTCACTGCATTACATGTCACCAGCAATATCAAGCAGGACACTAAGAAAAAGACTCTTTAAAAGATTCCATAAAGAAATAATCAAAGAAGGAAAAAGATATAAAAAATATTTAAATAGTACCAGAAAAGAAGAGGTAAAAAAAGCTGAAAAAAGATACAAGCTCAGGTTCTGGTATCTGAACTGGCTGTATATCGCAATTAAAAGAAAGAAAAAAATAAAAGAAAGTGAGTATATTTAGAAGGCAGCGCTTAATGCGCTGTCTTTTGCTTTTTGTAGTTTAAAAATTTCGGTATATTTTCAGTGTAATTATTAAATTTTAAACGAAGAAAGGAGCACAAAAAATGAAAAATGTGCAGAAAGAAACAAGGAATCAGGAAATGAGACTTAAAGATTTCGGGTGCAAGGCGCTTGATGCAATTGAAATGCTTGTCGTTCTTGCAACAGCAGCATTGCTGCTGATTGGCAGCGCAGTTACGGCAAAGGCAGAACCTGTTTCCGGACAGCATGAGAACAGTATCCTCCCACGTGTGGAGTTTAACATCGCTGTACCGGAAGGAAATGTTGATAATGAGACGCTGGATTTGGCAGACCGTATCTTAAATACATTGCCAGACAAGCTGCTGAATGAGTTTATTGAAAGTGACTGGAAATTGTATGTCACATCCAATATGCCAGTGCTTACGTTTTTCTCTGGTATTTACGGTGAGCCGAATGGCCGTCCTGACCTGGAAGCACACTATATTGAGGTGACAAGCGACCAGGAAACTATGGGCAAGACACTTCTTCATGAATTTGGACATTACGTTGATTACACAAAAGGCGACGTGTCATTAAAATCCGAATTTGAAAATATCTATGAAAACTCATCGGAAGCATTTGCTGATGCGTTTGTAATAGATACTGAAGGGTATGACAAGTCAGAATTTTTTGCTGATGGCTTCGCAAAATATTATAGCGGGTACAGCCATCAGATGGAAAAAGAATATCCTGAACTTTGCAGGTATATTAAAGCTGCAATCAGTAAGGATAATGTATCAAGAAAATCTGTATAACATTTAAGAAGGCTGCGGCCTTCTTTTTTATTTTTTTTCAAAAAAAACGTTACATTTTATTTTTTTTCGGCATATTAAACGTGAGCAATGAAATTGCAGAAGATGGCCTCAAGACCGAGGCAAACAAGAATATATGTATTAAAAAAGGAGAAGTAAAATGGGACTTAAATTAAAAGTCAAATATTTCGATAAAGAAATCGAAAAAATCCAAAAAATTAATAAAGGAGACTGGATTGACCTTAGAAGTGCAGCAGACATATTTTTGACAAAAGGCCAGTTTGCACTTATCCCGCTTGGTGTTGGAATGGTTCTTCCGGAAGGATATGAAGCCCATATCGCACCACGCTCCAGTACATTTAAGAATTGGAAAATCCTTCAGGTGAACAGCGTTGGAGTTGTTGACAACTCATACAGCGGAGATGCTGACCAGTGGATGATGCCAGTTTATGCAACAGAAGATACTGAAATCAAGAAAAATGACCGTATCTGCCAATTCAGGATTATTGAAAAGATGCCGGAGCTTGAAATTGAAGAAGTAAAACACCTGAATGATAAATCACGCGGCGGCTTCGGCTCAACAGGTCAGAAATAAAAATAACAAAAAAAAATAATTTTAAATCAGAAAGGGAAAATATTATGGCATATAAAACACCAGAGCAGATGCTCGAACTTATCAGAGAAGAGAACCTTTTAACAGACGCATGCATGACAATCATTGATGGACGTAACGAATTCGGATTCCACGCAGCAGAAGTGCCGGAAGGAAGTGTCAAAAACTTTGGAGACGGTGCTTATGAAATCACATTAGCAGACGGAGATGTACATATTCCGGTGCACGTTCCACAGACAGATAAAGAGACAACATTCTGGCTCATCAGCTTTAAAGCAGGAGAATACAATATCATTGCTGTACAGCATGACAAGAGCGATGAAGACCAGGTTGAATTAAAGAAAAAAGAATACATGTCAGTTATCGCATTCTTCCTTGACCACTACAATATCGGAACAAAAACAAGACTGCTTGGCGTTCTGCAGTATGGTTATGAGCAGCTGAAAAAAGAAATCGGAGATGATAACGCATACACATTATTAAGAGACTATCTTGACTCCAGCATGGATGTAAGAAGGGCAGAGGTTATGCCGAAAAAATTCGGTGTCAGATTTAACTTCCATTTTGACGAGTAAGACAAAA
>ENA-ORTW01004110-ORTW01004110.1-human-gut-metagenome-genome-assembly--contig:-NODE-4110-length-11714-cov-4.588987_pt1 | contig 11714 bp, 9 predicted proteins | sample MGYA00242072_ERZ509193 | MGnify/ENA primary metagenome ERZ509193 (study PRJEB26280, sample SAMEA2338813) | human gut metagenome | biome: human gut; feature: human-associated habitat; material: faeces...
TTCTCCCCCTTCTTTTCCGGCAAGGCGGAAAAGAAGGGGCCGCCGGAGGCATAACCACCCATCCAATATGCAGAAAATCTCCCTTCCCGAAGGGGAGATTTTTTTATATTCTTATTATATTAAAGAGTCTTCCCCATCTCCCCTTGAAAATTGTCCACAGCTGTGCTATGATTAGTATGTATAATTTTGTGCTTTTTCTGCCCGCGCGGCAAATACAGAAAGGAGCTGCGCCATGTATTCTTCCGCTTACGTCTGGGCCAAGGTTCTGGGGCATATGGAGTCCCGCCTGACCCCGCAGGTCGTGTCGACCTGGTTTGACGACACTGAGATTCTCGAGCTGACGGATGAAAAGCTCGTGCTCTACTCCCCCTCCTCCTTCCGCAAGGATATCATTCTCCGCCGCTGTGTCGGCTATATCAAGGAAGCCATGCAGGAGATCTTCCAGCTGAACGTCGACGTCGTCGTGCTCGACGATACGGAAATCGAGGCCTATCGCGGCAAATCGCAGAAGCCGGAGTTCATCGAGTTTAACCCGCAGTTCACCTTCGACAACTTTGTCGTCGGCTCCTCGAACCGCTTCGCGCACGCCGCCGCCGTTTCCGTCGCCAATAACCCGGCGGAAACGTATAATCCCCTTTTTATTTACGGCCCGTCCGGCCTTGGCAAAACGCACCTGCTTTACGCCATCGCCAGCGTCGTGCATAAGAACCACCCCAGCTATAATATCGTCTATATCAAGGGCGATCAGTTTACAAACGAGCTGATTGCCGCCCTGCAGGAGGGCCGGAACAATGAGTTCCGCTATAAATACCGCAATGCCGACCTGTTCCTCGTCGACGATATCCAGTTTATCGCCGGCAAGGAATCGACGCAGGAGGAATTTTTCCATACCTTCAATAACCTCTACGAGAACCACCACCAGATCGTCCTGACCGCCGACCGGCCCCCCAATGAGATGCTGCGTCTGGAGGACCGTCTGAAAACCCGGTTCGAATGGGGCCTGATTGCAGATATCCAGCCGCCTGATTTCGAGACGCGCATGGCGATCATCAAGAACAAATCCGTCTCGCTCGGCTTCGATCTGCCGAACGACGTGTGCACGTTCATCGCCGAAAACGTGACCTCCAACGTGCGTCTGCTGGAGGGCACAGTCAAAAAAATCCGCGCCTATCATGACCTTGACAACATGGAGCTGACCGTCCCGAACGTGTCCCGCGCCATCAAGGATATGTACAACAAGGAAAAGGCCGAAAATCTGCCCACGCCGAACCTCATCATCGGCGAAGTCTCCCGGTTCTATAACATCGAGGAGTCCGTCATCCGCGGCACGCTCAAGAACAAGAACACCGCCGAAGCGCGGCAGGTCGCGATGTATCTGGTGCGAAAACTCACGAATCTGAGTCTTCCAGACATCGGCAAGGAATTCGGCCGCGACCATTCGACCGTCATCCACTCTCTCAAAAAGGTCGAGCAGCAGCTTGCCGCAGGCACCGGAACGCTCGCCGACAACATCCGCGACATTACGGCCAACATCAACAGCAAGCTCTGATTTTGTCCACACCCCCCTGTGGAATCCACACACATTCTCTGTGGAAAGCTGTGAAACAGAGGTTTCACAAAAATGCGTGTTGATAACATTCTTTTTTCTGCACACCTGCCTGTGGATAAAAAAGCGTTGATACGTCAAGGCGAAAACAGCTTTTCCACATAAAATTCCCCTACTGCTACGTACTTCTAAAAAATATCCTTTCTTTCTTTTGAAAGAAGAAACGGAGGAAGTTCCATGAAATTTACCTGTGAAAAAAATGCGCTGGTGAGCGCCATCTCCGTCGCTTCCCGTACCGTCGCGCAGAAGAGTACCATTCCGGCGCTCGAAGGAATTTATATCCGGGCCGGCGTAAAGCTGACGCTTTCCGGTTATAATCTTGAAACGGGCATAACCATCTCCGTCGACGCCGAGATCCAGCAGACTGGCGCCTGCATTATGCCCTCCCGTCTCTTCTTCGACATCATCAGGAAGCTGCCGGGCGATACCGTCAGTATTTTGGTCGACGAAAAGTTCAAGGTCTCTATCCGCGGCGGCATTTCCTCGTTTTCCATCACGGCCATGTCGTCCGAAGATTACCCGGAGCTGCCGGAGGTCGAGTCCGACAAGGGGATCAGCCTGCCGCAGAACGAGCTGAAAGCCATGATCGGCGGCACCAGCTTTGCCGTCAGCGAAAATCAGGCCCGCCCCATCCATACCGGCTGCCTGTTTGAGGTCGAGGATTCCTCTATTACGGTCGTCGCCGTCGACGGCTACCGGCTGGCGCTGCGCCGCTGGAAATCGGAGGAACCGATCGGGCGGACGCTCAAATTCGTCGTGCCTGCCGCAGCGCTGAAGGAAGCGGAAAAAATCCTCGGCGATACGGACGAAGCCTGCACGTTCTTCCTCGGCAGCAAGCATATCCTCTTCAACATCGGCGAGGCAACGCTGGTCTGCCGTCTGCTGGAGGGTGAATTTTTGGACTGGCGGCGCGTCCTGCCGCAGAACCAGCCGGTGAAGCTGGCGGTAAACGTCGCGAAAATGACCGATTCCATCGAACGTGTCGGTCTGATCATCTCCGAAAAGCTCAAGAGCCCGGTGCGCTGCAAATTCGGCGAAAATACGGCGGATTTCCGCTCCGTCTCCACCATCGGCGAGGCGCATGACGTCTGCCAGATTGCGGGCGACGGACAGGATATGGAGATCGGCTTCAACTGCCGGTATCTGCTCGACGCGCTGCGCGCGATCCCGGATGCAGAGTGCTCGCTGGAGCTCATCAACGGCCTGAGCCCCATCGTCATGAATCCGTGCGACGGGTCTGAGCGGTACAGCTATATGGTCCTGCCGGTCCGGCTGAAAGCGGGGGAATAAGATGAAGGTCAGAGTCACAAAAAAGCTTTCGGATGCGCCCATTGAGATTTCCATCCATACTGAATTTATCAAATTGCAGGATTTTCTGAAATTCGCCAACGCCACTGAGTCCGGCGGCATGGCCAAGACCTTCATTCAGGAGGGTGAAGTCCTTGTCAACGGCGAGGTCTGCACGATGCGCGGCAAGAAGCTTCACCCCGGCGATGAAGTTACATTCCTGCACAACACCTGGCGCGTCACGGAAGAGCACGCATGAAGCTGCAAAGCCTGCAGCTCTACGATTTTCGGAGCTACGAGACGGCCAGCGTTCAGTTTCACCCCGGCGTGAACCTGATCGTCGGCGAAAACGCGCAGGGAAAGACCAATCTGCTGGAGTCCGTCTTCTATCTGTCCACCGGCAAAAGCTTCCGCACCGCCCGCAATCAGGAGCTGATCCGCTTTGGCGCAGAATTTGCAGATTTAAGCTGCACCCTGTTTTCAGGCGGCAGAGAGCAGAGCCTGCGCGCCGTGCTGTTTTCCGGCAGGAGGCCGCGTCAGCTCTACATCGGCGGCGTGAAGCAGCGGTCTGCCGCCGGGCTTTCCGGCGTGCTGACGACCGTTCTGTTCTGTCCGGACGATCTGCTGATCTTAAAAAGCGGCTCTTCCGGAAGACGGAAGATTCTCGATACCGTCCTGTGCCAGCTCCGGCCCGGCTACGCGCAGGCGCTGGCGGAATATCAGAAGCTGTACGACAGCAAATCAAGAATTTTAAAAGACTATCACGACGCCCCTTCCCTGCTGGAGCCGCTGCCGGAGTTCAACTACCGCATGGCGCAGGTCGGCGCGGTCGTGATCGCCTACCGGGCAAAATTCCTGCGGGAGCTTTCCAAACAGGCACGGCTGTACCATGCGGAATTTTCCGGCGGACGGGAGGAACTTTCCCTCGTCTATCAGACCGTTTCGACCGTGACAGACCCGTTCGCAGAAAAAAAAGTCATCTTTCAGCAGCTGCTCGACCACCAGCAGGCGCATTACCGCGCCGAGCTGGATTCCGGCCAGTGCCTGTCCGGCCCGCACAAGGACGATTTTGAAACGCTTCTCGGCGAGCGCTCCGTCAAGGCCTACGGCTCTCAGGGCCAGACCCGCACGGCGGCTATCAGTCTCAAGCTGGCCGAGCGCGAATTATTCCGCGCCGACACCGGCGAGGAGCCGGTTCTGCTGCTGGACGACGTGCTGTCCGAGCTGGACGCGCGGCGGCAGGATTTTGTGCTCAATCAGATCCGTTCCGGGCAGGTGCTCATCACCTGCTGTGAGCCGGAACGCATCACGAATATCGGCAAACGCATTTTTGTGGAGGGCGGACAGATCCGGGAGGAAGCGTCATGTACCTGAATATCGGCGGCGATTTTTCCGTCCGGTCGGAATCCGTCGTGGGCGTGTTTGATCTGGACAACACCAGCTGCTCCAAATGGACGCGGAAATTTCTCGCGGAGGCCCAAAGGGCCGGCGCCATCGTCGAAGCGACGGACGAGCTGCCGAAATCCTTTCTGGTCGTCAGCGAATACGGAGAAAACCGCGTCATTCTGACAAAATATAACGCCGCCGTCCTGCTCAAACGGATGCAGGACGCGCAGCGCAGTCCGATCTCTGCTAAAGGAGAAGCAATATGACAGAAGAAATCAAAGATATCATCGAAGCCGAACACGAATACAACGCCAGTCAGATCCAGGTTCTGGAGGGATTGGAGGCCGTCAGAAAGCGGCCTGGTATGTACATCGGCTCGACCAGCAGCTCAGGTCTGCACCATCTGGTCTATGAGATCGTCGACAACGCGATCGACGAGGCGCTGGCCGGATACTGCAAGCACGTCGTTGTGACCATCAACGAGGGCAACACCATCACCGTCACCGACGATGGCCGCGGCATCCCCGTCGACATTCAGGCCCAGACCGGCAAGCCCGCGCTGGAGGTCGTCTATACCGTCCTGCACGCGGGCGGCAAATTCGGCGGCGGGGGCTATAAGGTCTCAGGCGGTCTGCACGGTGTCGGCGCGTCGGTCGTCAACGCCCTTTCCGAGTGGCTGGAGGTCGAGGTCAGCAAGGACGGGAAAATTTATCAGATGAAATTCTCCCGCGGCCATATTACCCAGGAAATGCGCGTCATCGGCACCACGGACAAGCACGGCACGAAGGTCACCTTCAAACCCGATCCCGAGATGTTCGACACGCTGGAATATGACTACGAAACGCTCCATACCCGTATGCGCGAGCAGGCGTTCCTGAACGCCGGTCTGCACATCACCATCCGCGACGAGCGCATCGAATCCGCCGACAAGCCCGAAAAGGAACGCATGGACTCCATGTGCTACGAGGGCGGTATCCGCGAATTCGTCCGCTGGTACAACCGCCACAAAACGCCGATCCACGAGCAGGTCATCTATATGTCCGGCTCCAAGGGCGACGACACGGCGGAGGTCGCATTGCAGTATAACGACTCGTTCAACTCCAACATCGTCTCGTTTGCAAACGATATCCATACCCCAGAAGGCGGTATGCACGAGGAGGGCTTTAAGCGGGCGCTGACAAACGTGCTCAACGCCTACGGCGTCAAAAAGGGCTATATCAAGGGCGACGACAAGGTCACCGGCGACGATGTGCGCGAAGGTCTGACCGCCATCGTTTCCGTCAAGCTGACCGAGGCGCAGTTCGAGGGCCAGACAAAGGCCAAGCTCGGCAACGCCTCCATGCGCACGCTTGTCAGCAATATCGTCACACAGCAGCTGACGGAATTCCTTGAGGAAAACCCCGCCGTCGGCAAACTCATTCTCGACAAGGCCATGATGGCCAACCGCGCCCGCGAGGCCGCCAGAAAGGCCCGCGAGGCCATCCGCCGCAAGACCGGCCTCGAATCCGGACAGATGCCGGATAAACTGCGCGACTGCAACGACACCGACCCCACGCTCACCGAGCTTTACATCGTCGAGGGCGATTCCGCAGGCGGTTCGGCCACACAGGGTAGAGATTCCCGCTTCCAGGCCATCCTCCCCCTCTGGGGCAAGATGCTGAACGTGGAAAAGGCCCGGGCTGACAAGGTATACGGCAACGACAAGCTCCAGCCGGTCATTACCGCACTGGGAGCCGGCATCGGCGACGAATTCAATCTCGACAAACTGCGCTATCACAAGGTCATCATCATGGCTGATGCTGATGTTGACGGCAGCCACATCCGCACGCTTCTGCTCACATTCTTCTTCCGCTTCATGCGGCCGCTGATCGAGCACGGCTATGTCTATTCCGCCGTCCCGCCGCTTTACAAGCTCTCGCGCGGCAAGACGCAGCGCGTTGCGTATTCCGACCCCGAGCGCGACCGGCTCTCCGCCGAAATGCGCGCGGACAATCCGAACGCGAAGATCGATATTGCCCGGTACAAGGGCCTTGGCGAAATGAACCCGCACGAGCTGTGGGAGACGACCATGGACCCCACTACGCGCACGCTCCGCCGCATCACGCTCGAAGACGCCGTGCAGGCCGACCAGATCTTCACCGTCCTCATGGGCGAGGCTGTCGAGCCGCGCAAGGAGTTCATCGAGGAAAACGCGAAATACGTCGTGAATCTGGATATCTGACCTGTCTGGAAGAAATCGCAGGGACGGACGGCTCTGTCCGCCCGGAAGAAATGCCCTGTTTGTAAATGAGCAGTTCTGAACACGCAACTTCCCTGGGGCGGACAGAGTCGTCCGCCCCTACAAAGGAGAAAGCATAAATGGCACATAAAAAAGACTACAAGCCCGAGGATATCATGTTCCCCGAACAGCGGATCGTGCAGTCGGAGCTTGTACATGAGATGAAAAGTTCGTACATCGACTACGCGATGTCCGTCATTGTCGGCCGTGCGCTGCCCGATGTACGCGACGGTCTGAAGCCCGTCCACCGGCGCATTCTCTACGCCATGTACGAGGACGGTCTGACCTCCGACAAGCCGTTCAAGAAGTCGGCGACGTGCGTCGGCGACGTGCTGGGCCGGTATCATCCGCACGGCGATGCGTCGGTCTATGACGCGATGGTCCGTCTGGCGCAGGATTTCTCCATGCGCTATCCGCTTGTCGACGGCCACGGCAACTTCGGCTCCGTTGACGGCGATCCCCCTGCGGCCTATCGTTACACCGAGGCGCGTATGTCGAAGCTCTGCAACGAGATGCTGCGCGATATCGACAAGGAAACGGTTCTGTGGGACCCGAACTTTGACGAATCAAGAAAGGAACCGCGCGTCCTGCCGTCACGCTTCCCGAACCTGCTGGTCAACGGCTCGTCCGGTATTGCCGTCGGCATGGCGACAAATATCCCGCCGCATAATCTGACCGAGGTCATCAACGCCTGTATCTGCATTCTGGAAAACCCGGAGGCGGAGCTGGCAGACCTCATGGACTATATCAAGGGTCCGGATTTCCCGACAAAGGGCATTATCATGGGCCGCAGCGGCATCCGCGCCGCGTATGCCACGGGCCGCGGCAAGATCACCGTCCGCGCCCGGACGGAGTTTGAGGAATTCGGCCAGAACCGCGAGCGCATCATCGTCACCGAGCTTCCCTATCAGGTCAACAAGCGCCAGCTCATCGCCAACATGGCCGAGCAGGTGCGCGACAAGCGCCTTGAGGGCATTTCCGACATCCGCGACGAGACGGACCGCAACGGTATGCGCGTCGTCATTGAACTCAAAAAGGACGCGAACCCGCAGGTCGTTCTGAACCGGCTGTTCGCCCAGACGCAGATGCAGACGACGTTCGGCGTGACGATGCTTGCGCTGGTCAACAACCAGCAGCAGCCGAAGATTCTGTCCATGCGCCATATGCTCGATGAATATCTCGCCTTCCAGGAGGAGATCATCACAAAGCGGACGCAGTACGACCTCAAAAAAGCGCTCGACCGGCAGCACGTGCTGCAGGGCCTGCTGATCGCCGAGGACAACATCGACGAGGTCATCAAGACCATCCGCGAAAGCTACGACAACGCGAAAGAGCGCCTGATGGAGCGCTTCAGCCTGTCCGAAATTCAGGCGCAGGTCGTGCTGGATATGCAGCTCAAGCGCCTGCAGGGTCTGGAGCGCGAAAAGCTTGAGGCGGAATACGCAGAGCTTGAAAAGCGCATCGAATATTACCGCGAGCTGCTGTCGAACGAGGAAATGCTCAAGGGCGTTCTGAAGGACGAATTGACTGCCATCCGCGATAAATACGGCGACGACCGCCTGACTGAAATTCAGGACGTCGAGGACGAGATCGACATTGAAGACCTGATCGAAGAAGAACAGTGCGTCTTCACGCTCTCCCACGCGGGCTACTGCAAGCGCGTTCCCGCCTCGACCTACCGCAGCCAGAAGCGCGGCGGCAGAGGCGTCACGGGCATGACGACGAAGGAGGAGGACTTCGTAGAGGGTGTGTTCACCGCCTCCACGCATGATTATATCCTCTTCTTCACGAACCTCGGCAAGGTGCACCGCCGCAAGGGCTATCAGATCCCGGAGGCAGGCCGCACGGCCAAGGGCACGAATCTGGTCAACATTCTCCCGTTTGAGCCGGGCGAGAAGGTCACGGCGGGTATCACCGTGCATGAGTTCGACGAGGATTATCTCGTCTTCGTCACCAGAAACGGCACCGTCAAGCGGCTGGAGCTGGCAAGCCTCAATACCGCGCGCAAGGCCGGTATCCGCGCGCTGACGCTCTCGGAGGGCGATGAATTGATCGCCGTCATGAAGACCGACGGCAAGCAGGATATCCTGCTTGCAAGCGCGAACGGCATGGTCATCTGCTTCAACGAAAACGACGTGCGCGTCATGGGCCGCGACGCGGCCGGTGTGCGCGGCATGATGCTGGACGCGGGCGACTATGTGGTCGGCGCGGGAATCGCTGCGAAGGGGAAGCAGCTGCTTTCCGTCACGGAATACGGCTACGGCAAGCGCACGGAGATCGAAGCCTATCTGCGCCTCGGCGAGGACGGCCAGCGCCGTCCGCAGAACCGCGGCGGCAAGGGCCTCAAGGGCTATAACATCACGGCCAAGACCGGCAGAATCGCGGGCGTGGCGATCGTGGACGATGCGGATGATATCATGCTGATCGAAAACGGCGGCGTGCTCATCCGCATGGCGGCGGCGGATATCAACATCTACGGCCGCGACACGCAGGGCGTCATTCTCATGCGCCTTGAAGCCGGCAGCCGCGTCATTTCCGTCGACCGCGTCGACCGCGAGCCGGAAGAGCCTGCGGAGAACCAGAATCCGGAACCGGAAATCAGCACACCTGATGGAAACGATTTCGTATGAAAACAGTGACCATCTACACCGACGGGGCCTGCTCCGGCAATCCCGGCCCCGGCGGCTGGTGTGCGATTCTGGAATACAACGGACACGAGAAGCTGATCTCCGGCGGCGAAGCGCGCACCACGAACAACCGCATGGAGCTGACCGCCGTCATTCAGGCGCTGCTTGCCCTGCGCGAGCCGTGCGTCGTGGAGCTGTATTCCGATTCCAAATATCTGGTAGATGCCTTCAATCAGCACTGGATCGATTCCTGGCTAAAGAAAAACTGGAAACGTGGAAAAAACGAAGATGTGAAGAACGTAGATCTCTGGAAACGCCTTTTAAAGGCCAAGGAGCAGCATCAGGTAAGCTTCCACTGGGTTAAGGGACATGCAGATAATCCGTTAAATGAACGGTGTGATCAGCTTGCCACATCAGCGGCAGACGGCAATGACCTTTTCGTAGATGAGGGATTAAATGGCTTACAGAAATAAAAGTTCCACAGATCACTCACAGAAAACCCGAAACATACCGCGCGAATTTATGCGATCAGCGTAAATTCTGTGCATCGCGAAGCGTGTTACTGAGAACAGAGTAAAAAGTAACATTCTGCCACTTTAAGTTGTCAAAGCAATATTAAAATTTCTTGACAAACAAAAAAGCAGTTTGTATACTTCATATAGTATAGTAAAAGGCTTGGAAGGGAAAAAGTAGCTTGAGGAAAACCCCACAGAGAGCAGCCGGCAGGTGAGAGGCGCAGGGTAGAACTTTTGTGAATACATCCCGGAGCTGCGCACCGAATCGGGACTTGATACTGTAAATTATAAACTTTATAATAATAGCGTATTATAGATAGGCTGCGACGGAATGGCACCCGTTATTGTGCTGAAGTGGTTTTATATCTTGATATATATGGATATAACGGGATGTAGATTCACTTTATGAGGCAGGAAATGCGAGTTTTCTGTAAATTTAGGTGGTAACGCGGGACCCGGTTCTCGTCCTAAACGGACAGGAACCGGGCATTTTTTATATGACTATACAGGAGGAAAGAACAATGACAGTTTGGGAAGAACTGAAAGCACGTGGCCTGATCGCACAGGTTACAGACGAAGACGAGATCAAAGAGATGGTAAATAACGGGAAAGCCACATTCTATATTGGCTTTGACCCTACAGCAGACAGCCTTCATGTAGGTCACTTCATGGCTCTTTGCCTGATGAAGAGACTGCAGATGGCAGGAAACCGTCCGATCGCCCTTCTCGGCGGCGGAACAGGAATGATCGGTGACCCGTCCGGAAGGACCGATATGCGTCAGATGCTGACAAAAGAAACCATCCAGCACAATATTGACTGCTTCAAGCAGCAGATGAGCCGTTTCATCGATTTCTCTGATGGAAAAGCTCTTATGGTAAACAATGCTGACTGGCTTATGAACCTTAACTATGTAGAGCTTCTCCGTGAGGTAGGTGCTCACTTTTCCGTAAACCGTATGCTGACAGCAGAGTGCTACAAACAGCGTATGGAGCGAGGCTTAAGCTTCCTGGAATTTAACTACATGATCATGCAGAGCTACGACTTCTACATGCTGTACCAGAAATACGGCTGCAACATGCAGTTCGGTGGCGATGACCAGTGGAGCAACATGCTTGGCGGTACCGAGCTGATCCGCCGTAAGCTTGGCAAGGATGCCTATGCCATGACCATCACACTGCTTCTCAATTCTGAGGGCAAAAAGATGGGAAAAACACAGTCCGGAGCTGTATGGCTTGATCCGAATAAGACATCCCCGTTCGATTTCTACCAGTACTGGAGAAATGTAGACGATGCTGACGTTATCAAATGTATGCGTCTTCTTACTTTCCTTCCTCTTGAGGAGATCGACGAGATGGCCAAATGGGAAGGCAGCGAGCTGAACAAAGCCAAGGAGATCCTTGCATACCAGCTGACAGAGCTTGTACACGGTGAGGAGGAAGCCAAGAAAGCACAGGAGGGTGCCCGCGCACTGTTCTCAGGTGCAGATACTTCTCATATGCCTACAACAGAGCTTTCAGAGGAAGATTTTGACGAGGAAGGAAAAATCGACCTGATCACACTTCTTGTAAAAGCAGAGCTGGTACCAAGCCGTTCCGAGGGTCGCCGTGCGATCCAGCAGGGTGGTGTATCCATCGATGGTGAGAAGCTCACCGATATTTACCATACGGTTGAGAAGGATGCTTTTGCAGGGGACGGGATCGTTCTGAAACGAGGCAAGAAAAAATTCAAAAAGATCTGTGTAAAATAATTTCCCATATCTGTGACATTTCCGGGATAAAGCTACGGCATTCCGGAAATGCTGACAGGTAGGGTTGACACAAGGAGGATAACAACATGAAAAAGTACGGAGTGAACGAACTTCGTAAGATGTTCCTTGACTTTATGGAGAGCAAGGGCCATCTTGTAATGAAAAGCTTTTCCCTGGTTCCTCAGGGAGATAAGAGTCTTCTGCTGATCAATGCAGGTATGGCTCCGCTGAAACCATATTTTACAGGTGCTGAAATCCCGCCAAGAA
>ENA-ORTW01004137-ORTW01004137.1-human-gut-metagenome-genome-assembly--contig:-NODE-4137-length-11630-cov-6.290626_pt1 | contig 11630 bp, 7 predicted proteins | sample MGYA00242072_ERZ509193 | MGnify/ENA primary metagenome ERZ509193 (study PRJEB26280, sample SAMEA2338813) | human gut metagenome | biome: human gut; feature: human-associated habitat; material: faeces...
ATTAGCTGTAAAAAGGAGCCTTGCTCCACGATTTTGCCGTGCTGTAAAACGATGATTTCGTCATATTGACACAGAATCTCTTTGGAATCGGTGTGGGAAACACTGATGATGGAATAGCCTTGGTCGAACAGATGTTGTTCCAACTCTTTTCTGCCATCTATGTCCACCGCGGAAAACGCTTCATCCAGCAAAAAGAAGGTCGGGTTTCTCAGTATGGTGCGCGCCAACGCAACCCTTTGCTTTTCTCCTCCCGACAGATTATGCACCCTAGTTTCCTCTGTGCTGTTGATAAAGGAAGATATTTTCAAGATTTCTCCTATCTGCTGTATCCTTTCCTGCGGATACGCTTGATAAAGGGTGACGTTGTCCTGTACCGGCGCAGTAAACAGATACGGTTCTTGATAATCCATCAGAATATTTCTGCTAAAATCGTTGTTGTCAATCTGTTCCGCCGGTATCCCGTCCATCAGAATCAGACCGGAGTCCGCACAAACATTTCGGTTGATGACCTTTAACAGGGTACTTTTTCCACTTCCGTTTTCTCCCACAATCAGGTAGCGTTTTCCCCGCTCGAAAGTCAGGTTGACCTGATCCAAAATCGGACGTCCTTCTCTGACAACACTGACCTCTCGAAGCTCGATCTTGTCAAGCTGTGACAGATGCCGGTCTCTCGGCGTCCAGCTGTTCAGCGGGCGGCGAATCATATCGCAGAGTCTTTTCTTGATTGGCATGACCGAATGAATGGTGTTGATGTGGTAAGAAAGGGTTACAATCGGATTGGCAATCAAATTGGAAATTTGTATAATTGCCAGCAAAGCTCCTACGCTGATTTTACCCACCGCAATCAGGTACACACCTATGATGAGTACCAGAAAGTCGTTTGAGTAACCAATCACCATGCTGGCAAGATTTGCGTTTTCCTGCACCTTTGTGTACTGGTAATCGGCATGATTTGCCTGTTGTCCCGACACCGTCACGTCTTCTAAAACCGTCTTTTCCACACAATAGCTTTTCATCAGTGGAATACAACAGATGCTGTCCTTGAGTTTGACATTAAACTGCTTCAAAGTATCTGAAATCTGCTGTTTTTTCTCCTGCAAAGCCTTTTTAAACACGAGGGGAACAATCGCCAGCGCCACCAGATTCAAAACGATGATGCAGGCAATGACCGAATTGATGTTTGCCAGCGCCAAAAAAGAAAAGATGACGGTCAAGCAGGAATAGATCATGCTTAAAATCGTATCATAAAAATCGCTGCACACCATGGGGATGTCATTATTAAAGACCGATAAAAATTCCGCCTCCTTTTCGGAGGACAGTTTTTCATTGTTTTCATAATAAACGCAGTCCAACACCTTTTCACGGTAAAATTGTTTGACTTGATTCAAATAGCTCTTTTTACTCAATGCCCGTCCTCTGGAGCAGGCAACCAACAGGGTCAAAGCTGCAAACAGCAGGATGAATAATCCCTTGAGCGAAGAAAACTCACCTGACGAAAGCCGGTCCAATATCCGCTGTGTCAGCAAAGGATAGACCACATTCGCAGACACATAGCCCAATACAAACAGCTGTATCAGCAAAAATTTCTTTTGAATCGAAGAACCCATATTCTTCCCTCCTGCGCGTATCCTCTCTACGCATACAAAACACACCATATCTTTGGATATACAAAAAAGCCTTCCCATAAGGAAGGCTTTTTGGCAGATATAAACCCTGAAAGGGAAATTATCTCTTGGAGAAGATGTTAAGAGCCCGATTGATCCTGCCAAACATCCGGTTATTGTTTCGCTTTCCACCTGATTTTTGGCTTAATACTGCGGTTTTTCTGCACATCAGATTCTAATTTTCATCTTCGTGCATAGCGCACAAAAACAGGTTTTGCTCCTTATGTGTGCCTTGCGTATTGCTGCCCAGGGCAACGCAGGACAACAGTGGGGAAAGAAACTTGGTTGCTGTTCTCGTCATCACCTCAATTTTTGAAACAAGCGAATTACACAAATCAGCCGGATAGTTTGTATACTATTCGGCTGATTTTTATTAGGCACCTAAACGGCTAATTTGTTCTATCCATTCCCGAAAATGAGGACATTCGGCAAGAATCTTATCTATTCCCATATCCTTAGAAATTAAAGTTCCATTTTTTATTTTCGCATAATTGGGAATTAATTTTTCCAGGCGCTTAGAAGGTGCCGTTTCAGGCGAGTTGTTTATGTGTTCAGGGGTGGGATAACTTTCTCGAATCTCTCGTATTTTGTTGACCACATCGGTTTCCGCAATAAGTTCAAAAGATTCTGGATTAGAAAAAAGAATGCCCTCAAACTCATGTAACATAAAGTGAAACATACAATTTGCTTGACCGATATCTCTGTTGACTGCTGCTTCTATTTTACCTATACGCTCATAGATATCCGGATCGTGTAAACCTATTTCTGGAGTGTTTTCAGGCATGGCATAATAATCAAACATAGTAGTAACGTGCTCATTTGGGTGACTTTTGCATAGCACAGTCAACTCTCGTTTGATTTTGTTGTAATCACTTACGCCGCCTTTATATTTCTTGGATGCCGTACGTTTTGTTGTGCACACAATAGGATATACTGCGATACCGATATTAAAAAAATAAGGATAGAGAATCTCGTTAATAAAAGACTCTTCAGTCGGGCCTTCACAATAGATATATACATTTTTCATTTTGAGAGTCTACCTCCCAAAATATTCTTTTTCCAGAGATCGCCCAAAGCGTAGTCCTCTTCCAACCAGACCTCCAGTTCGTCTTCGTTCAATCGCTTAAACTCCGAACCATCTTCACCTCGATCAACAACAATAACATCTTCAACATCAAATTCATTGAGCATCTCTACAGATTGGGTAGAAATTATAATTTGCTTTTCGTCGGATAACTGTCTAACCATTTCTGCAAAAATTGTTATTGCATAAGGATGTAGACCAAGTTCAGGTTCATCAACAATAATTGTTGCAGGTTGCAATTCATGCGGTTGTAGCAAGAGTGTAGCAAGGCAAATAAAGCGCAGCGTACCATCCGATAACTGCGAAGCATTAAAAATGTCCTCACAACCTTTTTGTTGCCACTTTAGTACTATTTGTTCTTCATTTCCCTCCTGCGGTTCCAACACAAAATCTGCAAAGTATGGAGCAATCAATTGAATAGTGCGGACAATTTCTTCGTAGCTTTTTTCGTAATTGCTTTTTAGGCGGAACAGAAAAGCTGCCAAATTCCCTGCGTCATTCATCAAGACTTTGTTGTTGGAAATATTGTGCTCTTGTTTTACTTTTGCACTACGTCCAGTATCATGGAAATGATAAACTCTCCAATTTTGCTTCTCCAAAATGGGGATTACATATTCGTCTATTTTATTATGAGCTCCGGTTTGCCATTGAGATTCAATCGATCCTCTGGAAACATTACTCTCATTTTCCCACTGTCCATGATACCCAAAATACTCTTTGCGAAATATTAGTCTGTTATCATCGGTTGGAATAAGCACAAAGCCATAAGAATTATTTCCGAAATAAACTTCAAAATCTATTTCATCTGTTACCTTTCTGCCATTGTAAAAAAGCGAATTCATTCCGCTTTGCGCCACAAAGACTTGGAGATTCTGCGACAAAATATTTTGAAGCAACGTAAACGCAGAAATGAAATTAGACTTTCCTGCTCCATTACTACCAATTAAAACGTTGACCTTCCTGAATTCAATATCACACCGTTTAATAGACTTAAACCCAGATATAGTAATCCGGCTTAGCTGATCTCTTGATAGTGCCATTCAAGCACCTCCTTCAAATGCATTTGCTTCAAGTAATCTGAAGTTCTGAATACCTCTTTGGTTCATTATTATTACTCGCAATCGCCATTTTCTTTTGTTTTATTATACCACATACACCCAATTCCTCAACTCCTATTATGTCGTTTAGGAAAACTTTTGTCGCAAGGATTTTCACACTTATGTCCTCAAATTCCTATACACATCCTCCAAAAACACCTGCATCAGTTCACGCTTCTTCTCATCATTATCCAGCAACAAAGCGAAAAAGTCCTGGTTTTGCTCATACCCGGCAATCAGAGCATCCTGTACAGCGTCAAAATAGGCAAAGCGGAAATCTTTGAGCGAGTTATTCCGTGCACTGTCCCTCAGATGTCCGTTTTTCAGCAGGATATCCCGCATTTGCAGAGCGGACTTGGAGGCCACGTCAACATCGAAGTTTTTGTTATACGCTGCATTGATCTCGTCGATGATCTCGGACAGTTTCTTTTTCACGGCTTCATCCATGAAGACCTCATTGGGTGTCGGAAGGCTGACCTCCGGCTTGGATTCAATCTCGTGTGTGTTTTCCCCGGCCTTTTTCTGAAGGAAGTTTGAGGCAGTGATTTTGTCCGCAATATCAAAATCATTTCCACCGCTGCCCACTTCGATCTCTTTAACCAAGTATGAAAGGAAATTGTACTTCTTGTGCAGATCCACGCTTTCAAAGCAGGTCGCTTGAATCAAGAAACTGTAAAACCGCAGAAAACGCTTGATCGTTGCACGAATTTCCAACTTTTCCAGTTCCGGGTGACGATTGATGATTTGCAGGGATTTATCCAGCAGAGCCCACATCCGAGCCTTTTCTTTAGAGGTTCGTTTATCCTGATACAGGTATCCGTTAAATTCCTCAATATCGTCAATATCCAGGAAATTATACTGATCCACCTGAGCTTCCACCGTTCTGATATCCGAAGGGGTGATCGTCTCGTTCAGAATTGTCTCGGTATAGAACGGGGCAAAGGAAGCTTGAATATCCTCATATTCATTTTTGAAATCCAGCACAAAGGTTTTCTTATCATAGGGCGCACAAATACGGTTCAAGCGAGAGAGGGTCTGTACAGCATTGACTCCCCGCAGGCGCTTGTCCACATACATGGCGCATAGCTTTGGCTGGTCAAAGCCGGTTTGATACTTATTCGCCACCAACAGCACCTGATAGCTGTTGCTGTCAAACACTTCTGGCAAATCTTCTTCCTTAATACCGTTCATCACCGCTTCGGTGTATTCGTGGCCGTCCAGAGAGACCTTGCCTGAAAACGCCACCAGTGCACGAATACCCGTATACCCATGCTTGGAAATATAGGTTTCAAACTCGTTCCGGTATTTGACCGCTGCCTGCCGTGACGAAGTAATGACCATAGCTTTTGCTTTGCCGCCCAATTCCTGCATGATTCTGTTTTTGAAGTGCTCAATAATGATCTCCACTTTCTGAGCAATGTTGGTATCATGCAGTTCAATATATTTGGCAATCTTACGCTTTGCGGCAATCGTTTCCAGCTCAGGATCGTCCTCAATAGCCTTATTAATTTCAAAATAAGTCTTATAGGTCACATAATTTTGCAGCACATCCAGAATGAAGCCTTCCTCAATCGCTTGCTTCATGGAATATAGGTCAAAGGCAACCTTTTTTCCCTCTTCATTCAGGCAGCCGAACAGCTGCAAAGTGGTCGGCTTCGGGGTTGCTGTAAAGGCAATCATGGAAACATTGGGTTGCTTTCCGCTACGGGCAATTTCGTCCTCGATAATATCGCCCATGGATTTTTCTTCTTCGGACACATCAACAGGAGTGGCCTCGCTCAGCTTGCGGCTCTCCGAAAGAGCATACGTCACTGCTTCCATGGCAGTTCCGGCGGTAGAAGAATGGGCCTCGTCGATGATTACGGCAAAAGTCTTGCTTTTCAGCTCCTGTACCAGTTCCTGAATGTACATGAACTTGTGGATGGTAGTTACAATGATTTTGGTGTTACCGTTGAGGGCATCTGCCAGGTCTTTGGACGTGCATTTTTCATCCATGACCTTGATCAGACCGGCCTTGTGCTCCAGTGACAGTACGGCATTCTGAAGCTGACGGTCTACCACGATACGGTCAGTGATAATGCAGACCGTATCAAAAACGACATTGTTTTCCCTATCATGCAAAGAGGCGAGACGATGTGCCAGCCATGCAATGGTATTGGTTTTGCCGCTGCCTGCCGAGTGCTCAATGAGATAGTTTTTCTCGCTGTGATGTTCGACTACATCTGCCACCAGCTTGCGCACGGCATTGAATTGGTGATACCGGGGGAAAATCAGCGTTTCCTTGGTGACACGCTTACCGGTGTCCGGGTCTTTCTTGGTCTCCTTTTGCAGGAATATGATTTTATCAATCAGATACAGCACTGTATCTTTTTTGAGGATATCTTCCCACATATAAGAAACATTGATACCGTTTTCATTGTGGGGGTTGCCCTTGCCGGAGTGAATGCCAACACCGCAGCCCTTATTGAACGGCAGGAAAAAGGAAGATTTTCCTTTCAGATTGGTGCATATATAGACTTCGTTCAAGTCCATGGCGAAGTGAGCCAGGCAGCCCGCCTTGAATTTCAGCAGTCGGGTCTTATAATCTCGCTCAAATTTATACTGACGGATCGCATCTTCATAGTTCTGTCCGCTGGTGTTGCATTTCAGCTCAAAGGTGAAAATGGCAATGCCGTTGAGGAAAATCACAAGGTCAATGCGCTCGCCCTCTTTGTGCCAGACTTCCTCCATCACCGAGAGTACATTCTGCTGATATAGCGCCTCCGCTTTTTGGTTGAAGGTGGTGGCAGGCTTGCGGTACATGAGGGTCAGGGATACACCGTTATCAAACTCCACGCCGTGCTTCAGTACATCCAGCAGGCTGCGGCTTTTCTTGTTGACCTCATTGTTGATATAGTTGAGGATGGTCTGGCGGGTCTTGCCGCCATAGAGCTTTTCCAGCCGTGCCAATGCATCCGGCTGGGTGGCTTGCAAAAAGGAGAACAGCAGCTCCACATCCATGCCGTATCCGGGATCGTAGGCGGTGGAGGGGCGCACCTGATAGCCGTTTTCTTTCCGCAGCATTTCCAGAATGTATGCCTGATAATCTGCCCGTTCCTTTAATTGCCCTGCTTTGATGGCCATCTCACTGCACCTCCTTTACTCGTTTTTTACCGGTGACATATTCGTAGATTAGAGATTTTTTGTGTTGTTGAATAGTAGAGAACTGCTTTCTTTTACCAATAATTAAATTGTCAATTTGAGAGCAAATGTTATTTAAGTATTTAACAATAGTCCTTTGTTCTTCGACCGTTGGGATACAAATTTTGTACTTTCCAAGATTATCTGCTGATAAATTTGGTTGTGCTGTACCATTATCCCACAAATACCGCTGAACTTCCTCTATGTAAGAGTTCAAGCAATAATAAAGATACTCGGCTGAAATTCTCACACTACGAATTGCCACTAATGATGAAGCAACTGTTCCCTGGTTCATATCAACAATGGCACTTTTTCCGACACTTCCTCGCAAGCAATACAAGATATCTCCCGACCTAAGCTTAACGCCGCCCATTATGCGATACTTTTCTTCAGAAATATAATCCATATTATCCATATTAAGTCCATCACCCTCAAGATGACCTGCATTTATGAATGGTATTCCTTCAGATTGCAATTCGCTTTTAGAGGGATAGTTTTCTCCTCTGTCGCCATTATGGAATGTGACACGATATTTGATAGGCTCCACATCCCAATGTGCAGGAATTTCCCCAATCCACTCAATCCCACTATCCTTCATCGGCACAGACTTATCCAGTCCCTTGGTTACTGTTTCGGTAATCAGGGATTTTTTGTATTGCTGCAAAAGCGCAATTTGTTTTTCCAAATTTGCGGCAATGCTGTCAATCTGGGCACATTCTTTGCCGAGAAAATCAACTATCTTTTTTCGTTCATTATGATCCTTACAAAAAACAATTTTCATATTTCCAAAATTGTTTCCTGTTAATTGGTTTATAGTCGAAGTCAAAAAAGTGCCTAAATAATAAGAAAAAACTTCAGAATTTAATATGTAGTACATATATCGGGGACATGAACATCTATATACCATCATAAAGGCACCAAAGGAACAAGCTATACCAGATTTTTCAATAATTGCGTTTTTTCCTATAAGTTCACGGCTACCATTTCTTGAGCAAATTATAATATCGCCTTTTTTTACCATTAACTCTGGTGATACAGAACATTTTACATAAACATTGTCATCATAACTAATTTTTCCGTTTTGTATGTTTGATGAACGAAGAACTAAAGTGCCGTTATCATCATCTATAATATCTTCCGGAGCATACGTTAATCCATTGCGATATGTACCAATATCTTTAATACGCACAACATCCCAGCTTTCTGGAATATCTCCAATCCAGTCAATTCCGCTGGGTTTCATCTGCTCAGCCATCACACTCCCTCGCTTTCCTGCAAGGCTGCAATTTTTTCAGAGAGGGATTTTTCCAGTTCCATAAACTGTGCCAGCAGATCATCTGCCTTTTCCGGCTCCTTGTACTCGTAGAAGAATCGGGTAAACGGGAACTCTGCGCCCAGTTTTTCCTTGTTGGTGGCACTTTCCTTTTTCTCTGGGTCAAATTCATAGGCCCAGATAGCATCCGGTACATGGGGATATACTTCCGCCTCAAAATATTTCTCCGGGTCCTGGGTGAGCTTGATGATTTCGGTGTCCTTGGTGGTGATATCCTTGATAATTTCGCCCTTGCGGTCTTTCTGCACCACAGCGGTTTTATCCATCACCGCCAGCACCATGGCAATGCCGGTCAATCGGCTGGCAGACATTCCCTCCACCTTACCCAACAGGGATTTCAGGTGCTTTTCAAACTCGCCGTAATCCATAAACACACGGTCAGAGCGGTTGGCTTCCAGAATGGCCAACACATCCGCCACAAACTGCTGGCCCGCCAGATATTTCTGGTATTTCTTCTCGTCGGCAGCACTGCGGGGGTTCATCTCTTTCAACTGCTCAAAATCCGTCTCATTGAAAATACTGGAGTTACTGGTGAAGTAGCTGCTGGTCCGCAGCCGCTCGATGCTCTCCGCATCCAGCACACCCCGGCGCTGCAACGGCTGATAAACTGCATACTCTTTATACATAAATTCCTCGTTGGGGAAAATCTTGCAGTACTGGTTTTCTTCAAAGTTGGAGTACAGCTCGGTGATTTTTACCATGCTATCCCGGTCGATTTCACGGCGCTTTTTGCCCAAAGATTTGCGAAGGGGCTTCCACATATCCACCGCATTGATCAGCTGCACCTTCCCACGGCGGTCAGGGCGCTTGTTGCGGGACAGGATGAAGATATAAATACCGATATCGGTGTTATAGAAAAGCTGGGTAGGCAGGGCAATAATGGCTTCAATTAAATCTTCCTCCAGCATCCATCGCCGGATCTGGCTCTCACCGCTGGTGGTTCCGCCGGAGAAAAGAGGCGAACCATTGGTAATAATCGCTGCACGCCCGTTTTTCTCATCCAGCTTATGGATGGCATGCTGCATGAACAGCAACTGGGCGTCACCGGTTCCAGGAAGACCGTGCTCAAACCGTCCGCCCTTCTTGTTTTCCTCACGGACTTTCTTCTCTTGTCCTTCCGGTGCATCTTTGCCGCCCCAGGGTGTACCAAACGGGGGATTCATGATCACCAGCCGCATCTTCTGATCCGGGAAGCAGTCCGTTTTCAGGGTGTTGGCTTCCTCATCACCCATGATGTTTTTCACATCCTGCCCTTTGATGAGCATATCCGCCAGACAAATGGCGTAGGATTCGGGGTTGATTTCCTGTCCAAACAAGCGCACATCCACATAGGGATTCTTGCGGCGCAGGAAATCATAGGTAGTGGACAGCATACCGCCCGAACCACAGGCTGCGTCCAGTACGGTGGCAATTTTACCCTCATCAGTCAGCAGGTCGTTGCAGCCCTCTGCCAACAACACATTGACCATCAGACGAATCACTTCACGGGGCGTATAGTGATCACCGGCCTCGGCGTTTTCAGAAAAGCGGCGAATAATATCCTCGAAAATGTAGCCCATCTTCATGCTGTCTACATGGGCAGGGTACAAATCCAAATCGGAGAACTTTTTAACCACGCTGTAAAGACGGTTGCTCTTATCCATTTTGTCGATCTGGGTGCTGAATTTCAGCAGCTTTTCCAGAATCAGCTGGATGTTGGCGGAAAAGCCTTCAATGTAAGACTTGAGGTTGGATGCAATGTTGTCGCTGTCATCCAGAAGGCGTTTGAGAGTGTATTCACTATAGTTGTAAAAAGGATATTTGGAAACCTGGCAAAGGAGCGCAGCAGGGAGGTTGGGGTTCTGCTTGTGCTTTGCTACAACTGCATCTTTGGTGGCCTCCAGAGCGCACTCAAATCGACGGATGATGACCATGGGGATAATAACATCCTTATATTTATCCGAGGTATAAGCACCACGGAGCGAGTTGGCAATGGACCAGACCAATCCCACTTCCTTGCTTACGTCAATGGACGTATCATCAAACATTACTTCATAAAAATACTTATCTCTCATTTTACGGGTTCTCCTTCTCTATTCTTTTGAAAAGACGCAAACAATGTGGCAACACTTTCAATCTGGTCGGGAGTCAGATTACAACCTTCCAACTTCCGCATTGCATCTACTAAATCCTTGTTTTGTGTGATAGTCCGACAAATATCCGGTGGAGGAACTTTCCGAATCGCCATATACAGGCGATCCATACGCCGACGTGTCTGTAAATCCGGCTTTAGTTCCTTAATCAGCTTTTCATAGACTTCTGCTGTCGGGGCATTGACACCATCTTCTATATATTTCATGTTGGAACGGGGCAAGCCAACCCTTTTTGCCAATTGGGATTGGCTAAGCGTTCCACGGCAATCACGAATCAATAAACCGAGTTTGATTATCATGTCCTTGGATTGTTGATCTACAGCCACCTTGTTCGGCAATTCGGCACCTCCTTCCCATAATTGTTCTATGTTCTATAACATAGAACAATTATACCAATTCAGCACTGATAAATCAACAAAAATCACCGTTTTTCTGCGCTGTCTACAACAAAAATTTGCCCTGTCCGTACGCAAAATACGGATAGGGCAAATGAAAATATTACAGGCGTTCTTCTTGTCTTGTGATACCTTTTGCTTTTGTGCTGGATCGGAACAAATTCCACAGGCCATTTCGCTCTATCACCGTTTCCTTGCTAAAATGTTTCCTTAATTCAGAGGGCTTAAATTGCAAATTTTTATTACAGGATAAGAGTAGAACAAAAATTTTATAATAAAACGAGAAATAACTCTTGAAAGCGGCAGTAAAATATGATATATACATTATACGAAACATTGATTCAATGAACGTATCACCGTTCAATGATGTGTAAAAGTGAGGTGCTTGCCATGACTGCCGTGATCTACGCCCGATATTCCAGCGACAACCAGCGTGAAGAATCCATTGAAGGTCAGATTCGGGAATGCACGGCATATGCCGAGAAAAACGGCATTACCATCGTCAAGCACTACATCGACCGTGCCATCTCTGCCAAGACAGACAACCGCCCACAGTTCCAGCAGATGATCAAGGACAGTGACAAGAAGCTGTTTGACATTGTACTGGTCTGGAAGCTTGACCGCTTTGCCCGGAACCGCTACGACAGTGCTCGGTACAAGACCCAGCTGAAGAAGAACGGTGTCAAGCTTATGTCTGCCACCGAGATCATCTCCGAGGGGCCGGAGGGCATCATTCTGGAATCGG
>ENA-ORTW01004138-ORTW01004138.1-human-gut-metagenome-genome-assembly--contig:-NODE-4138-length-11630-cov-2.472657_pt1 | contig 11630 bp, 9 predicted proteins | sample MGYA00242072_ERZ509193 | MGnify/ENA primary metagenome ERZ509193 (study PRJEB26280, sample SAMEA2338813) | human gut metagenome | biome: human gut; feature: human-associated habitat; material: faeces...
CCCTTATGGTTAAATGTTCTGTGTTGTTGTATATTCTTAAAAAAAGTCCTATTTATCCTATTGTGGACGAGGAATCTAATAAAAATACATTAATATTATACCATATATATTTGAAAAAAAATATTGGAAATTTATTTTATTTTTAATTTTAGCCACTTTATTTCATTCATCAGCATTTATAGCAGTAGTAATGTTACCGATGTATGCACTTTTGAAACATGGTGGGAATAATAGTTTAAAAAAACAGTTTTTTAGAGGAAGCATTTTTGTAATAGGGTTAATGTTTGTTTTATATGAGATAAGTAATATATTGCAAACATTAGTTACAATGGGAATTGTAAGAAGTAATTATTCATCCTATTTAAATGGAGGGGCTTTTACAGAATCAGCAGGGAATAACATTTCGATAATCGGATTGTTACCACACATACTTATTATTATGTTGATTATATTAATGTTTAAAAGGCTAGATAAGAGACAGAAAGAACCATTACTTTTTTTTATGTTTTCAGTTATTATATTGATTACTGATTTTGCACCTTTGTTTGCACAATATGCAGAAAGAATAGGATTATATTTTGTGCCATTACAAAATGTAATTTTATGTAATGCAAGGGATTGTTTTGCACATAAAAGCAAAAAGTATTGGTACTTACTATTAATTATGATGTTAGGATTATTTTGGATTAGATCAATGGTTATTTTTAAATATGGACAAACTGTACCATATGAATTTTATTGGAATTGATGAATTTAATTAAAGATGGTGATAAAAATGAAATTACAAAATAAAATTTGGCATGTAGGTTGGATTATAAAAAAATTTTTTTATAAATTAATTTATGGAAATAAAATAGACATACCTCAATCGGTTACTTTTCGGAGTGGGTTTAAAGTTCTTTTAGAAGAAAATGCTAATATCGTAATAGGCGAGAGAGTTTTTTTTAATAATGGATGTTCTATGACAGCAATGAACAGGATAACAATAGGAAAAAATAGCATATTTGGAGAAAATGTTAAGATATATGATCATAATCATGTATTTAAAAAAATTCCAATGGCTATTGCAGAACAAGGATTTAAAATAGGGACGGTAAGTATTGGAGATAATTGTTGGATAGGATCTAATGTGATTTTATTAAAAGGGGCTAATATCGGTAATAATTGTGTAGTTGCAGCTGGCAGTATAGTTGACTATGATGTACCTGATAATTGTATCTTAAAGAGAAATGGAAAAATAGAGAAAATAGTTGTAGATGATTGATTTTTATATAAGGAATAAAAAATGATTTCGATTATTATACCAGTATATAATTGTGAAAATACAATTGAGAGATGTATTAAATCTTTATGCAAGCAAAAGTTTGATGATATAGAGATATTAGTAATTGATGACGGAAGTAATGATAATTCTGGAAATATAGTAAAACAGTTGTTAAATAGTGATAATAGGATTAAATATATAAAAAAAGAAAATGGAGGAGTTAGCAGTGCTAGAAATCTAGGAATTGAAATTTCAAATGGAAAATATATAATGTTTATTGATGGAGATGACTGGGTTGATAAAGATTATGTAGAGTCTTTTTATAAAATATTGCAAAAAGGTAATGTAGATTATATATTTTCTGATTGGATAGTAGTAAATAAAAATAAAAGTGAAGAAGACTCTTTGCTGAAGTATGGATTTAAAGAGTTAGATAAAATTTCAAATTTGATAAAATTTTATTTTACACATAGAGTTGGATGTGCACCTTGGGCTAAAGTTTATAAAAAAGAAATATTGATGAAGAATGGCATTCGATTTAATGAAAAATTAAGCATAGCAGAAGATTATATTTTTAATATAGAATATCTAATGTGTGCTGAAAGTATAGAATATAATAAATCAGCACATATATATTACGTTATAAATAATAATGGAGCAAATTATAAAATTAGAAAAAATTATATAGAATTACAGGAATGCATTTTAAAGCAACTTATGAGAATTAATTTTCAAAGTGGTAAAATATATCAAAATGAGATCGATTTTGTGGAAATATTTACATATATAGATATTGTAAAATATTTAAGATATATTAGAAAAGATATAAAAAATTGGAGAAAAACTGTAGATATATATGCAAAAAGGGTCAGACGGAAAAAAATAAATCAATTTGACAAATTTAGCTTAAAGGATAAAGTGATTTATATATTAATGAAGCTTCATTGCGAATTTATTATTAAAACTATAATTTTTATATGGAGTTTTTGATATTATTAAGAAGATTGATATTTTAGAATGGGGGATGAGAATGAAAAAAAATCAAAAACAATATTATGTAGAATTCTTTAATCATAATAATTTTGGAGATGATTTATTTGTATATACTTTATGTAGAAAATTTCCTGAAATAATGTTTCATACAAATGGGAAGAAAGACAAAGTACAGTCTTTGAAAAAAATAGAAAATTTATATATACATTATGATAATTGGATAAAGAGAAAATTAAATGCAGTATTAAAAAGAGTGTATAAAAAACAAGATTTACTTTTAAAATATCGATCTAGACATTGTAAAGGAATTATATATATAGGTGGTTCATTATATATACAGCCACAAGATAAATGGTTAAAAGATTATTATTTAAATAGTGATAGATTATCTATTAAAGGAAAATCATTTAATTTAATAGGTGCAAATTTTGGACCATATAAAGATGAATCATTTTTAAATCATTTTAAAGATAAATTTAAAGAGTATGAATATGTTTGTTTTAGAGATAAAAAAACATACAGATTATTTCAAGATTTAGAGAATGTTAATTATGCACCGGATATTATTTTTCAGATTCGAGATTGGTTTCCTAATAAGAAAATAAATAAGAAAGACAATGAGAAAAACAAATATATTCTTTTTTCTTTAGTAGGAGAAAATGTTATAAAAAATTATGAGGAATATATTGAACAAGTAAATATATGGGTTAAAGAGTATTTGAATCGAGATTTTAATATAATATTATTGTCAATGTGTAAAGAACAAGGGGATTTAGAAACATGTAATAATATAAAAAAATTAAATGGAGATTGCGATAGAATAAAGATTGTATCATATGAAAATGATGTTGAAAAAATATTAGAATATATTTATTATGCAGAATATGTGGTTGGAACTAGATTTCATTCAATAGTTATATCATTGGCATTGAATATAAGCGTTTTCCCTATTATCTATAGTAATAAGACGATAAATATGTTAAAGGATATTGATTTTAAAGGAAAATATATAGATTCAAATGAAATAAGCAAGATAGGATTTGCTTGGGTAGATTATAATCGTTGTAATAAAAATGATGTGAATAGTGATGAATTAGCACATGAAGCACAAAAACATTTTAAGTGGATACAAAATAATCTAAATAGATAATAAGGTGGAACCAATGAAAATAGAAAGAACAAAGAATGCAACTCGAAATATAATATTTGGAGTATTATTAAAAATATACCAAATAGCAATGCCGTTTTTTATTAGGACTGCAATGATTTATTATATGGGTGTTGAATATTTGGGATTAGATAGTTTGTTTACTTCTATTCTACAAGTATTGAATATGGCAGAATTAGGAGTTAGTAGTGCTATGGTTTATGGAATGTATAAGCCTATAGCAGAAGATGATGAAAATACTATTTGTGCGTTATTGAAATTGTATAGAACCTATTATAGGATTATTGGTCTAGTTATAGGAGTTGTGGGTGCATGTTTGACACCTATAATACCGATTTTAATAAAAAGTAATTTACCAAATGGATTAAATATTTATGTGTTATATTGGATGAATTTAATAACAACAGTATTTTCGTATTGGTTGTTAGCATATAAAATGGCATTATTTCAAGCACATCAAAGAATTGATGTTGTAAGTAAAATTTCTATTATAACTTATAGTATTAGATATTTTTTACAATTATTTATTATCATAGTTGTAAAAAATTATTATCTATATTTAATTGCAATGTTAATGACACAGATTTTAACTAATATTTTTACGGCAATTCAAGCAACTAAGATATATCCTAATTATAAACCAAAAGGATATTTGGAAAAAGAAAATATTAAAATTATCAATCAACGTATAAAGGATTTATTTACTTCTAAATTAGGAAGTGTAATTGTTAACTCAGCAGATACAATTGTAATTTCTACTTTTTTAGGATTAACAGTTTTGGCAGTATATCAAAATTATTATTATATTTTGACATCCATAATAGGTTTGGTAACTATTATATTTAATGCTTGTACAGCAGGAATTGGAAATAGTATGATTATAGAAACTAAAGAAAAGAATTTTAATGATTTGAAAAAATTTACTTTTTTGATTGTTTGGATTGCAGGATTTTGTACATGTTGTTTTTTATGTTTATATCAACCATTTATGGAAATTTGGGTGGGAAAGAGATATATGCTTAGTCAAAGTGCTGTGATATGTTTTTGTATATATTATTTTGTCTATGAAGTTAATCAATTATTAAATACGTATAAAGATGCTGCTGGAATTTGGCATGAAGACCGGTATAGACCTTTAGTGACAGCAATTTCGAATCTAATAATGAACATAATTTTGGTGCAATTTTGTGATATCTTTGGTGTTCTATTATCTACAGTATTATCAACATTATGTATAGGAATGCCATGGCTATTACACAATTTATTTACAGTATTATTTGATTATAGTCAATTAAAAGAGTATTTGAACAAAATTTTAAAATATACGATAATTGTTATTTTGAGTTGTTTATTATCATATATTATTTGCAATATGATGGTTTTAGGAAAATGGATGACATTAATAGTTCGCAGTGTGATTTGCATTCTAATACCTAATTTGATTTATTATGTTGCGTATAAAAATATGAAAGAATTTGATGAATGTTTTCATGTGGTAATAAAAATGATAAATAGGAAGTCGAGATTAAAAAGATAGGAGAGTGCATTTATGAAAAAACATGCATATTTAATAATTGCACATAATCAATTTGCGTTATTGAAAGAATTATTAAAAAGTATAGATGACGAACGTAATGATATATATATACATATAGATAAAAAGATAAAAAATATAGAAAGTATTAAGTTAAAAAAAGTATGTAACTATTCCAATATATATTTTACAGAAAGAATATCTGTTTCATGGGGAAGCGAGTCATTAATTAAAGCAACGATGATTTTATTAAAAAACAGTACGTCTAATACACAAGAATATAGCTATTATCATTTCATTTCGGGACAGGATTTTCCATTAAAGAGTCAAGATAAAATACATAATTTTTTTGATGAACACCAAGGATATGAATTTATTAGCTGTAGAAAACCTAGTCAGGCTGAGATGGAGAGAATAAAATTTTATTATCCATTTCAGCAAATATTTGGGGGAAGAACTATTTTTAATAAAGTGGGGAAAAGAGTATCAGTTTTTTTTCAAAAAGTATTAAGTATAGACAGAACGAAAGAAGCATATAAAGTTTATGGAATAGGTTCACAGTGGTTTTCAATAACAAATCGAATGGCTGAATATATTGTATCCCAAGAAGATAAAATAAAAAAATATTTTTACAAAGGACTTTGTGCAGATGAGATGTTTTTACAAACGTTATGGTTGAATGCACCATTTTATAATGAAAATATGAGATATCATTCAGAAAGAAGAAATCATCCATGCATACAAGAAATCTTTTTTGATGTTGTAAGAGCAATAGATTTTTCAAGGGGAAATATAGAGAGTCCATATGTATTTGATGAAAAAGACTATGAGATGCTAATAGAATCAAATTGTTGTTTTGCGAGAAAGATGGAAGAACAGAAAAGCAAGGAGTTAATAAAAAAATTATCAAAATTTTAGAAAGATGAAAGCATGGCGTATGTACAGAAAACTAATTATTATTATAGTGTAGTGGTTGTGCAATAATAATCAGCTCTAAATATATAGTAAGAATAATTTGAAACGCAACGTCGATTGTAAAATAATAGAGAGGAGTGGTAAAGATGGAAAAGCATGCCTATTTAATTCTTTGTCATAAATGTGATGATACATTGCAGTATTTGTTAAAATCGATAGATGATAAAAGAAATGATATATATTTACATGTAGATAGAAAGGCAAAAAAATTTGATTTTGATAAAATAAAAAGTAGTGTTGTTGAATCTAAAGTATATTTTACACAAAGAATTAATGTATCATGGGGAGGATTTTCTATTACTGAGGCTGAATTAATACTTTTAGAAAGCGCACTAAAAAATCAGACTTATGAGTATTATCATTTCCTTTCAGGAAATGATATGTGTATCAAAAGTCAAGACTATATACATAAATTTTTTAATGAGAACAAAGGGAAAATTTTTTTGACATTTTGTGGTAATGATTGGAATAGAAATGCCCAAAGTCGTGTGAAATATTTTTATTTAGAGCAAGGAAGGAGTCATGTCTTAAAAGTAATAAATAAAATTTTAGTTAAAACACAAAAATTGGTTAGAGTTAATAGATTAAAAAATTTGGATTATTGTATTGTTGGCGGATCAAATTGGTGCTCTATTCCAAATGATTTTGCAGAATATCTTATAAATAATAAAGACAAAATATATCATATTTTTAAATATACTTTTTGCAGTGATGAGCTTTTCTTTCATACAATGGCATATAATAGTTTGTACAAAGAAAGAATTTATTTGTTAAAAATTAGTGAATTTAACAATGATAAAGATTTAGATATGTTTAAGGCAAATCAACGATATATTGATTGGAATCGAGGAAGACCATATACATTTTGTGAAAGTGATTTTAATGATTTGATTAATTCGGAATATTGCTTTTCTAGAAAATTTATATATACGGATTCTAATAAATTAATGAAGCAAATTTTGATTAGAATAAATGAAGCTGAATATTGATTAAAAATAAAAAAATATTTTATTTTTTGAAAGGTAATTTAATAAAAATGGGGGAATACAAATGAATGGACAGTGCACCTTAAGATTGTCCTTAAGGACTCGGGGACATTAAGAAATCAGTCTACAAAATGAATAGTTATATTGAATAAAAATACAAAAAAATTTGAAAAATAGGTTCACTTTTTATAAAAAAGGAACTTTTATATTGTAAAGGGGCGAAAATACGAATGAATACAACATTAATTATTATGGCAGCTGGAATCGGCTCAAGATTTGGAGAAGGAATCAAACAGTTAGCTCAGATGGGGCCAAACGGAGAAATCATCATGGATTATTCCATTCATGATGCAAAAGAAGCAGGATTTAACAAAGTAGTCTTTATTATCCGCAAAGACATTTGCAAAGAGTTCGAAGAGATCATCGGAAACAGAATCAAAGAACAGATTGATGTTGAATATGTATTTCAGGAACTTGATGATCTGCCAGAAGGTTTTGAAGTACCAGAAGGAAGAACAAAACCATGGGGAACAGGACAGGCAGTCTTATGCTGTAAAGATGTAGTGAAAGAACCATTTGTGATCATCAATGCAGATGATTATTATGGAAAAGAAGCATTTGTGAAACTGCATGATTTCTTAGTATCTGGAGAAGACCTTGGAAGAGAATTTACCATGGGAATGGGCGGATTCATTTTAAAGAACACATTAAGCGACAATGGAACAGTGACCAGAGGAGTCAGCGTTGTTGATGAGAATGGTTTATTAAGCCAGGTACATGAGACAACAGGAATCGAAATGGGAGAAGACGGACAGATCAAATGCGACAGCGAAGAAGTACAGGAATGGATCAGTCCAGAAGACAAAGTATCCATGAATATGTGGGCAGGATATCCAGAATTTTTGGATTTCTTAGCAGAAGATTTCAAAGATTTCCTTGCGAATGTGGAAGAAGGAGATTTAAAGAGTGAATATCTGTTACCGAACATCGTGGACAAGCTGTTGAAAGAAGAAAAAGCGAATGTAAAGGTGTTGGAGACACAGGATCGTTGGTTTGGAGTTACATATAAGGAAGATAAAGAGACTGTGCAGGACGCTTTTAGGGAGTTGATCGCTGATGGGGTTTATGCGGAGAAGCTTTGGGAGTAGATGAATAGAAGAATTTGGCCAATGTAATTTAATTACATTGGCTATGTTTGGTTATTGGAGAAATTAGAGGAAAATGTAAATGGATATGAATATATTGAATATTTTAGAAAATCTTCCTATATTTGAATGGTATTTTAATCATAAAAATTTTATTTTAGGAATCATAAGTTTAGTTTTGTTAGTGATTTTGATTACAAGTGTTTTTTGGCAATTAGATGAACAGTTGGACGACAATTTTTGGGGATTAGTAAATAAAGATAAGTGTCTGAAAGATGCAATTATAATAGGAAGTGTTTTGATAATAGGAATGTTATTAAATGCAGCAGGTATGGAGTTAAAACTAAAATTAAAACATATGCCGATATTATTATTTTTCTATTGCTCTATATTGCTATTTTTTATTCAGTGGATAGAATTTGTTCAATATAAAAATACACGAAAAAAAATTATAAAAATAACATTTAACATTTACATTAAAATAGTAGAGTGTACATTGTTGATATTAACATTGATGAATAGGCTTGAAAGTATAGAATTAGTTGTAGCAGTATTAAGTATTATAGTAATGAGATTTTTTGATTCAGTATTAGATGATGAAAAAAAATTAGAAATTTTGAATGATGATATATTAAAAAAAGATTTGCCAGTAGAAGAAAGGAATCAGTTATTTCCATCTAGAAAAAGACAATTGGATAGTATTTGTGCAGAATTAAATCAATTTTCTAGTAAACAGGGACCGTATGCGGTTGCAATTTCAGGTAAGTGGGGAACAGGGAAAACAAGTTTTGTTAATGTATTAAAACAAGAACTTAAACATGCTGAATTTGTATATGTAAAATGTGCAATAGGTTATGATGTAAAAGCAATACTTAATGAAATGTCATTACAAATAATGAAGAAATTTAAAGAAAATGGAATATTTCTGTCTCAAAATGGTATTATAGAACAATATTTTAAAAAAGTATCTCAATTTACCAGTGATATGGGATACAATAGGGCTTCTAAAATATTAGAAGGTTTTGGAAGTAATGTTAGTAAAAGTTATTTTGAAAACAAACATCAAATGAATATAGAATTAGAAAGTTTTTATAGGATTACAAAAAAAACTATTTATTTTATAGTAGATGATATGGATCGTATTTTAGATAATGATATGAAAAATTTATTATTTAAAGTAGTTAGAGAAAGTTTGGATTTAAAACATTGTGTAACATTGTTTTTAGTAGATTATGAACAATTATTAAATGAAAATATGAGTAAGGAATTCCTTGAAAAATACGTTAATTATCAATACGAATTATGTGAAGTAAAATATAAAGAAATTGTTGATTATTACTTGAACGTATATTTGATAGATAACTTTTTTAATGAATTGAACGGAAAATATATGAAGGACAAGTTTAAGGAAATAAGACAATATACCTTGGAAGGATCAGCTGAAATTGCATATAATATTACAAAACAAATTAAAAAATTAGAAGGTAGTGAAGACAGTAAAAAAAATAAAGAGAGGATACGGTGGTTGAAGAAAACAGAAAAAAGATTATATAATAGGATGAATAATCCAAGAAAAGTAAGACGATATTTAGATAGTATTGAAAAGATGATTTCAATGGCAGATTATGTTTGGTTTCAAAATGATGATTTTGAAAGTAATGAGTATTCAAAGGCAAAATGGACAACGTATATAATTCAAATAGCATTTTTAAGAATATTTTTAAATGAAACATATGAGGCCATGATTCAAGCAAAAGATTTTCATTTTTTTGTAAATGATGAAGAAAATAATTATATTGCAGGACAAGTTATAGATGATTTGGATCAAGAAAGTTTAATATCTGGTAAAGAAAGTGAAGTGTTAAGAGAGTTAGTTTATAATTTATATATATTGGATGTTGATTTATATAAATCAACACATCAACGATTATTAGAAGAAATTAATAGAAATGAGATGAAAACAGAAAACATAATACAATATATACATATATGTATGGAGTATAAAATTGACTTTGATAGATTAAACAAAGTATTGGATTTTGTAAGAAAAATTGATATCGAACAGACAGATGTTAATGATATTATAATGGAAGTTATAGGAGGAATGAATCTTAATGATTATAATTTACGAGGAAATAAGATATTAAAGACAGCTCGTATTATAATAGATATAAAAAATAGATATCGTAAAAGGATAAATAAAAATATATATGATTCATATGTAGAAATAAAAGAAAGAGAATTTGTTTTCTCATATAAAATATATATTATAAATCAGGCTGAGAGCATGACTATAGAAGCTCAAAATGCCCTATTAAAGACATTAGAAGAGCCTCCAGAGTATGCTATAATAATATTAATAACAAGTAATAAAGAAGCTCTATTAGACACGATAAAATCTAGATGTGAGATAATAAAATTTTTACCAATATCTCTAGTAGACTTAAATAATTATTTGATTAGTCAAGGAATAGATGAGAATAGAGCTCAATTATTATCTACTTTTGCTAGGGGAAGTATAGAAAAAGCTATAGAATTATCAGAATCAGCCGAATTTGCTATAATGAGAGATGAAATACAAACTTATATAGAAATAATGCTAGACAAAGATATGATAGATATTTTAGAAATACCCGCAAGTATGGAAAAATATAAAAAAGATGCTATAAGTATATTAGATATGCTTATAAACTATTTTAGAGATATGATGCTTTTAAAAGAAAATGTAGATAAGAGTATGATAATAAACATTGATAAAATAACATTTTTACAGAATATGAGCAAAAAAATTACATATTCTCAAGTATCTAAAATTATTGATATAATAGAAGATATAAAGAAAAAGATAAGAAGCAATTGTAACTTTAACATTAGTATACAAGTTATGGCTTTAAATATATATGAGGTGATAAAATGATAAAGATAGTGGGTGTTAGGTTCAAAAATGCTGGAAAAATATACTACTTTGATCCTGTAGAATTAGAGGTAGAAAAAAGTATAGATGTAGTAGTAGAAACAGCTAGGGGATTAGAATATGGAACAGTAGTAGTGGGTCCAAAAGAAATAGATGAAAGTGAATTAGTTTCACCATTAAAGCCAATTATAAGAATAGCTACAGATGAAGATAGACAAGTATATCTTGAAAATAAAGAAAAGGCAAAAGAAACTTTTGAATTATGTCAACAAAAAATAAAAGAACATGATTTAAATATGTTTTTAATAGATTGTGAATACACTTTTGATAGAAATAAATTAATATTCTATTTTACAGCAGAAGGTAGAATAGACTTTAGAGAATTAGTAAAAGATTTAGCATCTATATTTAAAACAAGAATAGAGTTAAGACAAATAGGTGTTAGAGATGAAGCAAAAACTATAGGTGGATTAGGACCATGTGGAAGAAAACTTTGCTGTTCATCATGGCTTGGAGATTTTCAACCTGTTTCAATAAAAATGGCTAAAGACCAAAGTTTATCACTTAATCCAACTAAGATATCAGGAATATGCGGAAGACTTTTCTGTTGTCTAAAGTATGAGCATGATGTTTATGCAGAAGCTATAGATG
>ENA-ORTW01004142-ORTW01004142.1-human-gut-metagenome-genome-assembly--contig:-NODE-4142-length-11624-cov-2.231913_pt1 | contig 11624 bp, 9 predicted proteins | sample MGYA00242072_ERZ509193 | MGnify/ENA primary metagenome ERZ509193 (study PRJEB26280, sample SAMEA2338813) | human gut metagenome | biome: human gut; feature: human-associated habitat; material: faeces...
TGAAGGCCGGGGCTACCGGGATCATCAAACGACCGTCGCGCATGGTCGGTGTCACGTCCTTATCGACAACCCCGTCCGATTGTGCCGCACGGAGGATGGATTGCAGGCTGCGGGAAATACCGCTCATCGTGATCGTCATTTCCCTGCGGATTTGCGATAGGGTGGAGGAAGCACTGTCCTTGACCTTGCCGAATTTATCGAGGATACTATCGATCTTTCCAATCAATTGGGGGAAGACAAAGATATCTCCCGCCAATTCAGTCAAGGCCGGATACTTGATTTCCTCATCGTCCATAGGCTTGAAGAAGCGTACGATGTCATTGATCGTTTGCAAGGAACGTTTGAGGTCGAACAACTCCCGTTCATCCAGCCAAGTACCTTCCGGCCGAATCCGTTTCAAGGAATAGCGCACGTCGAAGAAATAACTGGCGGGGAATTCCGTGTCTCCGTGTAGGATACGGATAAACTCATCGGTTTGTTCCAATCGCTTGGATACGACCTCGAAATCGGCGGAGAATCCCATCTCCGCTACCCGCTCTTCCCCGAGTGGGCTTAAACATTTTTCTGTGATTAAGTGACGGATCTTATCAAAGCCCGTCTTTTGTTCAAAATTTTGTGGATATATCACGTGTTTGTAAAATCTTTATTTGATCTCTACCGTCACTTCAGAGCGAATGGTAGGACGGATAATTACTTCTAATTTTGTCTTGCCACGCTTTATATTAAATGTACAGGCGTTGTTGCCGGACGGATTAATATAAGGGGCGAAATAGTATAAATAAGAGAACGCCGGCAAGTAATCGGAGCTTTGCGACGCATCCGCTATTTGGGGATATTTGAATACGTCCCAGAACATGCAATACTTGAAACCGTTCGCATCCGTAAACATCGTCTTCGGATCACGATATTGCATCGTGTTCGTGATAAAGCGTTTGTAGGCGGATGAGAACTCCTCTGCCGAATGATCCATCTTATGGCGGCCGATCTTTTCTATAATGTCACGGGGACGGATGCCTGCCGCATAAGCGGGAGAGTTACGATCTACGTCAACCACTTGATCCAATTTATCGATATCGTAGCTGATCCCCGTATAATTATAGGTCTTCTTGCTCACCTTGAACGGTACGTTACGTCCGTATTTCGTGTATGGGTATTGCATACACATCAACGGGACATGCACCCGGGCGTATTCGTCTAAACGATAAGAGTCTTCCAGCAACTCGTTCGCCTCACATTCCCAGAGTACACGTCCGGGGATATCTTTTTGATCGATGATACGGATACCGAATTGCAACAGATATTCGGCTTCCGCTTCGGCGGCGGCGTAATTCAAGAACGGGAATTTCTCCATCTTACTGTGCGAGAAGTTGTACCGGTAAGTCGGTTCTTTTTCTACCAATACTTTATTCGCTCCCAGATAGTTCGGGTTCTTATCGAAGAAATAGAAAGTCTGTATCAATAAATCCGGCTTTGCGATATCAACCGTAAGTCCTTTTTTGGTCAACTCGTTCTCGATGCATTCGTTGATGACCGTTTCCAGTTTACGGTTATTCTCGTCGATGGTCGAGAAGGCGAATGTCTTGAAGTTACCGAAATCTACGCCGTCGGATGTGACGGTAGTCTTGAACGGGCATACGAATTCTTGCTCATTGGTTGTCTCCAAGCTATACATCGCATAGGCGGACGCCAGCTGGTCTTCCGTGATGGCGTTACTTTTCTTGCAGTCCTTCTTTACCAATACTTGTTTAGAAGGAGAGGAAAGGTTGCTGATGGTCAATAGGACATCGTTTCTTCCGGCGGGATTCAGCAGTTGAGGGATCTCATCGACAGATATTTCCGTCACAGGTACACCGTTGATCTCCTCGATCACGTCGTATTTCTTAATACCTGCTTGCTCGGCGGATGAATAAGGGATGACGCTTTTAATGACCGGCTTGTTGTTTCCCCAGTTCTTGCTCTGGCTGATATCGTATGTGAAGCCTAGTCGGCAGATGGATGTATTCCTGTTTTGGGCGGAAACCGTACAGACCGCCAATCCTAATAGTAACGTTGATAAAATCACACTTCTCATCATATTCTGGAATTTTATTTACTCTAAAAATACCTGTTTCGTTTAAAACATAGGCAAAGGTAAAGATATTTTTGATGTGGTGGAATAGTTGGCAATATATTTGCTGCTATAATAGTGTATGAACTTGATATGGATGCTGTGTATATACTTTTTAAGGGTATTTATGTGGTACCGTATTTCGCTTACAATTAGTTAGTAATGAAAAAAATCAGATAGATTATGAGCAAGATGAATCCAAACGAGAAAAAAGAAAACGCTTCAAAAAACGAAAACGTGAATAATGAGGAAGCGACAAATTTGCAGGAAGAACAGTCAAATGCGGCAGATGAAACTGCCGGCTCTGACAATGTGTCGGGCGAGGTGGAAGCCTTGCAAAAGAAATATAACGAATTGAACGATTCCCACCTGCGCTTGATGGCGGAGTTTGACAATTACCGTAAACGTACGATGCGTGAGAAGGCTGATTTGATCAAGACTGGCGGCGAGGGTGCGTTAAAGAACCTTCTTCCTATTATCGACGATTTCGAGCGTGCTTTGCAGAACGTCCGCACGGCTGAGGATGTAGAGGCCGTTAAAGAAGGCGTGGACTTGATTTTCGGTAAGTTCATGGGCTATCTGTCTCAGCAGGGCGTAAAGCCGATCGAGGCCATAGGCAAGCCGTTCAACACGGAGGAGTTTGAGGCTATCGCTACGATTCCCGCTCCGGAACCGGACATGAAGGGCAAGGTATTGGATTGCGTACAAACTGGATATACCTTATTTGACAAGGTAATACGTCACGCTAAAGTAGTAGTGGGAGAATAATCGGAAAATCGGCAAATAACAAATACAAGGATGGCTAAAAGGGATTACTATGAAGTGCTGGGCGTTGAGAAGAATGCATCGGCGGATGAGATAAAGAAAGCGTACCGTAAGAAGGCGATACAATTCCACCCGGATAAGAACCCGGGCGATAAGCAAGCGGAGGAGAACTTTAAGGAGGCGGCAGAGGCATACGACGTGTTGAGCGATCCGCAAAAGCGTCAGCGTTATGACCAATTCGGCCATGCGGGTGTCGGCGGGGCTTCACAAGGTGGCGGCTTCGGTGGTGGTATGTCCATGGAGGATATCTTCTCCCAGTTCGGTGACATCTTTGGTGGACATTTTGGCGGTTTTGGTGGCTTCGGTGGTTTCGGCGGTTCTCGTGGAGGACGCCGGGTGAACCGTGGATCGGACTTGCGTGTGAAGGTGAAGCTGAACCTGAAAGAGATCGCTAACGGCGTGGAAAAGAAGATCAAGGTGAAGAAGTATGTGCCTTGTTCGCATTGTCACGGTAGCGGGGCGGAAGGCTCGGAGGGTGTGAAGACGTGTGATACGTGTAAAGGTAGCGGTGTCGTTACCCGTATCGCCAACACGATCCTAGGGCAGATGCAGACGCAGACGACTTGCCCTACTTGTGGTGGCGAGGGCAAGATCGTTGTCAAGAAATGTACGGAGTGTAATGGTGAGGGCGTCGTTCGCGACGATGAGATTATCACGATCAATATCCCTGCCGGTGTAGCCGAGGGCATGCAACTCTCCATGAATGGTAAAGGCAACGCCGCACGACATGGTGGAATCAACGGTGACTTATTGATCCTTATCGAGGAGGAACCGCATCCGGAGTTGATTCGTGATGAGAACGATCTGTTATACAACCTCCTGCTGAGTGTTCCGCAAGCAGCTTTGGGAGCCACGGTAGAGGTTCCGACCATTGACGGGAAGGCGAAATTGAAGATCGAGCCGGGTACGCAGCCGGGTAAGGTGCTTCGTTTGCGTAATAAAGGACTTCCTTCCATCAATAGTTATGGTACGGGCGATTTGTTGGTGAACGTGAGTGTATATATCCCCGAGACTTTGTCGTCTACGGAGAAAGAGACGCTGAACGGATTGGAGAATTCACCGAACTTCCAGCCTAATAAGACGATGAAAGAGAAAATCTTCAGTAAGTTTAAGCACTTCTTTGATTAACGAATAGAAAAGACTACTGTGTTCGTGTGAGAACACTATAGTATTCGTGGATAAACACAGTAGTGTTTGAAGATGAATACTATAGTGTTTATCACCGGAATACGGTAGTCTTTTTTCATAAGTCCTAAAATGAGTATCCTATGAGAATATATACCCGTGGAGGAGATAAAGGAAAAACCGGCATACATGGCGGTGAGCGTGTCGATAAGGATGACATCCGTATCGAGGCGAATGGGACGTTGGATGAGTTGAACGCCGAGATCGGTATTGTCCGTACGTTGCTGCCTCCCGATCATGAATGGCAGGTGTTGCTGGGTAGGATACAGCGTGAGATGATGGCCGTGATGTCTCATGTGGCGACACCATCGGCGATCCGTGATCAGAATCCGAATCCGCTTCCCGATGATTTGACCGTCTTTTGTGAGTCCCATATCGATGATCTATCCGCCCAGATGGAGGATAACGGGTATTTTATCCTTCCGGGAGGCACACCTGTTTCGGCGCACCTCCAATTGGCCCGTACGATCACCCGCAGGGCCGAACGCCGCTTGTGGACATTGAATCGGAAAGACCCGGTTCCTGCCGGGATCATGGCGTTCGTGAATCGTTTATCGGATCTGTTCTTTACGATGGCACGTTATGACATGTTTCGTCAAGGGAACGCCGAGGAGCGTTGGCAATCCTTTCTGTATAAGCGGAAAAATAAATCCTAGAGGGCGATATCTTGCCATTTGCCTTTCACGAGCTCACGGGTGGACTTGAAGCCGGCTTGCTTTAGCAACTCAAAAACCTCCTTGCGACCGTCGTTCACCAAATCCGGATAATGGCAATCGGAGTTCACCATGACAGGGATATTCATTTTCCGCATCCGTGATAGGTATTCCACACGGGGGTAAAGCTCTTTTTTCTTGGTCCAGTTCTTGGTGTTGACCTCTACCATCAATTCTTTCTCCTGAACCAGATCCAGACAAGCCTCAAAAGGCTTCCGATACCAATCCTCTTCAAAATTGAAGATCTCGTATTTCTGTCCGTTCATATAGATCTTGTCGATATGTCCGACGATATCGATGCCTCCGGCCTCTATCATTTTCATCGTGGTATCGAAGAAACGCTTGACAAGCAACCGGACATCTCCCTCGAAATGCCGCTCCACGGAGTGGGCGTATTCCCTGAATGAGCCGTCTATACAGACCATGTTCTCTTCGGCCAGACGCTCTGATACGGGCAGGAAATGGATGGAACCGATCCGGTAGTCCAAGGGCAACTCTTGGAAATAGGGGATCGAGGCGTTATAGGTCTCGTCCAGATAATCAATCTCCAGACCGGCATATATTTCCAGTTGATCGCTGTATTTCTGTTTCAGTCGTTTTATCTCTTGCAGATACTCCGGCATATCGTCTTTAGACATATTCCAGAAAGTCTCGAACGGAAGCGGCGAGTGGGAGGAAAAACCGTACGCACGGAACCCGTGTGTTATGGCGAATCTCACGAAATCCTCCGGAATACTTCTTCCATCACAAAAAGTACAATGACTATGGTAGTTACTGAGTTGCATGATTGTTCTTAGTGATTAAAAAGCCACATCCAGATCATCTTGCCCGGATGTGGCCTTGTATGATGAATGAGAGAGGTGTTATTTGATAACGCCTAGCTCTTTTCCTACCTTGATAAACGCTGCGATAGCCTTGTCCAGATGCTCAGTCTCGTGGCCGGCGGACAATTGTACACGGATACGAGCTTGTCCCTTCGGTACTACCGGGTAATAGAAACCGGTTACGTAAATACCCTCTTCCTGCATCTTGGCGGCGAAATCTTGAGACAACTTAGCGTCGTACAACATAACGGCGCAGATAGCGGACTGAGTCGGCTTGATATCGAAACCGGCAGCCAGCATCTTGTCGCGGAAGTAGCTTACGTTCGTATGTAAAGCGTCGCTCTCCTTCAACATCTTGAACATCTCCAAGCTTGCGCCTACGATGGCCGGAGCCACGGAGTTGGAGAACAAGTAGGGGCGAGAACGTTGGCGTAACATATCGATAATCTCCTTCTTTCCGGTCGTGAAGCCACCCATGGCACCACCGAACGCCTTACCCAGCGTACCCGTGAAGATATCTACACGTCCGTAAACATCAAACTGCTCGGCTACGCCATGACCCGTCGGGCCTACGACACCGGCAGAGTGAGACTCGTCCACCATAACCAATGCGTCATATTTCTCGGCAAGCTCGCAAATCTTGTCCATCGGAGCGACATTGCCGTCCATGGAGAACACGCCGTCCGTGGCGATGATACGGTGACGTTGGGCCTGCGCCTCTTGTAGGCAACGCTCCAAGTCCGCCATATCGGCGTTAGCGTAGCGATAACGTTTCGCCTTGCATAAACGAACACCGTCGATGATAGAGGCGTGGTTCAAGGCATCCGAGATGATAGCGTCTTCCTCGCCGAACAATGGCTCGAACAAACCACCGTTAGCGTCGAAACATGCGGCGTAAAGGATCGTGTCCTCAGTCTTGAAATAGTCGGAGATGGCTGCTTCCAATTGCTTGTGCAAATCCTGCGTTCCACAGATGAAACGAACGGACGACATGCCATAACCGTGTGTATCCATGGCTTCTTTCGCGGCCTTGATCAGTCGTTGGTTATCGGACAGGCCAAGATAGTTGTTGGCGCAGAAGTTTAAAACATCACTTCCGGCATTTACTTTGATGTCGGCTCTCTGCGGCGTAGTAATGATACGCTCGTTCTTGTATAAACCAGCGGCTTTGATGCCTTCAAGTTCATTTGTCAAGAATTCTTTAAGTTTTCCGTACATAAAAACTTCGTTTTTTATTAGTATTTAGATGTGAGTAGTAGCTTCGTTGTCAAAGCGACAGACAAAGGTCTGTTTTTTTTTTGAATTTTAATACTAAAAAAGAGAAGAAATTCATGTCTAAACTGTTTTATTCTCTATACCTTTGCCGACGGAAAAAAACTTAAATCTCATTAAACGCGATGAAGAATGTATTAGTAATTGGTTCTACCGGTCAGATTGGATCAGAGTTAACCATGAAATTAAGAAGTATCTACGGTGGGAACATAGTAGCGGGTTATATCCCGGGTGCGGAACCTAAAGGCGAGTTGTTAGAATCGGGACCTTCCGCTATCGTGGATATCACGAACGAGCAGCAGATCGCTGAGACGGTATCAAAATATAATATTGATACGATCTACAACTTGGCGGCTCTTTTGTCGGCTGTAGCAGAGGCTAAACCTCAGTTGGCGTGGAAGATCGGAATGGGGGGCTTGTTCAATGTGCTTGAGGTGGCCCGTGAGATGCACTGCGCCGTATTTACGCCGAGCTCTATTGGCGTTTTCGGTAACAATACCCCGAAAGACAAGACTCCTCAAGATACGATCCGTAATCCTCGTACGATGTACGGCGTGACGAAGGTATCCGGCGAGTTGTTAAGCGATTATTATAATATCCGTTTCGGCGTGGACACACGTTCGGTTCGTTTCCCCGGATTGATCTCTTACGTAACACCTCCGGGTGGTGGTACGACGGATTACGCTGTCGATATTTACTATTCGGCCGCTAAGGGCGAGAAATTCGTTTGCCCGATCGCAGCCGGTACTTTCATGGATATGATGTACATGCCGGACGGCTTGCGTGCCGCTATCGAGATTATGGAGGCGGATTCTACGAAGTTCGTTCATCGCAACTCTTTCAACATTGCGTCGATGAGTTTCGATCCGGAGATCATCTTTAATAATATCAAGAAATATATGCCTGAATTCCAGATGGAGTATGAGGTAGATCCTTTGCGTCAGGCTATCGCCGAGTCGTGGCCGAACTCCTTGGATGATACTTGCGCCCGCCAAGAGTGGGGCTGGAAGCCGGAGTATGATTTGGATGCCATGACAAAAGACATGTTAGCTAAATTGAAAGAACGTTTCAATAAATAAGAGTGATGTTGTAGCCATGATTGTTTGTGGATAGAGGGGCCGGGGTATCATCGGGGGGGATGATCCCCGGCCTTGTTTTTTAACGCTGCTATTTCAATAAATCCGGCCGGAGGCGTGCCGTACGCTCTTGTGCTTGTTGCAAGCGCCATTCTTCGATCTTGCGCTGGTGCCCGGATAATAGTACCTCGGGTTCTTTCCAACCTTTGTAATCGGCGGGACGTGTATAAACAGGCGGGGCCAGTAAGTCATCTTGGAAGGAGTCGGAGAGGGCGCTTTGCTCGTCGCCGATCGCTCCCGGTATCAAGCGTACCACGGCGTCGGTTATGATAGCGGCGGCCAGCTCTCCTCCGGTAAGGACATAGTCTCCTACGGATATCTCTTTCGTTATCAAATGCTCACGGATACGATAGTCGATCCCTTTATAGTGCCCGCAGAGGATAATCATATTATTTAGTAAAGACATGCTGTTGGCCATGGGCTGGTTGAGTGTCTCGCCATCCGGGGAGGTATAGATTACCTCGTCATATTCCCGTTCGCTTTTCAACGCTGAGATCGCCCGGTCTATCGGTTCGATCTGCATCACCATTCCGGCCTCTCCTCCGAACGGATAATCATCCACCCGCCTCCATTTATTAGTGGTGTAATCCCGTAGGTTATGTAAATGAATCTCCGCTAATCCTTTATCTTGCGCCCTCTTGACGATAGAGCAATTAATCATCCCCTCGATCATCTCGGGAAGTACGGTAAGTATATCTATACGCATAAAAAATAGTTGTAACGTTAAAACCTCCCGCAAAGGTACATCTTTATTCTGACTCATCGTAAAGTGAGTCTCTATTATCTATGATTTGCGATAGAAAATTAAGAATGAATGAAACGCATGCGTTGGCGCAGTTAAGAGTTCGTAGAAGTTCATGAGGATATTTTTGTATCGTTTGAATTATTATTCGTACTTTTGTCCGTCAATTCGGCGGCTATCAATAGAGGCCGTGTCTTTAGAGAATAAATTTTATAGCGATGAATATATCTTACAATTGGCTGAAAGAGTATCTTGATTTCGATCTGGAGCCAGAAGAAGTTGCTGCGGCGCTTACCTCTATCGGTTTGGAAACCGGTGGAGTAGAGGAAGTTCAAACCATTAAGGGCGGACTTGAGGGACTGGTTATCGGTGAAGTGTTAACTTGTGAGGAACACCCGAATTCTGACCATTTACATATAACGACCGTAAATGTAGGTGGCGAGGCTCCTTTACAAATCGTATGTGGCGCCCCGAACGTGGCTGCCGGACAGAAAGTGGTCGTAGCCGTGAACGGCACGAAACTGTACGACGGTGATGAATGCTTTACGATCAAGAGATCCAAGATCCGTGGCGTTGAGTCCAACGGTATGATTTGCGCCGAGGACGAGATAGGTATCGGTACCGACCATAACGGTATTATCGTACTTCCCGCCGACGCTGTTGTAGGTACGTTAGCTAAAGATTATTATAATGTAAAGAGCGACTACGTGCTGGAGGTGGATATCACCCCGAACCGTGTAGACGCTACTTCCCATTTCGGTGTCGCCCGTGACTTGGCCGCTTATTTGAAGCAAAACGGCAAGCCCGCCGAATTGAGACGTCCTTCGGTAGACGCTTTCAAGATCGACGACGAGACACCGGGCGTAGAGGTCGTGGTAGAGAATACGGAGGCTTGTCCCCGTTATTCCGGTGTTACGATCAAGGGCGTTACGGTGAAGGAGAGCCCGGAGTGGTTACAAAACCGTTTGCGTGTGATCGGCCTTCGTCCCATCAATAACGTAGTGGATATAACGAACTTTATCCTGCATGAGTTAGGGCAGCCTTTACACTCTTTTGATGCGAGTAAGATCAAAGGAAATAAAGTGATTGTCAAGGCGGCCGAGGCTGGTACGAAATTCGTCACGTTGGATGGCGTGGAGCGTACGTTGACCGATCGTGACTTGATGATTTGTAACGTCGAGGAACCGATGTGTATCGGTGGCGTGTTCGGCGGTTTGGATTCCGGCGTGACGGAGGATACCACCGACGTATTCTTGGAATCCGCTTGTTTCCATCCGACGTGGATTCGCAAGACCGCCCGTCGTTTTGGCTTGAATACGGACGCTTCTTTCCGCTTCGAGCGTGGTTTGGATCCGAACAATACGATGTATGTATTGAAACGTGCCGCCTTGTTGATACAAGAGTTGGCGGGAGGTAAGATCACGGGTGCTGTACAGGATGTTTATCCTGCCGTGGCGGAACCGTATACGGTTGAGGTGACTTACGAGAAGATCAATACGTTGATCGGTAAGGATATTCCGGTAGAAACCGTGAAAAGTATCTTGGCAAGCCTTGAGATGGAGATCATATCCGAGACTGCCGAGGGCTTGACTTTGCATGTTCCCGTATATCGTATCGATGTGCAGCGTGATGTAGACGTGATCGAGGACATTCTTCGTATCTACGGATATAATAACGTGGAGTTCAGCGATAACGTGAAGTCCAATTTAAGTTACCAGACTCCTACGGATCGTAGCTGGAAATTGCAGAACTTGATCTCGGAGCAACTTTGCGGTTGTGGTTTCAACGAGATCATGAACAATTCCTTGACACGCTCCGCTTATTATACGGATCTGTCTGTTTATCCGGAAGCGCATTGTGTCATGTTGATGAACCCGTTAAGCGCTGATTTGAACTGCATGCGTCAGACCTTGTTGTTCGGAGGCTTGGAGAGCATCGAGCATAACATGAAGCGTAAGAATGGCAATGTCCGTTTCTATGAGTTTGGTAATTGCTATGATTATAATATCGATAACAAGAAGGAAGATGAGACCTTGGCGCAGTTCAGCGAGGATTACCGTCTAGGCATCTGGGTAGCCGGCAACCGGGTGGAGAACAACTGGGCGCATCCGGACGAGAAATCTTCCGTTTATGAGTTGAAGGCTTACGTAGAGAATATCTTAGCCCGCTTGGGCGTGGATATGAAACGGGTTATTTTCGGTAACTTGACGAATGATATCTATTCTTCGGGCCTAAGCATCACGACCGGTTCCGGACGTCAATTGGGTACGATGGGTATCGTAAGCAAGAAACTTCGTAAGATGCTGGATATTGATATGGAGGTTTATTACGCTGAGTTGTCGTGGACCCAATTGATGAAGGAGATCAAGAAGGCGAAAGTAACCTTCTCCGAGATTTCCAAGTTCCCGGCCGTTAAACGTGACTTGGCGTTGTTGCTTGATAAGAGCGTACAGTTTAGCGAGGTCGAGAAAATCGCTAAGGATAGCGATCGCAAGCTATTGAAGGAAGTATCTCTGTTTGACGTTTACGAGGGCAAGAATCTTCCGGCGGGCAAGAAGTCGTATGCCGTAAGCTTCTTCATGCAAGATGAGAGCAAGACTTTGAACGATAAGCAGATCGACGCTATCATGAAGAAGATCCAGACGAATCTGGAACAAAAGCTAGGTGCTCAATTGAGATAAGAATTTAATTACATAAAATAAAGATAAACTGATAAACATATGGGAAGAGCGTTTGAGTTTCGTAAAGCGAGAAAGTTTAAGCGTTGGGGCAATATGGCCCGTGTATTCACGAAGTTAGGTAAGGAAATCACGATTGCGG
>ENA-ORTW01004144-ORTW01004144.1-human-gut-metagenome-genome-assembly--contig:-NODE-4144-length-11622-cov-4.980980_pt1 | contig 11622 bp, 10 predicted proteins | sample MGYA00242072_ERZ509193 | MGnify/ENA primary metagenome ERZ509193 (study PRJEB26280, sample SAMEA2338813) | human gut metagenome | biome: human gut; feature: human-associated habitat; material: faeces...
AGGGCACGCAGCTCACGCTCGGCATCCTGCGGCGTCAGGCCGTGGCCGGTCAGTGTCAGGTTGGCGGCGGCGGTCAGCTGCGGGCAGAGGCGATCCTCCTGAAAAACGGCGGCGGGCGTTTCGACGCCGGTCACTCTGCCGGAGTCCGCGGACTCCAGTCCCAGCAGGATGCGCAGCAGCGTGGTCTTGCCGCAGCCGGAGCGGCCCATCAGCACCATGGGGCGTTCCACCGTCCAGGTAAAGCGCTGCAAAACCGGCGTACTGCCGAAGCTTTTGCAGAGATCGGTTATCACAATGCTCACACGCGCACCTCCCCGCAAAGACGTGTCTTGGCCGTGCGCAGCAGGGCCGCCGCTGCCGCGGACAGCGCCGCCGACAGCAGCACGATGACGAGCGTCCAAGCGAACACATCCGGCGTGGACAGGGTGATCTTCGCGCGGTAGAGCGCGTCGCCCACGCTGTGGTCCGGCAGACCGATGACCTCGGCGGAGACGCCGCTCTTCCAGCACATGCCCATGGCGGCGATGCAACTCTCGCAGAAAGACGGGAAGATGCCGGGCAGCCAGATGTACCGCAGCCGCGCGGTGAGCGGCAGGCGGTAGACCTTCGCCATTTCCAGCAGCTTCGGGTCGGTGTCGGCAATGCCGCCCAGCACGCCCGCATAGACGACGGGCAGCACATGGGTAAAGCTGACGATGACCGACAGGTTCGCACTGCGCACCCAGAGCAGTGCCAGAATGACAAAGCTGGCAACGGGCATGGCGCGGATCAGCTGCATGGCAGGGTCAATGAACACCCGTACCCAGTGCCAACGTGCGCCCGCTGCGCCAAGAAGCAGGCCCCCTGCTGCTGCCAGCAGGAAGCCCGCCATTATGCGCAGCGCACTGAACACGATGCGCTGCCAGAATGCAGCTGTGGGTGCCAGCTGTGCCAGCGCCCCCAGTGTCTGCAGGGGCGTAGCCAGAAACAGCCCGCCGTGTCCCAGCCCCATGGCGGCAAGCTGCCAAATCAGAATCCACACAAGGATGGCGGCAGCCTTTTGCCACATCGGCGTTTGCCGGGGCGGATGCGAGCATCGACCTCTGCGGGGGGATTTAGCCTGCATAGTAGAAGTCGTCGGCAGGCAGGGCGCCGCCCACGCTGGCGGGGTCGGCGGCGTACAGAACCTTGAAGTAGGTCTCGAGGTCGGTCTTCATCTCGTCGCCGGTCTCAAAAACAATGTTGCACTGCGGCAGGGCCTTCTGGGCCAGCGCAGCCTTGGCGACAACGCCGTACTGCTCGCAGAGGGCTGCGGTGCCCTCGAGGTCAGAGTTTGCAACCTCGACGCTGGCGGCATAGCCATCCATGAAGGCGGCAAAAGCCTCAGGGTCGTTCTCAACGGCATCCTTGCGGACGACCAGAACGCCGGTGACCAGCTTGGAGCCGGCGACCTTCTGCCATTCCTCGTTCATGTCAAGCGCAACGCGCAGACCCTCGACCTGGGACATGGCGCTGGTGACGAAGGGCTGAGGCAGCATGGCGATGGCGGCTTCGCCCGCCTGGACCTTGCTCAGGGCCTCGGTGGCCTCGCTGCAATACTCGATGGTAACGTCGCTGTCGGGGTCAACGCCGTTCTCGGTCAGGACGTAGCGCAGAACGTACTCGGGGGTAGCGCCCTTGCCGGTGGTGACGATGGTCTGGCCCTTCAGATCCCCAACAGAGTTGACGGTCTCTCCGTTCTCGACGATGTAGAGCACGCCCAGCGTGTTGATGCAGGCAACTTCCACTGCACCGTTCGTCTTGTTGTAGAGCGTGGCGGCGAGGTTGGCGGGCACAGCGGCGGCGTCCAAGTCTCCCTTGACCAGCAGCGGCACGATTTCATCGGCAGCGCCGTACATCGTGAAGTTGTAGTTGGAGGCGACCTCGTCGCTCATCAGGTTGACGAGGCCCATCGTCGTGGGGCCTTTCAGCCCCGCGATGCGCAGGGCGGCCTCGGATGCGTCGGCGGTTTCTTCAGTAGCGGGGGCCTCGGTGACGGCGGGGGTTGGCTCGACGGCGGATTCAGCGGCAGATTCTGCGGCAGACTCGCTCACAGTCGCGGCCGCGCCGCAGCCTGCCAGAGAGGCGCACAAAGCAAACGCCGTTACAGCGGCGAAAATACGTTTCAGTTTCATAAAAATCTTATCCTCCTTGTTGCTTTTGCGGCCCTACTATACTATAATAAATGTGAACTGTCTGTTGCCCGTGCAACAGATACCCTTTTCAACCGTTTGCAAGGAGCTGTATGGACTACACACCCTACTACGAAACGATGCGCCGCACAAGCCTTTTGCGCGGCATGACGGACGCCGAGCTGGACACGCTGATGGCCTGCTTTGCGCCGCGGGTGCGCCGCTACGCCAAAGGTGAGCTGCTGCTGATGGCGGGCTACGATACCCACGAAGTCGGCCTTGTGCTGGAAGGTGCTATCACGGCAAGCAAGCCGCTAGCCGACGGCTCTACCGTCGTCATGGCCCGTATGGGGCCGGGCGGCGTCTTTGCCGACGTGCTGGCGGGCGGGCGCAGCCGCAGCCCCGTCAATGTCTCCGCCGCCGAGGCCTGTCTGGCACTGTATCTTCCCTGCGAGGCACTGCTGCGCCCCTGCGCCGCGCTGCACAGCGCACACCTGAAGCTGCTGCAGAACTGGCTGGAGACCATCAGCGACAAATATTTTGCGCTGGACCGCCGTTTGGAGCTAATTTGCTGCAGGAGCCTGCGCGGACGCATCTGCATGTGGCTGCTGGAACAGCGCGAGCGGTGCGGCGCGGATACGTTTTCCACCGCCATGACCCGCACTGAGCTGGCCGCGTTTTTGAACTGTGACCGCAGCGCGCTCTCCCGCGAGCTGAGCCGGATGCAGGAGGAAGGGCTGATCGAACTGTTCCGGGGCAGCTTTAAGCTGCCCGACCCCGAGCGCCTGCATGCCGCCTGCCCGCAATTTTAACATATTGAGGTTATTTGTATGAACAACCGTACCGACCCGATTTTGTACATCGTCATCCCCTGCTACAATGAGCAGGAGGTTTTGCCCATCACAGCACCGATGTTTTTACAGAAGCTCGCCGACCTGACCGCCGCGGGCAAGATCAGCCCGGACAGCCGTGTGCTGTTTGTGAACGACGGTTCAAAGGACCGCACCTGGGAAATTATCAACGAATTGGCCGCCAGTGACGAGCATTACGTCGGCATCTGCCAGAGCCGCAACCGCGGCCACCAGAATGCCGTGCTGGCGGGCCTGATGGAGGCCAAAAGCCGCTGCGACATTACGATTTCTATCGACTGTGACGGGCAGGACGACATCAACGCGATGGACGCCATGGTGGACGCCTACCGCGACGGCTGCGACGTCGTGTACGGCGTGCGCAGCAAGCGCGAGACAGACACGTTTTTTAAGCGCTTCACCGCGGAGAGCTTCTATAAAATCCTCAACGCCATGGGCGCGGAGGTCGTCTTTAACCACGCGGACTACCGCCTGATGAGCGCCCGCGTGCTGGAGGAGTTTGCCCGGTTCAGGGAGGTCAACCTGTTCCTGCGCGGCATGGTGCCGCTGGTCGGCTTCAAGTCCACCTGCGTGACCTACGAGCGGCATGAGCGCATGGCGGGCGAGAGCCACTATCCCCTGTCCAAAATGCTGGCGCTGGCGTTTGACGGCATCACGAGCCTGTCCATCAAACCCATCCGATTCATCACAGGCTTCGGCGTGTTTGTGGCGCTCGTCAGCTTTATCGGCGTGTTGTGGGCCGTCATCGAGGCCGCGCTCGGCCTGACCGTGTCCGGTTGGGCGTCGATGACGAGCATCATCTGCTTTGTGTCGGGCGTGCAGCTGATTTGTCTGGGCGTTATCGGGGAGTACATCGGCAAAATTTATCTGGAATCCAAGCACCGCCCGCGGTATATTATCAGCGATGCAACGCCAAACTTTGGTGAGATCAAGGAGGATGCGCAATGAGCCGACAGGTATGGAAGGGGTCTACCCTGCTGAACCCGGAGCCGCCCGTACTGGTCAGCTGCGGGGCCCCGGAGAAGCCGAACCTTATCACGGTGGGCTGGACCGGCACGATCTGCACCCAGCCGCCGATGCTGTCCATCAGCGTGCGGCCCGAGCGGTACAGCCACCATCTAATTAAGGAAAGCGGCGAGTTCGTCGTGAACCTGCCCACCGAGAGCCTGGTCCGCGCCATCGACTGGTGCGGTGTCAAGAGCGGGCGCGACGTGGACAAGTTCGCTGCCATGCACCTGACCGCTGTCCCTGCGGCCAAGGTCGGCACGGTGTTGGTGGAGGAAAGCCCCGTGAATCTGGAGTGCAAGGTCACGCAGGTAATTCCGCTGGGTTCGCATGATTTGTTTCTGGCCGAGTGCGTCGCCGTGGATGTGGACGAGCGGCTGCTGGACGAGAGCGGCAAGCTGTGCCTGAACAAGGCGAAGCTGATCGTCTACAGCCACGGGGATTATCTGGCGCTGGGAAGAAAGCTGGGCAGCTTTGGGTACAGCGTGCGGAAGAAGAAAAAAATCGTTAAAAAGTGATGCCTGCTTCCGGGCCGGTTTGTAGGGGAGGGATGAATCCCTCCCCTGCGGTTTTTCCGGGAGCGGCTTTCTTCCGCAAGGCCGCGGGCCGGGCGTGCCCGGCCCCTACAGAGTGATAAGCGGTAAAATAAAAGACGTGCCTCCCACAGAGCGTTTCTGTGGGAGGCACGCTTTTTACAATATTCCCTTGCTTTTCAGTATCCCGACCAGCACAACGATGACCAGTGCTGCAACACAGACGCCGATAAAGACATCAATGTATTTCAGCGGCACTTTGCGGAACTTCTCATAGAAATTCTCAAAGGCGTTCAGTTGGCTGTGATCCGGGCGGGAATCGGACTTTTGCGTTTCAGAGGTGGTTTTTTCTTCTTCCATATTACTTCTTGGCCAGGTACTTGCGCAGGTCAAGGGCAACGGCGATGACGATGACAAGGCCCTGTGCAATGTAGGTGTAAGCGGGGTCGACGCCGAGGAACTGCAGGCAAATCTTCAGGACTTCAAAGACCAGAACGCCGACCAGAACGCCGGAGACCTTGCCGACGCCGCCGTTGGTGGAAACGCCGCCGATGGTGCAGGCTGCGATAGCTTCCAGCTCATAGCCGTTGCCGGTGTTGGTGGAAGCGCCGCCGGCCTTTGCGCCGACGAGGAAGCCGCCGAGAGCATACATGCAGGAGGCCAGGATGTAGATGCGGATCAGGGACGCGGTGACGTTGACACCGGCAACCTGAGCGGCGTTCTCGTTGCCGCCGATGGCGTACATGTACTTGCCGTGACGGGTCTTATTGTACAGGAACCAGAAGAAGATGCCGACGATCAGCGCAAAGATGGCCAGGAACGGGATGGGGCCCAGCGTGCCGCTGGCAACGGTCAGGTAGCTCTGCTTGTAACCGCCCATGGGCTGGTTGTTGGTGATGACGGAGCACAGGCCGTAAACGATGGTCTGCATGCCCAGCGTAGCGATGAAAGGAGGAACCTTCAGGAATGCGATAATGCAGCCGTTGATGGCACCGAAGCAGGCCATGATCGCCATGACGATCAGCAGGGCCACGGGCCACGGAATATCGGGCAGCCAGGGCAGCATGCGGGCAGAGTAGTCAACGCTCTGCAGCAGCATGGCGGAGAAGCAGGCGGCCAGACCGACCTGGCGGCCGGCGGACAGGTCAGTACCCTTGGTAATCAAGCAGCCGGAGACGCCGCAGGCGATGATGAAACGCGGGGCGACGTTCAGCAGCAGGTTTTTGCCGTTTGTCATGGTAAAGAAGTTCTGGGTCGTGCAGCCGACGAAGAGGGCCAGCAAAATGATCAGAATAATGATCGCGTTATTGGACAGGAATTTTTTAAAGTCGAATTTTTTCTCCATTTTCGGATTCCTCCTTATTCAAACTGGGTAGCCAGCGTCATGATGTTCTCCTGGTTCGCCTTATCACCGTCGATAAAGCCGGTGCAGCGGCCATCGCACATGACCATGATGCGGTCAGACATGCCGATCAGCTCGCTCATTTCGGAGGAGATCATGATGATGCTCTTGCCCTGTTTGGCCATCTCGGCGATGATGCAGTAAATTTCATACTTTGCACCGACGTCGATGCCGCGGGTCGGCTCGTCCATGATGAAAACATCGGGGTCGTTGGCCAGCCAGCGGGCAATCAGCACCTTCTGCTGGTTACCGCCGGACAGCGATTGAATCTGCGTTTTGGAGGACGGCGTCTTGATGGACAGCTTGGCGACATTATCCTGCACGAGCTTTTCGATTTTGTTGTCGTCCAGCATGATGCCTCCGATCAGATACTTGTTCAGCGATGCAATGGAGACGTTATCCGCAATGGAAAGCACACCCAGAATACCGGTGGCGCGGCGGTCCTCGGTCAGCATGGCGATGCCGTTTTTGATGGCGTCCTGCGGCTGGTTGATGGTCAGTTCCTTGCCCTTATAGGTGATGGTGCCCGCCGTGTGGCAGCGCAGACCGAACAGGCCCTCCATCAGCTCGGTGCGCTGGGCACCGACCAGACCCGCAACGCCGAGGATCTCGCCCTTGCGGACGTTGAAGTTGACGTGACGGAAGCTCTTGGGGTTGATGGACGTGAAGTCCTTGACCTCAAACACGACCTCACCGGGCGTATTCGAGCGCGGCGGGTAGAGGTTCGACAGCTCACGTCCGACCATCTTGGTGATGATCATATCGGTGGTCAGTTCCTTGGCCTCCCAGGTGCCGATGTACTGGCCGTCGCGCATGATCGTGACTTCGTCGCTGATGCGAAGAATTTCGTCCATCTTGTGGCTGATGTAGACGATGGAGACGCCCTTGGCGCGCAGCTCGTTCACGATGGTGAACAGTGCCTCGACCTCAGCTGCCGTCAGCGAGGAGGTCGGCTCGTCGAGGATCAGCACCTTGCAGTCTGCGGAGACCGCCTTGGCGATCTCAACCAGCTGCATCTGGGAAACGCTCAAGGTTCCGAGCTTTGCGTGCGGATCATAATTCAGATGGACTTCCTTCAGGACCTTGGCCGCATCCTCATACATTTTGTCATGGTCGATGACGGTGACGGGTCCGTATTTCTTGGTGGGATAGCGCCCAACGTAGATATTCTCACCTATGGAGCGTTCCGGGATGGGCTGCAGCTCCTGGTGCACCATCGCAATGCCGCGGTTCAGTGCATCAAGCGGGCCCTTGATCTGGACCTCCTGTCCCTCATAAATGACCTTGCCTTCGTCCATGTGGTAGATACCAAACATGCACTTCATCAAGGTAGACTTGCCCGCGCCGTTCTCTCCCATCAGCGCATGGACGGTGCCGGGTTTCAATTTCAGCTGTGCGTGATTCAGTGCCTTGACGCCGGGGAACGTCTTGACGACATCACACATCTCCAAGCGGTACTCTGACAATTCGCTGGCCCCCTTTAATCTTTTGTAACCTTTTCACGAAAAAAGGGTGCGTGCGCCTGCGCACACGCACCCCGATTGTTCTGGTTTAAGCTGTGGCTTTTTTTAAATTACTGGAAGTCCTTGACGTTGTCAGGGGTAACCTTGACGTAGTCAACGTAGACGCTCTGGTGGTCGGCCTCGAAGGTCTTGCCGCCCAGCAGCTCCTCCATGGAAGCAACAGCCTGCGTAGCCTGGCCCTTAGCGTCGTTCAGAACGGTACCGGTCATGTTGCCGTTGGCAACTTCGTTCAGGGCAGCGTCCAAAGCATCGACACCGACGAGGTAGATGTCCTTGTTGACGGTACGGCCTGCAGCCTGAATGGCCTGCAGAGCACCGATAGCCATATCATCGTTGTTGCAGAAAACAACTTCGATCTGATCGCCGTACTTGGCAAGGTCGTTCTGGCAGATCTCCTGGCCCTTGTTACGGTCCCAGTCACCGCGCTGCAGGTCAAGCTGCTCAACCTCAACGCCGGCATCGGTCAGAGCCTTGACGGAGTACTCGGTACGCAGCTGAGCATCGATATTCTCGGGGTCGCCCTGGATCATGATGTAGGAAACCTTGCCGTCGCCGTTGATGTCGCCCTTGTTCTCGGTGTCGAGGATCAGCTCGCCCTGGAAGGTGCCGGACTGAGCAGCGTCGCAGCCGACGTAGACCAGCTTGTCATAAGCGGACATCTGATCGGCGGTGGGCTCACGGTTGATCAGGACGGTGGGAACATCGGCACCCTTGACGGTGGAGATAATCTGGTCGGCAGCGGAGGTCATAACGGGGTTGATGATCAGTGCGTCAACGCCCTGGGTGATGAAGGTGTTGATCTGCTCGTTCTGCTTGGCCTGGTCGTTGTTGCCGTCGACGATAGTGACCTCGTAGCCCTTGCCCTCGAGGATCTCCTGCAGAGCATTACGGTAGGTGGTCATGAAGGCATCGTCGAACTTGTAGATGCAGACGCCGACCTTACCGCCCTGAGTGGCCGCGGTAACGCTCTCGGCTGCGGACTCAGCAGCAGACTCTGCAGCAGAGGTGGACTCTGCGGGAGCCGTGGACTCCGAAGCAGCGGTGGAAGTGGAGGCGGAACCGCCGCAGGCGGCGAGAGAGACGGCCATGCAACCTGCAAGGGCCAGAGCAGCAAACTTTTTCATAATGAGTTTCTCCTTCTTTTTTAGATGTGCAGTAGATTTTCGGGCGGGTCGCTTGTAGAGGAGCGAACCCTGTTGACAGTTATTATAATACTCGGGGACGGGTGAAAAAACAAGGTGAAATTTCACCGACTACGGGTGGAAATTTTCACCGTTTAGGGCAGTTTCGCCAGTCAGAATCGTTTGTTTTTGTGCAGAATGCGCAGTAAAAGTAACAAAAGGGTGTTTGTTGTTTTCATTTTGTAAGATTTTTGCGGGTGATGGAAAAATAAAAAAGCCCCTTCTCCGAAGTGGGAGAAGGGCTTTGACGGTAGGTTCGTAGGGGCCGAGCTTCGTGGGTCACCCAAACGGGAACAGGGCCTTTTGCTTATCCATGGCAAACATATTTTCCCGGGTGATGGTGCGGGTGGCGGTGATGTTCGATTTTTCGACGCTGCTTTCCTGCCCGGTCAGCAGCTTATAGGCGCTTTCGACGCCGAAATAGCCCATGCCGTAGGTGTTCTGCACAATCAGCGCGTCCACCGCACCGGTCTGCAGGGCGTCAATCGTTTCGATGTTCGAGTCGAACGCCGCGAGCCAGAGGTCGTCGGCGCGCTGCATCTGCTGGACAGCCTGTGCCGCGCCGACGGCAGTCGTCTCGTTGAGGGCGATCAGCACGTTGATCTCCGGGTGGGTGCGCAGCATGGCCAGCGTGTCCGCGCGGGCACTGGCGGCGTTGGGGTGTGTTGACACGGCGGCAGTGATCCTGGCGCGTCCGCTTTCCGCAAAAGCATCGCGCGCACCCTGCTCCCGGTCCCGCCCGTTGGCACCGTTGACCTCATAGTTGATAAGCCCGACGCAGAGCGCCCCTTCCATGCCGTCCAGTGCGCTCTGGGCCGCCATCCGGCCTGCGCCGTAGTTGTCCGCGCCGATGTAGGCCGCAACGTTGTCGGAGTTCACCGCAGAATCCACGCTGATGACCGTCACGCCCGCCGCGGCGGCGGCATCAATGGCGGCGGCGTTGGCCTCATAATCAATGGCGGAGAAAACGATGGCCTGTGCGCCGTCCTCAACGGCATCGGCAATCAGCTGGTTCTGCGCCGCATAGTCCTCCTCATCGTCGGGGGCCGTTATGGTCAATTGCAGGTTATATTCCGTGGCGGCGGCCTCCGCCCCGGTAAAGACGGCGTCCCAGAACTCGGAATCCCGATTGTTTTTGGCTACGAGCGCGACCCTGTAGCGGGCCGTTGTGCTGTCCACGGGCTGCATGGCACAGCCTGCCAGCAGCACGGCCAGGGCCGCGGGCAGCAGACGTTTAATGGTTTTTGTCATAGTCGCCCTCCCTGTCCTCCGGCACGCGCGGGGTGCGGATCGTCACCGTTGTGCCCTCGTAGGGGGCGCTTTCAATGGAGATACCGTAGTCCGCGCCAAAGTAGATGCGCAGACGGTCATTGACATTCTTGACGCCGATGCCGGTGCGGTCACTCGGTTCATTCTGCAAGAGGGCCGCGACCTGCTCCGGCTCCATGCCGATGCCGTCGTCCGCGACGATGAGCAGAATATCATCCCCGTCGGGCTTTACGGTGATTTCAATGTGCCCGGAATCGACCATCAGATCCAGCCCGTGAACAATGGCGTTCTCGATGATAGGCTGCAGCGTGATCTTGTTGCACAGGCAGTGCAGGCAGCTCTCGTCCACCGTAAAGTGGTAGGTAAACTGGTTTTTGTAGCGGTATTTTTGAATTTGCAGATACGCCTCGGCATGCTGCAGCTCCTTTTCGATCGGGATCAGCTCATGCCCGCGGCTGATGCTGATGCGGAACAGCCGCGCCAGTGCATGGACCATCTGGACGGCATCGGCGTTTTTGCCGCGCTCACACATCCAGGCGATGGAATCCAGCGTATTGTAGAGAAAATGCGGGTTGATCTGCGCCTGCAGCGCCTTGAGCTCTGTCTTGCGCAGGACAATTTCCTCCTCGCGGACGGTGGTCATAAGCTGCTGGATGCGGCCTACCATGTGGCCGAAGGAGTCCGAGAGGTTCTGCACCTCCCGCGTGCCGCGCACGGCCTGAAAGGCGAAGTGGTCGGCGTCCTGTTCAAACTGCTCCATGGCTGTTTCGAGCTGCTGCAACGGGCGGGACAGCAGACGGGACAGCACCCAGCCCGCCGTCAGCGCGGCCAGAAAAACAAGCCCCGCCGTGATAACCGTGATGCGCACCATCTGCCGGAAGCTCTCATTGACGGTTTCGTCAATGTAGCTGACACCGACGACGCGCCATGTGCTGCCCGGCACACGCTGTACGCTGTAGATGACCGTGTCCTCCACGTAGGTGCCGTCGCCGAGGCAGGCCAGACGCCCGGCCTCCTCCTTCTTTAACCCGGCATACAAAAGCTGCTGCTGCGGGTGGTAGACCATGTTGCCGCGCTCATCCATCAGGTAACAGTAGCCGTGCTGACCGATGCTGACGTTGTTGATCGTTGCGGCCAGCTCCTTGAAGCTCAAATCTACCGCAAGCCAACGGCTGCTGCCGCCGTCCCCCGGCACAGCGCGGATGACCGAGACGACCCACGGGTAGTAGCTGGCAAAAATCGACTCTACATGCGGCGTGCTGATGTAGCCATGCCCCAGGCGCCGGGCCGTGGTCAGGTCAAAGGAGAGGTTGCGCAGTATGTCAGATTTCGGCGTGCGGCCCGCCTGGGCCCAGCAGTCCAACAGACTGCCGCTTTCGTCGTAAGTCGTGATGGCCGCGACCTCGGGCCGGGCTGTCAGAAAGGCATTCAGAAATGCGTCCCGCATCGCAGGTTCACTGTCAAGCTGTTCCAGCACGATGCCGACGGCGCTGTCCATCGTGTTGACGTAGTTATTCACCGCGCCCGCGACCTGGCTGACGACCTGGGCACTGTTCGTGCGCGCGCCCTCCACAACAGCACTGCGGTAGCTGCGCAGAAACAGCGTGGTGCAGAGGATCAGCGCCGCCACGGCCACGCCGGAGATCAGCGCTGCCGCCAGGACTACGGTGCGGGGCGGGCGCTTCACGGC
>ENA-ORTW01004152-ORTW01004152.1-human-gut-metagenome-genome-assembly--contig:-NODE-4152-length-11611-cov-2.337574_pt1 | contig 11611 bp, 9 predicted proteins | sample MGYA00242072_ERZ509193 | MGnify/ENA primary metagenome ERZ509193 (study PRJEB26280, sample SAMEA2338813) | human gut metagenome | biome: human gut; feature: human-associated habitat; material: faeces...
CGTTATCGGTAGCGCGGAAATAGCGCCCTCCGGTCTTCTCGGCTATATCGGAGAGTATCTTCTCGTCGATCTCGACCTTCATCGGGACGAAACTGAGGTTTCCCCACATGTCGAGGGCCGGATAGGGAGCCTGTCCCTCGCTGCCGACTCCTATCGTATAGACGCGGATGCCGAGCGTAGAAGCGATGTCGGCCGCCGTCAGCGGAGCGATCTGGCCGCTGTTGTTGACGCCGTCGGTCAGCAGGATCACGACCTTGCTCTTGGCCTGACTTTCGCGCAGCCTGTTCACGGCCGTGGCCAGCCCGTTTCCTATGGCCGTGCCGTCGTCGATCATGCCGCTGCGGACCGTGCCCAAAATATTGAGCAGCGAAGCCTTATCAGTCGTCAGCGGGCTTTGCGTGAAACTTTCCCCGCTAAAAACAACCAGTCCGATACGATCCTGAGGACGCTCCAATATAAACTTAGTCGCAACCTCCTTGGCTGCCTCCAGTCGATCAGGAGTAAAATCTCGTGCCAACATACTACCGGAAATATCCAATGCCAGCATAATATCAATACCCTCGCTGTTATAGGTCTGCCAACTCGTGCTGGATTGCGGTCTAGCCAATGCCAGAACCAAAAATAGAATGGCCAAAACCCGAGCTGCAAACAACAAATGACGTAACCAGATCCGGCTACCCCGTTTCATTTGCTTGAACACCCGGATTGAAGAAAACTTCAAATCAGCATGCGAGCGTTTCTCCTTGAATATGTACCAGATAATCATTGGTATCAGCACCAACAACAACCAAAAGTACTCGGGATTTGCAAATTCATATCCAAACATATCTTCTATTTTAGATCCTATTTTATTTCTTGATTTAAGGTTTTGATTGCAAACGAATCATAAATCATAAATCATAAATCATAAATTAAAGAGTAAAAGTGGCTGAATCAAACTTTGTAGATTATGTAAAGATCTATTGCCGCTCAGGTAAGGGCGGGAGAGGGTCTTCTCACTTTCGCCGCGAGAAATACATTCCGAAAGGAGGTCCCGACGGAGGCGATGGAGGACGAGGAGGCCATGTGTATCTTCGTGGAAACCGGAATTACTGGACGCTTCTTCATCTGAAATATGAACGTCATATCATGGCGACAAATGGTGAAGGCGGCGGTGCTAAACGCAGTTTTGGGAAAGACGGTGAAGATCGTGTGATAGAGGTCCCTTGCGGAACAGTCGTGTATGATGCCGATACGGGTGAGTTTATCTGTGATGTGACCGAGGACGGTCAGCAGGTAATGCTATTGAAAGGCGGGCGTGGAGGATTGGGTAACTGCCACTTCAAGACGTCGACCAATCAGGCTCCCCGTTATGCACAACCCGGCGAACCGGCGCAGGAACGTATGGTGATCTTGCAATTGAAACTGCTGGCCGATGTCGGTCTGGTCGGCTTCCCGAACGTCGGCAAGTCCACGCTGCTGAGCATGGTCTCGGCGGCGCGCCCGAAGATTGCAAACTACCACTTCACGACTCTGGTGCCCAACCTCGGTGTGGTTTCGGTCGGTGAGGAGCAGAACTTCGTCATGGCCGACATTCCGGGCATTATCGAGGGCGCGAGCGAGGGTGCCGGTCTGGGCCACGACTTCCTGCGCCACATTGATCGCTGCCGACTGCTGCTGCATCTGGTTGACGCGGCAGGCAGTGAGGGCCGCGACCCGATCGACGACATTGAGAAGATCAACGCAGAGCTTGCCGGTTACAGCGAGTTTCTGGCAGCGCGTCCGCAGATCATTGTTGCCAACAAGACCGACCTGCTGGGCGATGACCGTGAGCCGGTCGAGAAGATCCGCAAGTACGCAGAGGAGCGCGGCTTCCTGTTTGCGGAGCTGTCCGCGGCGACCAACCAGGGCGTCAAGGAGCTGATGAATCTGACGTGGCACGAGCTGCAGCAGCTCCCGCCGGTATTCATCTACGAGCCGGAGTTCGTCGAGGTCGAGGAGAAGGCCGCAACCGAGAACGACTGGACCATCGAGCGCGACGGCGACGCATACGTTGTCACCGGTGCATGGGTGGACAAGATTATGGGCTCGGTCAACATCGACGACTATGAATCTCGCCAGTATATGGATCGTATGCTCCAGTCCGCAGGCATTTACGCCAAGCTGGAGGAAATGGGCATCGAGGAGGGCGCTCCGGTCGTGATCGGAGAGTTCGAGTTCGAGTACGTTTATTAAAGCGCGAGAAAGAGGACCTTGGGGTCCTCTTTTTTTATCGTATATACAGAGTGAAGTGTGGAGAACGTAGTGGGAGTAGCATAATGTAGAATCACTAAAAAATTATATCGTCCTATGTTCAACTCGCTGAAATAGTGCTACAATTAACTCGGAATGCACAAAAAGGGAGTTGACAAACTGTGCAACAACAAAAGAACGATAAAACAACCTGCCTGTTGCTTGCGCTGACCACGATTTTCTGGGGCAGCTTGTACACGGCAAGCAAGGTACTGCTTGATGTGATTCAGCCGTTCACGCTGCTGTGCCTGCGCTACATCATCGCGGCCATTGCCATGACCATCCTGCAGCGCCTGCGCAAACCCGACCCGAACGGAAAGCCGCGCAGGATCAAGGGCGGTGACTGGAAATATGTTATCATGTTCGGTCTGGGCGGCTATGTGCTGTCCATCGGTCTGCAGCAGTACGGCACCAAGCTGGCGGGCGCATCACTGGCATCGCTCATTAACTGCATGAACCCGATCGCTATCTGCTTCTTTGCGGTGCTGCTGCTGCATGAGCGCATGACGATGAAGAAGGTCGTCTGCATTGTCAGCGCAGTTGCCGGTGCGGTCTGCATCGTCGGGGGAGACGCCGGCGGCGGTCATATCCTCGGCATAGCGCTTTCGCTCGGTTCGGTGCTGACGTGGAGCGCGCTGAGCGTGTTCATGCGCTCGTTCTCGCAGAAGTATGACGCGCTGACCGTCACGACCTGCGGTATTTATGTTGCCGCTATCGGTACGCTGCCGCTGATGCTCCGCGAGATCATCACCCACCCGGAGATGGACTTCCTGCACGCGAAGTACATCCTTGTGCTGTTTTATGTGGCGATTTTCTGCACGACCATTCCGCATTCGCTGTGGAATTACTGTCTCTCCCGTGCAGAGGCGAGCACCTGTTCTCTGTTTTACCCGATTCAGCCGCTCACCTCGATGGTGCTCGGTGTCCTGCTGCTGAACGAGCACATGACGGTCGGCTTTATTGCCGGTGCGGTGCTTATCGTGTTCGGTGTGCTGTATTCAACGCTCGGCAAAGAGAAAAACAGATGAGCTGCCTCGGCTATGCCCGATGTTACAGGTTAAGCTGAAAAATCCTCCTGTCTTCAGAAAGAAGGCAGGAGGATTTTTGCAATCATTCAAAACGGCGAAAGAGAGATGATGATGAAGCCCGAAGAGTAAAAACGTAGGGATGCAGTTCGGACGGTGTCGGATTGCAGCCGGTTTGCTGAATTTACAATCCCAAATCCTTAAACCGCGAATACATGGACTGTACGCCGTACAGTGCCGCCACCGGATTGTGCTGCAGTACCCGGTCCTTGACGATCATAACCGTTGTCGGAACCTTGCTGTGGCGCAGAAACAGGGTATCATGTCCGACGCACAGACCAATCACGATGTTGAAATCGCAGCCGTGCGCGGCAAGCGTCTTGGCCTGCATGATCGGGTTGCACATGGACTCGTGTCCGCAGCCGCCGTTGAGCTTTTTCTCGTTCGGCACGCCGATCTCGGTCTTGTCCTGTGCACCGACCTTGCAGCCGACCGTGAAATATTCGATGCCTTTTGCCTTGAGAATACGGGCGAAGATGGAAGTCTCTCGCATCAGACCGACGCAGGACGCGATGCCGATCTTTTTATAACCCATGCGCTTGATGAACTCGATGGTTTCCTCGACACGGGTCAGGCGGCCGTAAAACTCGCCTTCAATGCACGCGGAGGTGCGGGCAATCAGACCCTGTTCCGGGTCGTTGCGGTAGATTTCAAGTGTTTCCTCGAGCAGTGCCTTATCTACGTTCGTCGTCAGGCAGAACGGCGGGTACTGCTCCTCGCTGGCAGAACGGCAGCCGAGTCTGCTGCAGTCCGAGCAGCTGTGTGTGCATTTCAGTTCCGACATAATCCTTTCCTCCCTGTAAAAACAATGTTATGCCTTTGCGTTTGTGTCCTGTGCGGGCTTGGTGATTTTGCCGCTGCAGCAGTCGTCCTCAGCCTCGGCTGCTGCAGGCTGGAAGCTGACAGAGGAGGCCTTTGTGGATTTAGTGGCGGTATCGGTGGAAGCGTCGCTCTCCGGTGCATCCGGAACATCATCGAAGAAGATATATGCATTGTCTGCGAACTTGGTCGCATCGGTGCCTTCCTTGAGCACGCCAATCTGGGTCAGCTCCTCGGCGTTCTGCTTGAGTGCGTCGTAGCCGCCCTGAACCGAAGGCTTGTAGTTGTAGGTCTTGAGAATCTGTGCGCAGAAGTCCGCGTCGCCGGAGACATACTCCTTTTCGGTGATGATCTTTGCGGTCTCGTCCGGATTTTCCTGTACCCACTGAGATGCCTTCTGTACGGCACGGGTGAAGGCTGCTGCAGCCTTCGGGTTCTCCTCAGCCAGCTTGCTGGTGACGAATGCTGCGCAGCAGTACTCGTCCTTGTACTCGGGATCGGTTGCGGTGTCGATGAGAGCGGTCAGACCGTACTGCTCCTCTGCAATAGAAGCCGCCGGGTCGCCGAGTGCGATTGCGTCAACGGCACCGTTCTGCAGTGCCTGTGCCAGATCGTTGCGGGAGTAAACCGAGAATTCAACCTCCATGTTCTGGTCGGTCACGCCGATGCCTGCCGCGCTCAGCGAGCGCTTGGAGACAACGGTTGCCGCGTCAGCCAGACCGGGTACGCCGATCTTCTTGCCCTTGAGGTCGGCAATGCTCTTGATGTTGCTGCCACCGGGTACGAGCAGCTTGGTGCAGCCGGTGTGCAGGCCGGTGGTGAACTTGATGGGCAGGCCGTTCTCGAGCGGCTGGAGCAGCTTGCCGATCAGGCCCATGCCGACATCAACCTGATCCGCGCCGATGGCCTCGGAAACGTGTGCCGCGTCAACCGTTACCTGCTCAATGTCCAGACCTTCGTCCTCAAAGTAGCCGTTCTCGATCGCGATGTACATCGGTGCGGCACAGAGAGAAGGAGAGTAGATCAGACGCAGGTGGGTTGCGCCGGAATCGGCGGAATCTGCTGCCGCGGAAGCGTCCGAATTGCTGCTTGAGCCGCCGCAGGCGGTAAGCGAGAGTGTCAGTGCAGCTGCGAGAAGTCCGCTTGCCACTCGAAATAAAATACCGTTCTTTTTCATGGTTTTCTGTCCTTTCAAGGAAAATATATAATAAAAACAATAATAATGAACGTACGTTCTTTAATGTGATTTTAAATATAGTAGTTGGGCTCTTTGATCGTGCCGCCGTAATGCAGCTGCCGCAGGATCTCTGCGCGGTAGTGGAGGAAATCCTCCGAGCTGCGCGCTCTTGGGCGGGCAAGCCGGATATCCAGCGTGCCGGTGATGCGTCCCGGTCGGGGTGTCATAACGACCACCTTGTCCGAAAGATACACGGCCTCATCCACATCATGCGTTACCATGATGGCGGTCATGCCGGTTTCCTTCCAGATGCGCAGGATCTCGTCCTGCATGTTCATGCGGGTGAAGGCATCGAGTGCACCGAGCGGCTCATCGAGCAGGAGCACCTTGGGCTTGCCAACGAGTGCTCTTGCGAGAGACGCGCGCTGGCACATGCCGCCGGAAAGCTGGTGCGGATACGAATGCTCGAAGCCCTTGAGGCCGACCATCTCGATAAATTCGTCTACGCGGTCCTTTTCCTGCTTGTAGATGCCGCGGGCGCGCAGACCGAACGCGATGTTATCGTAAATCGACAGCCACGGGAACAGCGTGTGCTCCTGAAACATGAAGCCGCGGTCTGCACCGGGGGCCTTGATAGGTGTACCGTCCAGCGTCAGGCTGCCGTCGTCCATCGGAATCAGACCGGAGATCAAACGCAGCAGCGTGGACTTGCCGCAGCCGGATGGTCCGATCAGCGAAACGAACGAACCGGCGGGAATATCGAGCGAAACATTGTCGAGAGCGGTAATGCGCTCTCCGGTGGGATTGACAAAATGCTTGGATACACCCGAAATCGAAATACTTCCTACCATTTGATAATTCCTTTCTGCCATGCGAGCACGCGGTCGCGGAATTTGAACAGCAGCGTGATGAGAATGAAGAAGGTGACTGCAATGATGATCAGTCCGGCATATACGTTGGCATATGCCATCATTTCCTTCTGCCAGTTGATGTACCAGCCGATGCCGTACTTGGCGCCGAGCATTTCGGCGGTGACCAGCGTGATGAACGACGAGCAGGTGCCGTTGAACAGGCCGAGGAACATATGCGGCATAGCCGCCGGAATGCCGACTTTGGCAATGCGGTAGAAGCTGCCCGCGCCGAGCGTCGAGGAGACCTCAAAGTACGAGTTGGGGATGGAAGCGATGCCGCTGCTGGTGAGCACGGTAGTCGGGAACCACACAGCCAGCGCAATCAGGAAGGCACTGGCGGAGACCGCAGTCGGGAAAGCGATGAGCACCAGCGGGATCCACGCGGTGGACGGGATCGGGCCGAGCACGCGGACGAGCGGCTGTACCCAGTAGGCGAAGGTCTTGTTGAAGCCGATGGCGATACCGGTCAGTATGCCGACAACCGCACCGCCGAGCCAGCCGAAGAACAGCAGGCGTGCGGAGTATGCAAGGCAGGTCGCGAGGAACGCGCTGTCCTCAACGAGAACGCCGAACACACGGTCGAGCGAGGGAAAGTACAGCACCGGCAGAATCGCAAACTTGGCGGTCAGCAGGTTGAGGATGTTCAGCACCAGAACCGCTCCTGCATAGAACCGTGCGCTGTACGACAGCTTATCGCGTACCTTGGTGTTGCCGAGCGATATCAGCAGGGCAATCACATACACGGCCAGTCCGATGAGCAGCGCCCATGTAAAATAAGGATGTTCTGCGGCAGGATGCTGCACGGAATCCGGCAGCAGAATATCGCAGGCGAGCGCCAGCAGAATGGAGAGAACTGGCAGTGATTTGACAAAATGCTTCACAAGGGAGAACTCCTTTCGACAAAAAATGGCAGAAGACGTATGCCTTCCGCCAGGATGGTTTATGCGCGTTATTCGCACATTCGCCAGGTCACAAGGGAACGCATACACGAGCAGCGGTGCATACACATACAGCAGCGATTCATACAGTACATTCGGCTCATGACAGGTTCTCCTTTTAATTCATATAAATCCTATCGGGTTTCGGCGATTGAAAGTATAGACTTGAATATCCTGATTGTCAATAGGAATACTGTGATTTTGGATAGTATGCCAAAAACGATTTGTCTGAAAGAGAGAATTTGTCGGTTTTCATAAAGAACCGCAGCAGCAGGATTTCTTATGGGATCGGGTGGCTGAATCCACGCTTTTGTGCTACAATATTTACAGGTGATGGATATGATTTTTAAACCGCGTCCGCTCAGCAGAACCATGCTGGATGACGCTTCGCTTGTCCGCGATAAGCAGCACTGCCGCCGGATCGGTCCGTGCGGTGTTGGCCGCCGGGCATTATATTTGAACAGTTATTTTATTGACCGGCATTATTATGTGCCGTTTTCCGCCATTACGCGGGCATTTAAGTTTATAGAAGAAGGCACCGGCGGTGTCCGAGGTGTGCTTGCAGGCAGAGCCTGTCTGCTTGTGGAGTACGATAATGGTCTGCAGCAGGTGTGCTGTTTCAAGTACGAGGATCAGATTGACGAGCTGCTGCGCGTGCTGCACAAGATGCATCCGGAGATTCCGTGCGTCAGCGAGGAAGAGGAGGCTGAACTCGAGGTCGAGTACGAGCGCCGGAGGGCGGAAGAACGCCGACGGCCGCCGCTCAGCATGCGCGCCGAGCGGGAGATTGAGGAGCTGGAGAATGCGATCGCGTACCTCGAGCGCAAGCCCGAGCTGTACAAGCGGCTCAGTCGTGCAGCCAAACGGCGGCGCAACTACCAGAGCAGGAGCGCGGGATACCGCTGGGCGGCTGCAGCGATCATGGTGCTCGGGGCGGCGGCGCTGATTTACGGCGTGGTGTCGCTCGTGTGCCGCGGTTTCTCCGGCGGATACCTGCTGCTGTGTCTGCTGGCGGCAGTTTTCCTGTTTGGCGGATGGCGCCTGCTGCCGACGGCGCGCAACAACAATGCGGCTGTTCTGCGCGGGGATAAGCAGGCGCGGGTACAGATGCAGAACTATATCGACCGTTTTCCGGCATTTCCGCTGCCCGCACGGTACGCGCACCCGATCGTGCTGCGCCGTATGCAGCAGGCCATCGCGGAAGGCCATGCGCTGAACGTCATGGAGGCGCTTGAGGTCGTCAAGGCCGATCTGCAGACCATGAATGCGGATATGCAGGTCTCGCAGGAGGAATACGCTGAGATTTCTACGATCAAGCCGCTGTTTCTGAATGCGGATTATAAGTAAGAAATCCGGCCTGAGGCTTGCAAAGCTGTTGACAACGGTATGGTTTCTCCCGTATAATAAATTCAGTAAAATGAAGCCGAAAAAGAGGGGATGGACGGATATGCTGTGTAAAAACAGAACATGCGGCGTTCCGTTGAATCCAATAGGAAAACGATGAAAACCAAGGACCTTCTGCCCGCAAAAATGGCAGTCGGTCCCTTTTTTTAGGGAGGAAACTGATATGATCGAAAATTGGAATGACGTCCATATCGTACCGGAATTCAGCGATCAGGGTGTGGACTGCTACCGTCTGGCGGGCGGCAGCTTTGTCAATGAATACTACATCGTCTCGGAGGCAGAGACCCGCAAGCTGATGAACCATCCGGAGGTTGTCGGCTACGAGGTGTATGCGTCGCTCGTGACGGCTACCTCGCAGATGATGTACTATCTCAAGGAGCAGAAAAAGATCACTTCGGCGAACATTCTGTCCATTCTGCGCGGCGCACTCAACTACCCGCTCGAGGAAAGCTGCTACAAGGAGCATATCCGCGTGCATGACATCAGCTTTATGTCCAGTGAGCGAGTGTTCGGCGAGAATGATGAGATGTCACTCGATATCAAATACTGCAAGCTGACCATGGTGCCCAACAGCACGCTGATGATCGGCGATATCATCGCCTCGGGCGAGACGCTTGTGCAGTGCCTGCGCTATGTCACCGACTATTACCGCAAGCAGGGCGCCAAGCTGCGCAACATTCTGCTGTTTACCATCGGCGGTACCCAGGGCATTGAGATTCTTGAAAAGCTGACTAAAGAAATCCGCACCTACTGGCCAGACTTTGAGGGCTTCATCACCGTGTACTACGAGGGCGTTTTCAGCTGCTACGAGGAAGGCGACAAGGGCGTTTCCGGCATCAACCGTGCGCTCATCGACTTTTACTGGAAGGGCGGCATTGTGGCGCCGGAGTTCCGCCGTCAGACGCTTTCCATGCAGAATCCGCTGTTTGAGAAGTGCACGATCTACGATGGCGGTGCACGCCGTTACGAAATCCACGAGCACATTGAAGAGGTGCTGGAATTCTGGAACGGCATTCTCGCGCGTGCCGACAAGATCGACAAGCAGGCGCTGCTGGAGGAAAAACTGGGTCATGCGCTGCCGATTTCCTATGAGGACTGGCTGAAGGACTGCCACTATGAAAAGCTGGACGCAAAGCTGACGCGCTGGCTGTATCAGCAGGAGCGCGGCTTTGTTGAGAGCCTGAAGGACGTAACGCTGGAGGAGATCGCGCATCAGCGCATTGACGAGTTCACCACGACGCTCAAAAAGTACATTCTTTGACAAATACACAAAAAGGGGATAAGAATCTATGAAAAATGACAACACACCGGTCGATATCGACTTTGCGGAAGCGGCTGTGCCGCATTATGCGCGCCGCGGCATCGTAACTATGTTCATGATCATGCTGGGTTTCACCTTCTTCTCGGCCAGCATGTGGGTCGGCAAGGAGCTGGCAGACGGACTGGATTTCAGCGGCTTTATCATCTCCATGATCATCGGCGGCCTGATCCTGAGCCTGTACACCGGTCTGCTCGGTTATGTCGGCGCGGAAACCGGCATGAGCCTTGACCTGCTGGCACGCAAAGCCTTCGGTGCAAAAGGCTCGTACCTGCCGAGCGCGATGATATCGTTTACGCAGATCGGCTGGTTCGGCGTCGGTATCGCCATGTTTGCCATTCCGGTTGCAAATGAGCTGCTCGGCGGCAGCACAGCGGCTGAATGGGTGCTCGTTATCATTGCGGGGGTGTGCATGACGGCCTCGGCGTATTTCGGCATCAAATCGCTGACGCTCATCAGCTATATTGCGGTTCCGCTGGTTGCAATCCTGGGTACGGTTGCCATGGTGATGGCGGTCAAACAGGGCAACGGTACGCTGATTGATCAGTTTGCCAAGTCCAGCGGTACGCTGACCGTTGTCGGCGGCGCCGGTCTGGTTATCGGCTCGTTTGTCTCCGGCGGCACGGCAACGCCGAACTTCTCCCGCTTTGCCCGCAACGGCAAGGTTGGTGCGATCACGACCGTTATCGCGTTCTTTATCGGCAACTCGCTGATGTTTTTCTTCGGCGGTATTTCGTCGGTCTACGTTGGCGGCAATGATATTTTTGAGGTTATGATCAACCTCGGTCTGTTCTATCTGGCGATTCTGGTCCTCGGTCTCAACATCTGGACCACGAACGATAATGCACTGTACTCGGCAGGTCTGGGTCTGGCGAACATTTTCGGCCAGAGAAAGAAGCCGATGGTGCTGGTTTCCGGTATTATCGGCACCGTGCTTGCGGTCTGGCTGTACTGGAATTTCACCGGCTGGCTGAATATCCTCAACTGTACGCTGCCGCCGGTCGGCATCATTCTGGTGATGAGCTTCTTCATGGATCGTGAAAAGTACAAGGACGTTGAAGTGACCGAAAACGTCAACTGGTTCGCGGTTTTCGGCGTTGTGCTGGGTGCTGTGGTGGCAAATCTGGTCCCGTGGGGTATCGCATCCATCAACGGCATGATCGTTGCCGCTGTGTGCTATCTGGTCGGCAGCAAGGCGAAAAAGTAAGCAGAATCAAAAAAATCCTCGGTTTAACCCAAGGTCAGCCGAACTTGCTGACCTTGCGGTTTGATCGGGGATTTTTTATTTTGCCGCAATACGAAAATGAGGAGAATATACAGCATGATATTGAATATACTGACGTTTATTGTATCCGTTCTTCGAGGACTGGCAGAAAAACAATGGACGACAAAGGGGTTTGCGGATTGATTACATATCAGCCGTGCGTCCGCTGTGCAGAGCAGCTGCTAACGCGAAAGAAACAGATCTGCAAACCATAATTTTCATGAATAGGAACACATTGTGCATACGGTTTTTCTACATGAATTGCACGATTTCAGTAAATACTACCACTATCGCAGCAGAAATACCGAAAATGGGAGGCGGAATTGCTATGAAAGCAACCGGAATCGTGCGCCGGATCGACGACCTTGGCCGTGTGGTCATTCCCAAGGAGATCCGCCGCACCATGCGCATCCGCGAGGGCGAC
>ENA-ORTW01004155-ORTW01004155.1-human-gut-metagenome-genome-assembly--contig:-NODE-4155-length-11606-cov-3.142152_pt1 | contig 11606 bp, 12 predicted proteins | sample MGYA00242072_ERZ509193 | MGnify/ENA primary metagenome ERZ509193 (study PRJEB26280, sample SAMEA2338813) | human gut metagenome | biome: human gut; feature: human-associated habitat; material: faeces...
TATCGTTGTCTGGGCAATAAAAAGACCTGAGGAAAAGCCCGTATTGAATCCGCAGTCAGGATCTTTTGATTTTGATGATTCCTTCTCGTCAATAGCTGACGAATCCAAAGCGCTTTATGACGACATCAGCGATGCGCTAAATGCGACAAATGTTCAGTATGCAAAAATTTTCTCAAGGGTTCTGAGAGGATATGAGGGTGCGGAGGATCTGAAGAAGCACAATGATCCGATGGTTGTCGTCATCTTGGATGCTGCTACAACGGGGCGTTTAGGCGTAACGTTCTACTGCGAGCTTCAGAAGGACGAATACATTAAGCGCATACTGCAATGGCATGTCGATGCAGCTTGGCCTCTTACATCTTTCAAAAAAAGCATCGTGGAGGGAGCTGAGCGGGTTAATGTCGTTCAGTATGAAGGGGCCCCATCGTTCACTGACATTATCAACTGTGCTTGTGACACGTCTGATAGGAGCAGCAAGAGCTATAAACGCTTCGCGAAAGATGTGAAGGAACGGCTTATTGAATGTATGTTTGGCGGAGCGCAATTTCCCATGTCGATTTTGAATGCCGCATGCCATAAGGTCACCAGGCCTATGGGATACGACAATATCAGGGTCTGGCGTCGTGATTTTGAAATCGCTTGCAGCCTATGGAAAAAACACTATATCGATGAAACAAGAAAACAGCATAGACAGGAGGATGTAATAACCATGTATCTTGAACCGAATCGAGATGATCGTGATTACCTGTATGGAAGGTTGTTGGCGCTTGCCGACAATTTCGAGGAAAGCGTCTTGCGTAAGCAGGGAGTCAAGGACCGTCCAACCAATGCAATCAAATTGATGAGCAATTTCACGGCGAAGCCCTATACGACGTGGGGCACATTGTGGAAGCAGCTTACGCCATACCTTAAATCGGCAAACGGTGGTTCCTGGTTCCGTAATGAGGTCGATGATGTTATGGCTTTGTTTAAGGAAGGTGATTTTGAAGATAATAAGGCGCTTTCGCCAATGTTTCTTCTGGGATATTCATGTCAGCGGAGAGCATCTAGGCGTAAAGCGCAAGAGATTTCTCAAAAGAATAATAGCAACAACTGACTTTTGTAATTATCAGAGTCGATTCATCGCCTATAAGTAAGGAGTATGTGATTATGGCAGCTTTGGAAAATAAGATTGATTTTGCGATTGCCTTTGAGGTGAATAACGCAAATCCCAATGGTGATCCGTTGAATGGTAATCGCCCGAGAACGACGTCAGAAGGGCTGGGTGAGGTTTCCGACGTCGCCTTGAAGAGGAAGATCCGCAACCGTCTGCAGGATGCAGGAGAATCAGTCTTTGTACAGTCTGATGATCGTTCCGATGATGGTGCCAAATCGCTGTCGGACAGGTTCAATACATATCTGAAGACCTTGCCGAAGGATGAGCAGAAGCAGAAGAATGTAGTCTTCGGTAAGGTGTGCGAGCGTTGGCTTGATGTGCGGTCCTTTGGTCAGGTTTTCGCCTTTAAGAAGGCCAAGGATACCGATGAGGTTTCGATTGGCGTACGCGGACCGGTCTCGATTCAGCCGGCATTCTCCATTAATCCCATTGCAATTGACGATGTGCAAATCACTAAATCGGTCAACAGCGAGACTACGGATTCCGGTAAAAAATCATCCGACACCATGGGCATGAAGTATCGCGTCTCTGGACGCGCCGTATATGTAACTTATGGAAGCATTAGCCCCCAGCTGGCGGAAAGAACAGGTTTCAGCGCAGAAGATGCAGAGAAAATCAAGGAAGCTCTGGTCACGCTTTTCGAGAATGATGAGAGTTCGGCACGTCCGTCGGGATCGATGGAAGTGCTGGATGTCGTCTGGTTTGCACATAACTGCAAGGGGGGGCAGTATTCTTCGGCCAAAGTTCATCGTTCCGTTTCCGTTGACGCGGATGGAACCGTGAATGTAGATGACGCTTCCATTCCAGGCCTTCGCTACGAAGTAATCGAAGGCCGCTGATTACAGCGTCCAAGCCTAGATGAGAGGTGCTTATATGAAAGGGCCAGATGGTTATTCAGAAGCAGATTGGCTGGCCCTTTCGGGCATCCAGCATTTCTCATTCTGCAAACGACAGTGGGCTCTTATCCATATCGAACAGCTGTGGTCAGAGAATTATTTGACCACAGCTGGGCATCTGGAACATGAACGCGCCCACGATTATGCGACTTCTGAATCTCGCGGCGATACGCTGATCATGCGGGATTTGAGAGTCTATTCGCGAGCGCTCGGCATAACTGGAGCCTGTGATGTTGTGGAATTCCATAAGTCTAATGATGGTGTTCCGCTTCACGGAAGAGATGGATTGTGGTTGCCATATCCGATTGAATACAAACACGGCAAATCCAAAACGATTGATGCTGATCGTTTACAGCTATGCGCGGAAGCGATGTGCTTGGAAGAAATGCTCGCGTGTGATATTCCTGAAGGTGCTTTGTTCTATCGGCAGACAAAACGTCGTGAGCGGGTAAAATTGGACGAAGATCTTCGCAACATGGTCGAAGCTGACTTCTTGCAAATGCATGATCTTTTCTCCTGTGGATGGACTCCCAAAGTGAAACAGACCAGATCGTGTTCGGCATGTTCTCTACGGGATTTGTGCCTGCCTGAATTACGGAAGATGAAATCGGCAAAAGCATATATCGAAGAACGGCTCAAGGAAAGCGGGGAGTGATGAAGCAGCTGTTAAACACGCTGTTTGTGATGACGGAAGATGCCTATCTTGCTTTGGAGAACGACAATGTTGTGATTCATCAGAATGACAAAACCTTGGCGAAAGTGCCGTTACGGTCAATTGAGGGAATCATGTGTTTCTCGTATAAGGGTGCTTCGCCTGCTCTTATGGGGCGCTGCGGCAAACTGGGCGTTTCTATGGCATTCTATTCACCGAGAGGCCATTATTACTGTTCCGTGTTAGGGGAGGAGAATCGTAATGTGCTACTTCGCCGTGAACAATTTCGAGTCGCGGATGACGAACAAAAATCTTTGCGTTATGCGAAATCTTTCATTGTTGGCAAGCTTTACAATGCGAAATGGGTGCTCGAACGCACGAAACGTGATCATGCTTTGCGGGTGAACATCGACCGACTTGCCGAGCAGAGCGGCAAATTGTCGGCGGCATTGTCAAAAGCTCGAAAAAGCTTGACGATTGATGAGTTGAGGGGTGTCGAAGGGCTTGCTGCCAAAGATTATTTCTACGCTTTTGACGATTTGGTTCTGAAGAATAAAGATGATTTCTTTTTCACCAGTAGGTCGAGGAGACCTCCGCTGGACAGGCTGAATGCATTATTGTCTTTTTGCTACTCCATATTGACGAATGATTGCATTGCGGCTTTGCAAGGCGTGGGGCTGGATCCGTATGTTGGTTTTATGCATACGGATCGGCCGGGGAGAGCCTCTCTGGCATTGGATCTGGTTGAAGAGTTTCGCCCGGTGTTGGCTGACCGCTTTGTGCTGACATTGGTTAATACAGGCGCTGTTAAGCCGGGGGATTTTGAAATACGGGAGAATGGTGGTGTGCTGCTGTCTGATTCCGGGCGGAAGAAAGTGCTTACGGCGTGGCAGAAAAAGAAGAGCGATCAGATTCTTCATCCGTTCCTGCAAGAAAAAATTTCATGGGGGTTGGTTCCGTATGTGCAAGCGCTGCTGCTAGCTCGATCGTTGCGGGGTGATCTTGATGATTACCCGCCATTTATGTGGAAGTAAAAGGTGCGTAGCTGTGTGTGGCGGTATGCGATGATTCGTGGTGATACGTTATTGGAGGTGAAAAACCATGATGGTTGTGGTTGCGTACGATGTGAGTACGGAAACCCCTGAGGGGAAGCGTCGTCTTCGTTTGGTGGCGAAGACATGCGTGAAATACGGACAGCGTGTGCAGAACAGTGTTTTCGAATGCTCGGTGAGTCCTTCCGATTATCTGGTGTTGGTGCACGATTTGCTGAAGATTGCCAATACCGATGAGGACAGCCTGCGCTTTTATAAACTTGGCGCTCGATATGCGGATAGGATTGAGCATTATGGACGTGAACGGAGTTTGCCGGTTAATGATGTGATGATGATATAGCACAGGCAAAATGGCATGGTGCCATAACGATATGGTGTGGGGTATGCTGGGTTGAGCGTTTGAGTGTGCCGTCCGGTATTCAGAGTGTGTTTTCTAGCCAGCAGTATTGTGTTTTCGGCAAGGTGGCCGGTCTTGGAATGGTGTTTGTGCGAAGTGTAAGCGCTCATGATAAGGGACGTCTTTCGCACCTGAAAAACTATCGAAATCCGAATTGTGATTTTCGTGGGGCGTTTTGAAAACTAAATAATGGACATTAAAATGAGACAGAAAGCCAGTTGCTCGTTTTAGACATGTTGTTCGTCGTATCGGCGGTGTTGTTTGATATGCTTAAAGCTAGGCAGCTGGCTTGCGTCTCAAAAAGCGGACAAAAATGTCCAGCTGCACTGTCGCTCTCCTCATGGAGAGCGTGGATTGAAATGCCCTCGTACCCCCATACTGGTAGGATGTTGGTGGTCGCTCTCCTCATGGAGAGCGTGGATTGAAATATGTCACGAAACTTGACCGTGAGATGGCATCGCGGCGTCGCTCTCCTCATGGAGAGCGTGGATTGAAATCTGCTCGCGAGCGCCATCCTCTGGGCCGACAAGGTCGCTCTCCTCATGGAGAGCGTGGATTGAAATAACATTTTCCGTGAGGAAATGCGTATGGCATCCAGTCGCTCTCCTCATGGAGAGCGTGGATTGAAATCGTATTTCGCAATCACAAGGGACGACAACAAATTGTCGCTCTCCTCATGGAGAGCGTGGATTGAAATATCATGCGTCTCACGGGCTTCCATGCCCTCGATAGTCGCTCTCCTCATGGAGAGCGTGGATTGAAATATTCCGCATGCCGCTATTACGGACACGGCCAACAGTCGCTCTCCTCATGGAGAGCGTGGATTGAAATCGTCAGAACATTGTTCTTAGTCATCAAATCATTAAGTCGCTCTCCTCATGGAGAGCGTGGATTGAAATATACGCAGCGCAAGGCGACTACCAGAACGCCATGTCGCTCTCCTCATGGAGAGCGTGGATTGAAATCTCATGCAGGACGGCGACCCGCTCAGCGCCGACGTCGCTCTCCTCATGGAGAGCGTGGATTGAAATGTTAGTCACCTGCGCTTTTTGCTGGATGAACTTATCGTCGCTCTCCTCATGGAGAGCGTGGATTGAAATAGTCGCGTGACGGTCAACAATTCCGGCGGATACGTCGCTCTCCTCATGGAGAGCGTGGATTGAAATACACCCGAGGTGATCGCATCGTGGAAGGCGTTGCGTCGCTCTCCTCATGGAGAGCGTGGATTGAAATAGGTATTTGCCGATGTCGAGGTTGCTGAAACTGGTCGCTCTCCTCATGGAGAGCGTGGATTGAAATATTGCGTTCCGGTTCGACGTGCCCAGACGGTTCTGTCGCTCTCCTCATGGAGAGCGTGGATTGAAATACGCAGGTCAGCCCGATCCTCGACCGCATCCCCGTCGTTCTCCTCATGGAGAGCGTGGATTGAAATAGCTGGGAGCAGTGCGTTCGCGCCGTACAAGGGGTCGTTCTCCTCATGGAGAGCGTGGATTGAAATGATACGATTAAGATGATTTTCGAGCGTCGTATCAGTCGCTCTCCTCATGGAGAGCGTGGATTGAAATCGGTGTCTGCATCGTTCCGGCCGCCGCGTGGATGTTGCTTTCCCTGTTTATGTCCAGTGTTCCCCGCACATGCGGGATTCCACATGTGCGGGACTGCTAGCAACGGAAAACCAGGGTTTTTGTCCGCTCGGGGCGACTTCAACGGTAATACGAGCAGGAACTGCGACTGGGTGTTTCGCATGGGGTCGCTTCTGAAAGCTATGTAAAAGAAATAGTGTATGTGAAAACGGTCGGGTGGGTGCGGATGCACGAGAAATTGGCTAACCTGTCGAATTTCTGTTTTACTTTGGTCGTTCATCTCGTGAGTGGTCGTCAAGCTAGACATATTGTGTCTCATGGGATGCAACATGTCATATGGAAATACATATGACTGGCGAATATCGCCAATGGTTCAGCCGGATAAAGGACCGGAACGCGAAAGCCCGAATCAGCGCGAGACTCCGATTGCGCTTCTAGATGGGGCGGCCGGTGGGTGACCTGCATACGGTTGGTGACGGGGCCAGCGCGCTGAGGTTCAATTTCGGTCCCGGCTACCGTGTTTGCTCCGCGCAGAAGAGCGACTCGCTCATGTTGCTGCTTTATCGGTGGCCGAGCTTGACGATTCGGCGTTGCGGCAGGCCGTAATCGGCGATATGACCAAAGCGAAGGGTATGGGGCAGATCACGAAGGAGGCGGGTGTGGGACGTGAAAGTCTTTACAAGAGCCTCGACAGGAATGTCAACCCGAGCTTCCATACCATTATGAAGGGATCGTGCACGCTCTCGGCGGCAGGCTGACAATCCAACCCGCATAAGCTTGACTTTACGACCATCATGCAGTGACCGCCCGAGCATTGGAAAAGGGCGATCGCTGACCATATTGTTGCGACATATGTGGAGAGATGTTCGTGGTGAGCTTGACGTACATAACATCGTAAAACTTCGGTCGTCTGGTTTGTTCTGCGGCTCATCAGTGAGGGAAAATGCTTAATTATGCCGCCTATCTCGCCTATATATGGCAGATTTTGAGGTTCGTACGGAGGCTTCTCGCTTATATATGGCAGGTGTTCGTGCGAAAAGTGTCAAAAACATGCCCCCTAAGTGGCTTTTCTCGAAGGGCATGTGCCATATATGAGCGAGAAACTTCAGGTCAAGATGCCAAATCTGCCATATATAAGCCAGATATCGCGGTTCAGTTCAGATGAACTGGGTGTATGTCCATAAATTTCGACGATTAGGGTGTATCAAGAGTTCCGAGTTGGTTTCAATGACAATCCGAGGGGGTGAAAACGAGTTTATGGGCACGCGTGCGGAGTCTCAGATGCGCAGAACTCCTCACGCAGCGCATATCACAATCCCAGCCAGGCGCGTAGGTCACGAATTTCCTGATCGCAGATGCCGTGGACCATTCCCGGATATTCGAAATACGTGAGATTGCCGGTTTGCGCAAGTTTGTTGCGCGCACGCTGTTGGTCGGATAGTGGAATTGTGCGGTCTTCGCTGCCGTAACAGAGTGCGAATCGCGTGCGTCCGGTCGCGGGCAAAGGCTCAGCGGTTTCGCCTTTGAATGATGGGCTCATCAGAATCGCCATGTCGAACGCATCGGGATGTTCCGCAACCATGCGATACGATAGGTATCCGCCCTGCGAAAACCCGATCAGTACCTTGCGGAAATGCGCGTATGCGGGCGAATCCAGCAATCGTACGACGGCGTCGCCTACGGCACTGCACTCGCGTCGACGCTCTCCTACGGAACATCCATCCGGATACCAGTAGTAGCTTCCGATGTAAGGACGTTCGTACGTGCCTCGGAACGACAGATAATTCGGATGCTGGGCAGGAGCAATGGAGTTGTCCGTTGAAGATGCGTCTTGCTTCGGAACATCATAAATCGCATCAATAATGCGGATCATCTCATTTTCATCATTGCTGAATCCATGAAATCCCAAGAACAGCAGATCATCGCCGGCTATTTCGCAGGCGGCCGTCTCAATGCTGGTACTCACGTTCAAACGCATGTCAACCTCCCATCGCATGTCGATAGTATGCAGATTTCCAACGGCACCATAACGGTGGACAGCGAAGTGGGGAAGGGCATGACGTTCACCGTTATGCTGCCGTTGGTTGAGGAAAACACTGAATATGTGGCGAAGCCTACAATAATCCGTCGGCGTGCAATGCGTTGAACATGCGGTCCAGGCATTCGACCAGCAGCGGATACGGCATTGCTATGTTCACGCGCACGCATCCGGCACCGGTCTCGCCGCATGAACGTCCGTCGGTCAACGCCACTTGCGCCTTCTCAAGAAAGTATGCGGCCGGATCGTCGATGCCAAGCGGCGAGAAATCAAGCCATGCGATATATGTGCCCTGCGGTTTGATATAGCCGACGCCGGTGAACCTTTCACGCATCTGCTCGTCGAACAACGCCAAATTCCTGCACACATAGGCAAACGCATCCTGGAACCACAGGTCGCCTTCGTTATATGCGGTGGTGGTGGCGATTGCGCCGATGGTGGCGGTCTGATGTTCGCTCCACTCCGCCTTGACCGCCCACATGTCACGATCCGCAGGATTGGTAAGCAGCACCTGCGCGCACTTCGTGCCCGGAATATTGAACGATTTCGACGCGCTGGTAGCGGTCATCGACTGTAATGCGGCCTGCTCGCTGATGGTGGGGAACGGAATGTGCTTGCCCTCAAACACGAACGGCGCATGAATCTCATCATTGAAAATACGCACGTCATACTGTGCCGCAAGATCGCTCAGACGCAGCTCCTCCTCCAAGGTGAGCACTTTGCCGATCGGGTTGTGCGGGTTGCAGAGCACGAACGCATGGCATCCGGCCGCAAACGCGCGTTCGATGGCGTCGAAGTCGAACACCCATTGCGCCTCTCCGGTTTCGGCGTCGCCGCTTTGCAGCATTTCGATTTCGATCACGTCAACGTCGTACAGTTTCGGAACGCTCAAAAACGGCATGTAGGCAGGCGTCGGCACGATCACGCTGTTGCCCGCACCGACCAGTTCACGCAGGAAAATCTCGTACGCTTCGAGTACGTCGGGAACCACGCGAATAATGCTCGGATCGACATCCCATCCGTAATGCGAGCGTTGCCATCCTGCGCATGCTTCTGCCACGCGCTGTTTCCAGGGTTCGGGAATGTAGCCGAGTTTGCAATGGTCGCAGGCGTTGTCGATGGCTTTCTGAATGCAGGGAGCCAAGCCGTAGTCCATTTCGGCAATGAACGCGCCAATGCAGCCGGGGTAGCGTGTCCACTTGTCGGAGCCGACTGCGGCAAGATCGGCTGCGGTGGTGTGGTCGATGGCGTCGGCGTCAAAGCCGGAACCGGTACGATGCTTCATTTCCATGATTTCTTCCATGGTTCCAGCATGACGTACCGATGCTTGCACGAACAGTGTGTTCTTGTACTGAAAGCAAAGACTGTTATGAAGTTTTCTTATATCAGATGCTTTTGCTATTCAATTATTAATCTGATTATGACGATATAGCAAAATACTGGAAACAATTGTTTGCTGCAGTATTCCGCGATTGCGAATAAGCACGGATATCAAACGATGAATCAAATGTTTTCCAAATACTGGTGTGACGCCCTTTCGATTTCGTCTTTGACGCGGGCCACTGCCGGTCGGTCGTCCACTTTTCTTGTGACGAAACAGACTGTGCGGAATGCGTTGTTGTCGGCGATTGGCAGTGCGGCCAAATCGGGTTGGATTCCAGCGGTTGTGGCTAAGCGAGATACGATCGAGACGCCCATGCCAACTTCCACCAGATTCTGCGTGGCCCAAAAATCGTCGGTCGAATGTGTGATTTCCGGTGTGAAGCCGGCGGCACGCGCCAACGACACCAGATTCGCCTGGCAGGTTTCGCAGCCGGCGATCCACTGTTCGCTGCGTGCCGAAACCAATTGGACCGGCAGGTGCGAGCTTTCGTACTGGCGCGCGATCGCATTGTTCGCGCCGATCAGCAGCATCAGCGGATCGACGCCGAAAGGAGCGACTTCCAAATCGTCCGGTCCGGCCAAAGCGGGGAGTGAATTGTATTGGAAGATGATCGCGCAATCGGCAAGCCCCTGTTCCAACGCCTCCATGGCCTCAGGCGGCTCCATCTGCATGAGGCTCACGCGAATGTCGGACGTTTTGCTGATATGCACGAGAACGCGTGCCACGAACGACGAACATACCGATGGAGGAGCGACCAAACGAATATGCGTCGATCCGTTGCGCTGGTACTCTTCCACATCTTTGACGGCTTGGGTGACGCGATTGTCGATAAGCTGCCCGTGACGTGCCAGAATACGGCCGATCGGAGTCAATTCCACGCCATGCGACGTGCGCTGCACGAGTTTTGCGTCAAGTTCACGTTCGATCTTGCGGATCTGCTGGCTGATGGCCGGTTGCGACCATCCGGTTTCACGCGCGACCGCGGAGAACGAGCCCAAACGCTCCACGTTCCACAAGGTCACCAGAATCTGCGGGTTCAGTGTTTTTGTGCTGAATCCCGTGGCATTCGCGGTGATGCTGATGTCGGTGTTCGTGTTGGCGTTTTCACGCGTGTTGCTATCGGCTGGAGTGTTCATATGAGGGTAGTGCTCAGCTTTTTAGGAATGCGGGGATGGCCTCGGCCGCCGCATAGCCCGCGCGGTACATGCGTTCCAAACCTTCGAACGACTTGCTCAACGTGTTCAGGCCGTACAGGCTTTCCGGCGCGAGGATGAGCACGCGGCCGTCCTGCTCGTATTCCTTGGCCAGCGCCACTTCGTCGTTGTACGTCTGATAACGGTTGAGCAGTTTTTGCGGGTTTCAATCGACTTTACGCGGTCTATCGGAACATTCGCGCTCAGCGATCAAGCAGCGATTGCGCTAATTGCGCGATTTGTGTGGAAGTGTCGGAATTGGCCAGCTCGATACCACCGTCCGCGTCTTCCGGAGAGAGTTTGCCCAACGATTCGAGCACTACGCCAAGATGGCGCACGGTACCTTCGTTGCCGTCGATGATTGCCGCTGTGTCGGGCAGCAGTTCGCGGAAATAGTCGCGGTAAAACACGAAATGCGTGCAGCCAAGCACTACCGAATCGATCGTCGACAAATCATACTGGTCGAAATACTGGTGCAGCGTGTGCATCACAACATCGTGATCGTCGAGTTGGCCGTGCTCAACGATCTCCACCAAACCGGGGCAGGGTTCCGGAAAGATCGTATGGTCTGTTTTGAAACGATCCATCAGCACGGCGAACTTGCGTTCCCGCAACGTCAGGGGAGTAGCTGCGACGATGACACGCTGACGATTGCCATGGCCTCGATCGCACGCCACCTTCAGCGCTGGTTCCATGCCAATGATCGGAATGTCGTATTTGTCGCGCAACTCGTTGGCTGCGGCGGAAGTGGCGGTATTGCAAGCGATGACAACCGCTTTCACTCCCTGCTCCACGAAACGTTTCACAATGGCGTCGGACAGCTTGCGTACCTGTTCAGGTGATTTGGTTCCGTACGGAGCGTTCGCGGAATCGCCAAAATACAGCACGCGCTCGTTCGGCATATCGCGGCGGATCTCACGTGCCACGGAGATTCCTCCCAAGCCGGAATCGAAAACGCCGATAGGGGCATTCTTATCCGGCTTCTGGTTAAGCTCCGGCTTCTGATTACACATCATAACGCTCCTTTGCGTGGTTGATCAGGTCATCTACCAGTCTGGACTTGGAGATTCCTCTTGCCTCCCACAGCATCGGATACATGCTAATGGCGGTAAAGCCCGGCAGTGTATTGATCTCGTTGAAGACCACCTCTCCGGCATCTGTCACGAAGAAATCCACTCTGGATAAGCCGTAGCCGTCCACTGCCTTGAAGATCTCCACTGCTGCTTTGCGGACATCTTCTGCCGCATGCCCCGGA
>ENA-ORTW01004156-ORTW01004156.1-human-gut-metagenome-genome-assembly--contig:-NODE-4156-length-11602-cov-3.872694_pt1 | contig 11602 bp, 10 predicted proteins | sample MGYA00242072_ERZ509193 | MGnify/ENA primary metagenome ERZ509193 (study PRJEB26280, sample SAMEA2338813) | human gut metagenome | biome: human gut; feature: human-associated habitat; material: faeces...
TAAAAAGAGTTGTAGTAACAGGTCTTGGAGCTATTACTCCTCTTGGTAATACCCTCCCCGAAACATGGGAAGGTATTATCAACGGAAAAAGTGGCGCTGGACCTATTACTCAGTTTGATGCATCCAAATTCAAGACACAATTTGCATGCGAAGTTAAAGGCTTCGATCCGTTGAAAGTTATGGATCGTAAGGAAGCCCGCAAGTGTGATCGTTATAGCTTATTCGCGATCGATGCGGCGAAACAAGCGATCGAGGACGCGGCAATGGACTTGGATAAAGAAGATAAGAACCGTATCGGCGTTATTTTCGCTTCAGGTATCGGTGGTATCAAGACATTTGACGAGGAAGTATTGAGTTATGCGAAGATCAAGGATACGATCGGTCCGAAGTTTAACCCGTTCTTCATCCCGAAAATGATCTCGGATATCGCGGCTGGACATATTTCCATGCTTTATGGATTCCACGGCCCGAACTTTGCGACCGTCTCAGCTTGTGCATCTTCTACAAACGCTATCAGCGACGCATTCAATTATATCCGTTTAGGCAAGGCTAACGTCATCATCACCGGTGGAGCGGAAGCTGCTGTTTCTGAATCGGGTGTAGGTGGATTCAACTCCATGAACGCGTTATCGACACGTAACGATTCTCCCGAGACCGCATCTCGCCCGTTCAGCGCTAGCCGTGACGGATTCGTGATGGGTGAAGGTGGAGCTTGCTTGGTATTGGAAGAAATGGAGCACGCATTGGCTCGTGGCGCTAAAATATATTGCGAGATCGCAGGAACCGGAATGTCTGCCGATGCCTATCACTTGACCGCTTCTCATCCGGATGGTTTAGGAGCGAAGCTGGTTATGCGCAACGCATTGGAAGACGCTGGAATGGCTCCGGAAGATATTGATTACATCAATGTTCATGGAACATCGACTCCCGTAGGCGATATCTCAGAGGTTAAGGCGATCAAAGATGTGTTCGGAGAACATGCTTATCAACTGAATATCAGTTCCACAAAGTCAATGACCGGTCACTTGCTTGGTGCTGCCGGAGCGGTAGAGGCGATCCTGTGTATTATGGCTATAAACGATGGTATTATCCCGCCGACCATTAACCATGCGGAAGGCGACGATGATCCTGAAATAGATTATAAACTGAATTTCACATTCAATAAGGCTCAAAAGAGAGAAGTGAAAGCCGCTTTATCGAATACGTTTGGTTTCGGTGGACACAACGCTTGCGCCATTGTTAAAAAATTCGTGAAATAACGTGTTTAGAAAGCTATACAAACAGCTACATAAAAGAATAAGGCTCCTGCATAATAAAGGTAGGGAGCCTTATTTGTCTTTATCAAAGATTCTAGGTTTTTATCCGGATAATCTCCAGATTTACGAGCAGGCCTTGTTGCATAAATCATCATCGGTAGAGACGGGTGATGGTAAATGGCTTAACAATGAGCGTCTTGAATTTTTAGGAGATGGAATTTTGGATGCGGCGGTCGCCGATATTGTCTATAAGCGCTACCCAAATAAGCGGGAAGGCTTTTTGACAAACACACGCTCCAAGATCGTACAACGGGAAACGATGAATAAGGTCGCCGTACAACTCGGCCTCGATCAAATGGTAGTCTATTCAACCAAGATAAACTCTCATAACAATCATATGTATGGTAATGCGCTCGAGGCTTTGATCGGCGCTATTTATCTGGATCAAGGTTATGACGTTTGTTATAAGTTTATCCGTGACGTGATGATAGAAAAGTATATCGATGTAGATATGCTCGTCCGGAAAGAGATAAATTTCAAGTCAAACTTGATTGAATGGAGCCAAAAGAACAAAATATCGATCTCGTTCGATCTAATAGAGTCTTTTACGGATCATGATGGGAATCCTGTATTCCAAAGCGCGATTAAATTGCTGGGCGAGCAAATTGGCATAGGTATCGGTTACTCCAAAAAAGAATCCCAGCAAGCGGCTTCTAAAATGGCGGTCAAAAGATTGCGGACAGACAAAGAACTCCAGCAACGTATCTCTGCCACAAAGAAAAAGAAGGCTGGTGAACTAACCGATGAAAAAGAGTTTTCTGACCTCCCAGAGGAAGAAACTGTATGATAAACAGCAGAACTTGGGTACATTGTTTGATATACCCAAGTTCTTAGCTATATAAGAATAAGCTCATATAAAGTTGTATGTATGAAAAAACAGTACAGTAAATTTCTCCGAATATTAATAACCGGCATGTTATGTATCGGTTATTTCTCGATTTCAAGTTCGTTGGCGCAGATCAGCGAAGGAGGACTCCCCCCCAGCTTTCAATTTGCAGGTTCACTTCGAAGTGAAAAGCTAGCAGAACAAGTTCCAGTGAATTTCAGTGTGGAAGACCTCAAGACGGTCGATGCGTGGAGGGTCAGCCAAGGCGCTCCGTTGCGTGTAGCCAAGTCGATCCCAACCAGCTTCGACATCGCCGATAGTGGCGATTGGATTTCACTACCCGACGGCAGCCAAGTATGGCAACTTCACCTTCAAGCGAAAGGAGCGATCGCCTTGATCCTGTATTACTCCGATTTTTATATCCCCAAAGGTGCCCGGTTATACCTGTATAACGCAGCGAAAACCCAAGTATTGGGTGCCTATACGCATCGTACGCATCCTGAAAACGGACCGTTCGCAACCCAAGCCGTAGCAGGCGATGAGGTGATCCTCGAATATGTACCGGCACCATCCGGCGAGACACCTCGACTACGCATCCGGGAGGTCGGTTACGGGTATAATCATCTTGAAGCGATCATGCCAGAAGTACAGGAAGCGCCGGGAGCCGGCTTTTCAGAAGCTTGCGAAGTGAATATCAATTGCGAGGAGGGAGCCGATTGGCAGGAGCAAAAGAAGGGGGTGATACAAATGATTCAATACATCCGTAATAAAGAGGGAGAAGGAGGAAGCTATATTTGTACGGCTTCTCTGGTAAATAATACGGCCCGTGACAAAAAGCCTTATGTATTATCCGCCTTCCATTGTTCGCAAGATATGCTGGGCGAACAGACGGTTACTCCCGAGGAATTAGCAGTCTGGTTGTTTTATTTCCACCAAGAACATGTGGGCTGCGATAATGAGTCACCCATTTATCCGATAAAAACCATGGTAGGATGTACACGGAAAGCCTCTACCCCTGTCGAAAACGGTTCCGACGGACTGTTGCTGTTGCTTAACGACGAGATCCCCGACGATTATAATGTATTCTTTAACGGATGGGATCGTTCAAATATGCTTTCACTCTCGGGCGTAGGCATCCATCATCCTTCCGGCGATTATATGAAAATCTCCACCTATGGAAATTATCCGACAGAATCGATTACATGGCGTAATAGTGATGTTGGGAAAACCGGGGCCACGAACGCTCATTGGAACGCGACTTTCGATGCCACGCTAAACGGACACGGGGTGACCGAGGGAGGTTCTTCCGGCTCGCCTTTATTTAATAGCAAAGGTTTGATTATAGGTACGCTGAGCGGTGGAAGCTCCAGTTGCGAACTGCCCGAAGGATTGAATTTATACGGTAAATTGTATTATCACTGGAATAAATACAGTGATAATGATACAGCCCGGATGGATGTCTGGCTAGATCCACTCGGAACGGGCGTCACCTCGTTGCAGGGAATGACGCAGGATGGGAAAACGATCGGAAACGAGTATGAAAGTCCGACTGATTTGAAATACAAACAGATCTCCACGGGTGAGATTCAACTGACATGGAATGCCCCAGTCCTCGAAAAAATAGCTGGTTGGGGATCACAAGATCGTTATCAACAGTTCGGTCTCGGAGGAGATCCATTCTATTTCGCTCAGAAATGGGATACGAAAGATCTACAACCGGTGCATAAAAAAACGATCCGGAAGGTTAATTTCTATCCGCAGGAAGGAGTCACCTATGGAGTCTATATCAAACAGGGAAACCGGGAGTATGAAGAGAGTTTCACTCAACTGAAATCAGGTAAAATAAATTCGGTCACACTTAAAACACCATTCGTAATCGACGCGAAGCAGGATTTACTGGTAGCCATTCATGTGATAAGCTATGCCAATAACACATACCCGGCATGTTCCGATGAAGGCCCCGCAGTCGATGGAAAAGGGAATTTATATTCTTTGGACGGAAAAAAATGGGAAACATTCTCAGATGATGAGCTAGATGCCAATGTTGTGTTATCGATCGTAATAAGCGCGGAAGAAGGTGAGTTCCCCTCAAGTTCCGTATTCTCCACGAGCACTTTCTCGGAGAAACCGCAACCCATGAGAACGGGCCGATTATCATTCCGGAAACTGGCTATCGCCTCCGATGCGCAAGAAGCAGAGTTGATTACGGCTTTTCCGGAGCTGACCGGTTATAAGGTATATCAAGATACTCGGGAACTGACGACATTACCTGTTTCTCAACGGAATTATACGGTGAAAAATCTGGCAACAAGTACCCCTCTGCTCCAAGTAACGGCACTTTATGGTACCGACGAGAGCGCTCCGGCTACGGTAATTCCGGAAACGAGCGTAGGTAACGAACTGAAGCCAACAGGCGAAGAAGTAGACATTCAACCACGTATCTTCTCGAATGAAGTACAGATCCAGAATTATCAACAACTGAAATCGCTTGAGATCTACAGGGCCGATGGAAAGTTGATACGTAGCATCCCGCAACCGGGAAGCAGTCTCAGCACGGGTGATTTTGCCACTGGAATGTATATCTTTCGCTTGACTACTGAAAAGGGAAGCCAAACCGTTCAAGGTATTAAGAAATAAACGGCCGCCTACTAGTATAAAGTAAAAAAGGTTGTGTGTCAGAGAACGCACAACCTTTTTTATTTTATTTCCCGAATGTTACCCCCATCCGCTTTCCTTGTACGATCAAATCATGATCCGGTGTCACTAATTTTAGTTTTCCCGCTACTTCTAACAAGGGAATGGATTCTACCCTATCTCCTTTCATACAAACCATACGTCCGAATTCACCATTAGCGATCAGTTCCGTGGCATGGCCTCCCAAGCGAGTCGCAAGGTTACGGTCGAACGGAGAGGGGTTTCCACCCCGTTGGGTGTATCCCAATACGGTATCCCGGGTCTCGATACCCGTTCCCGCCTCGATAGCCCGGGTAATATAATCAGAAGGACGCTTTTTATCCGGAGTCTCGATACCCTCGGCTACTACAACGATGGAATAAGGTTTGCCCCTGCGAGCCCGATCCAAGATCGCCTCGTTCACCTTATCGATATCGTATCCCAATTCCGGAAGTAAGATCACGTCGGCACCTCCAGCCATCCCGGCATACAAGGCGATCCATCCGGCATGATGGCCCATCACCTCCACGACCATCACCCGCTTATGTGAACTAGCCGTAGAATGAAGACGGTCTATAGATTCCGTGGCGATATTCACGGCGGTATTAAAACCGAACGTAATATCCGTACCCCATATGTCATTATCGATTGTCTTGGGAACGCCTATCACGTTCAATCCGATCTGAGATAACAGATTGGCCGTCTTCTGCGTACCGTTACCTCCGATACAAACCAAGCAGTCCAGCCCCAGCTCCTCATAATTTTTCTTAATGATCTCCGGCTTTTCCGAATCTCCCGAGGCCAAAAGCTTACGGAAAGGCTTCTCTCTGGACGTTCCTAAAATGGTTCCCCCTAAATTTAATATGCCGGATAAGCTCCGTTCATCGAAAACTTGGACGTCTTTATTCAAAAGACCTATAAAACCGCTATGAATACCTATCACTTCCATGCCGTAATGCATGATAGCGGTCTTACCAACACCACGGATCGTAGCGTTGATACCGGGGCAATCGCCACCCGATGAGAGAATCCCTATTTTCATCGTAACGTTAATTTAGTACTTAGCAAAGATATAAATAAAAAGAGAATGCCTACATTTGCACTCGAACAAATAAAAAGGGCATGGATATTTTAACACAGACGATTTCGCTCCTTTTCCGCCATCGACAAACGGAGATCGGACGATTTGGGCAGGATATAGACCATATCCAGCGCAAACAGCTGCATGCTCTGCTTTCGACGGCACGCAAGACGGAATGGGGACTCAAATATGATTATAAAAGCATTCGCTCTTATTCTGACTTCTGCCAACGTCTTCCCTTACAGACTTATGACGAGATAAAGCCGTATGTCACCCGAATGATAAACGGAGAAAGGAATATTCTCTGGCCTTCGGTGGTGCGGTGGTACGCTAAGAGTAGCGGGACCACGAACGACAAAAGTAAATTCCTGCCCGTCACCCCCGAGATATTAAAGGGTTGCCACTATAAAGGCGGCTTTGATTGCGTAGCCATCTATCTGCGGAACAACCCGGAAAGCCGTTTCTTCTCCAAGAAAGGCTTGATATTGGGCGGTAGCCATAGCCCTTCCCCGCTAAACTCCGAGGCTCATCAAGGCGACTTATCCGCCGTATTACTTCAAAATCTCAATCCGCTCGTCAATTTAATACGCGTCCCCAAGAAACCCATTATCCTAATGGATGAATGGGAAAGCAAGATCAAGGCGATCGTGGAGAACACTTGGAATAAGGATGTAAACAGCCTATCCGGTGTTCCTTCTTGGATGTTGGTATTGATCAAGGCCGTATTGAAAAAAACGGGTAGGGAATATCTTACGGACGTATGGCCTAATCTGGAGGTCTTCTTCCATGGGGGAATCAGTTTCGAGCCTTACCGGGAGCAATATAAAACCTTGATTCCATCGAATAAGATGCATTATATGGAGACCTATAACGCATCCGAGGGCTTCTTCGGGCTGCAAGACGATCCTACGGACTCCAGTTTGCTTATGATGCCGGATTACGGTATTTTCTATGAGTTCATCCCGATGAACGAGGTGGGTAACGCCCATCCGACCGTGTTGCCGCTGGAATCGGTAGAGACCGGGAAAAACTATGCGATGGTAATCACGACCTCGGGAGGATTATGGCGTTATCAGATCGGGGATACGGTACGTTTCACCTCGTTATTCCCTCATAAATTTGTCATCTCCGGACGCACCAAGCACTTTATCAACGCCTTTGGCGAGGAGCTAATGGTGGATAACGCCGATAAAGCGATCGCCATGACTTGCCTACGAACCGGGGCGAAAGTAAAAGAATATACCGCCGCCCCACTCTTTATGCTGGATAAGGCGAAAGGACGGCACCAATGGTTTATCGAGTTTGACAAGAAACCGGAATCTCTCGATGAATTCGCCACTTTATTAGATCAGAACTTACAAAAGCTGAACTCGGACTATGAGGCGAAGCGGTATAAAGAGATCTCCCTCCAACCGCTGGAAATCGTTATCGCCCACGACGGCGCTTTCTATGAATGGCTCAAGCAGAAAGGCAAATTAGGCGGCCAACACAAGATCCCACGCCTCAGCAACGACCGCACGCATATAGAGGAGCTTTTGCGCATCAACCAGTCTCTATAAGCCGACATGCGCTTGATCCATAAGACGCATTAAAATTGATAAGTCAGATAGAATCCCGCCATATTCGAACTGAATACCGGAGCGGCCACGATCGGGCAGTTCTTCACATTTCGATTGATCCGCCGGGCGATAGCGTTACGAATCGGGAAATAGATCAGATACGATAACTCAACCGACAAGATACCGAAGCCGGCACCAGCCACTACATCCGCCACCCAATGCCTGTTATTGTATAAGCGGGAACCCGCCACGAACGCCGCTATCGCATAACCCGAGTAAGCGAGTATAGGTGAGCTATCCTTAAATTCCTTATAAGCCATATGCGCCCCTAAGAAAGCATTCGAGGTATGTCCGGAAGGAAACGAAAAATCTGACTGCATGTATTTTGCCTATGGATACAGCCGTATTTCGTTTTCCTTTCCGGATAAAGAGGCAAGGGGATACTGTAGCAATAATGGATTTGCATGGTATGGATCATTTTATTCATTTGTTCCACTATCCCGATCTTTCTTACATAACTTCTTTAGGTAAGCGCGGAGATTCACCGGAAGAGATGCTTTCTGCCGAAAATATCCGATGGAATGGGAATTCATTGTGGACGTTGGATGCAAATAGTTCCATATTGACTCGGTTTGGTTTGTCTTTATCCAATGACTCGCTGCTTCGTAAAGAGACAGTGAGCTTGGATAAGGAGATTCTTCGAGGATTGGATTTTGTAATCTATGATGATTCCACCTTTATTATTCCTGATTATTCAGGAGAAAGCCGTTTTTGTTGGGTGGATCGAACGGGTAAGTTGTTGCATAGAATGGGGGGGATTCCTACTACGAATGAGGAGGCTTTAAAACATGCCCGTCCGGTATTGGCACAAGCATGGCGCAGTTTCATTGATTATAACCCTCGTAATGGGATTTAGTGACGTACAGGTGATGGATACTGCTATTTATGCCGCTTTCCAAGGGGATACTTTTGAAGAAATTTCGCGGAAAATGCAGAAAGGTGATATGACGGATGGTGGGAGGTACATATATGTATTTAGCCTGACCGGTGAACCTATGAGGAAATATGTGCTGGATCATTATGTTTATGGCATATCGGTAGATGAATTGAATGGAAGAATTGTTGCTATGGATGTGAATAGGGATGAATCGGTGTTGAAATATGCAGTGGATTGATTTCATAATAAATAAAATAAAAAAGGACAGGTTATAAATGTTTTATTGGTTAGTTGTGTACAGCCTGTTCTGAATGCGTATTTGAATATAAAGATGGAAAACAACGATTCTGGTAAGAAAAAGAAGAGATTAAATGAGGATGAAAGTATCTTTAATGATTAGAATGTGTGATTGTGAGTTTAGCTTTTGCTAATAAGAGATAGTGAATATGATTAAAAAGAAGTAAAATAATGAGTTTGTTTAATCTTGTCGGATTTACTAACACAATATTTGCTTCTTAACCCTTAAATGTAGAAAGGAGGTATAGCAAAAATAGGAAGTTAGTGGTTATAGCAAATACGTTTTGCTTGATTTATAGAATATATAAAATAATTTATTAACATTTTAATTCGCTTTATAATGAAGAAGAGATTAATAAGTATTATTACAGTTATTGCTATTGCTGTTGTTGCAGGGTATAATATTTTGCAGAATACAGAGGGGGATTTGTCTGATTTAGTTTTAGCTAATGTGGAGGCGCAGGCTAATAATTATGAAATAGGAGTCGATGGAACTAATTGGAAAGAATATAAGACAATGTGTACAATTACGAAAGAGATTACTATTGGTTGGAACTTTGCGCTTCAAATAGAAATAAAAGAGACAAGAACCTATACTGCTGAGAAGAGTGTGTGTGGATATGGAACAGGTTGGTGTCTTAGCCCGGCAGGTTGCTGATGAGTGATAAATATAGGTTGTCAGGTATAATGAATACCTGGCAACTTGTAAATGTTTAGATATTATGAAGTATAAATCAATGGTGTTTAGAATCATGGGTGTATTACTCATGATTGTATTGAACTATTCATGCAATAATTCTGCAAAGAAAAATATTGCCAGTCATTTCAAAGATATTGATCCGCAAAAGATAGAGTCGGACGTAAGAGAACTATGTTCATTAGAGAATAATCCTATAACTATTCACGTGGGAAATTTGGAGAAAAAGCAAACTGTAAAATTATCTACTCAATTTGACTCCATTACTTTTGTGAAACTGAGCAATGAAAAGAATGCTTTAATTGGTAATATAAATAAGATAGTCATTAGAGACAGTTGCTTTTATATTTTGGATAGATATAAAACAAAATCCATTAAAAAATTTACTTTCGAAGGTAATTATATAGCTACTATAGGAATTTTGGGACCAGGGCCGAAAGAATATATAGAACCGACCGATTTTAATGTATGCGAAAATGAAATTGTTGTGTATGACCAATTTAAATCAGATTTTAAATATTATGATTTGGATGGTAATTTTAAATTTGCTAAACAACTTCCATTCCTTTTCTTGAAATTTTCAAAGATTTCACCTAATCATTATATATTTCATTCCTTGGATTCTGATAATGACCATTTAGCGACTATTGTGAATTATTCTATTTTTGAAAGTGATTCAACGTTTAAGTTGCGAAATAGAGGATTCTATCGTATGAAAAATAAATATGAAAATTTTATCTCTGAGAATAATTTCTTCCCGCAGGATGAAAAGGTTTGGTATCACCCTCCATTTAATGATACGATCTACTCTATATGTAGTGACAATAGCTTTCAAACAGAATATGTTATGGATTTTCAAGGTAGAAAGTTGCCAGAAGTGTTTCTGTTAAAAGAGAATTATAGAGAACGGCAAAAAGTGATTGATACTGATAATTATGTATTCTTTCCAGGGGATTATGTTCCCACAAAGGATTATTTGTATTTCAATTTTTCAATTGAACATGTTATGTATCAAGGTCTCTATTCTCGTCAGACTAAAGAGTGTGTGATTGGTAATGGATTTTATAATGATATTAATTATATCTTTCAATATAGCAATATCATTTCGTCAATGGATGATAATGTATTAGTTGGATATATGCAATCATATCTTGTTGATGAAGTATTTTCTCAGCATTCTATGGAAAAGTGGAGTGGAATAATAGGAAAAACAAATGCCCAAATAGTTGGAAGCATAAAGAGTGAAGATAATCCCATTCTGCTATTTTTTCATATAAAAAATTTTTAAATATGAAGATGTATAATAGAATATTGAGGAGCATTTTATGTTTTGTTCTATGTGGATGCACAGGTAACCAAAATGCTTGTCAAAATGAAAGTGAACTGGCTTATAGATCGCAACTGTTTTCTTATTTGATGTTTATGCAGTTAGAATCAGAAGGGTGTCAGTTGAATTTTAAGGTTGCTTCGTCTGATAGTTTGGCATTGTATACAGAATTGAAAGAATCCATTAAACTAGCTTTTTTTCATTCGGAAGTAAACTGTAATAGTTGTGTGGAAAGTAATATTTCTTTTTTGAATGATTTAGGAGATTCGATAGGACGACAAAATATTATCTTTTTGACATCTTATAGGTACAAAAGAGATTTGGTTGTCTTTAAAAGGATTAATCAAATAAAATTTCCTGTTTATAACGTAGGCTCTACAGGACTAGCTATGGAGGAACTGAATGAACCTTTTCTCTTTATCATTAATGAGCATCTGAAAGCGGAATGTGTGTTTGTACCAATAAAAGAGGATAGTTTGCATCTTAAACGTTACCTGAATTTGATTAAACAGAAGTATTTTAGTGACAATAAATTGAGTATCCAACTTTAGTAATGAACGAATGTGAAAGACGACCATTTTTGGGCACGAAGACAATTACCCTTCGCGAACAAGGGTTTAGTATCAGCATTAGTAAAATTATGGAGGTTATCAAAAATACGCTTTATAAAAGGTATTCGGTTACTAAAAGAGCGGATAATGTGTAAATTCTACTAATATAATGATGAAAAAGAATGCTGTTTTATTGATAATTTGTATATTAGGCATATTGGCTTCCTGTACTAAAAGTTCGGTTGGTCCTTCCTTAGAAGATATTTTATCAGTCAATCCCAAATTGCAGGTTGTTCTTGACAAATACCAAGATGATTCCCTGAAGTATAGAGCTGCCG
>ENA-ORTW01004157-ORTW01004157.1-human-gut-metagenome-genome-assembly--contig:-NODE-4157-length-11599-cov-2.563496_pt1 | contig 11599 bp, 10 predicted proteins | sample MGYA00242072_ERZ509193 | MGnify/ENA primary metagenome ERZ509193 (study PRJEB26280, sample SAMEA2338813) | human gut metagenome | biome: human gut; feature: human-associated habitat; material: faeces...
ACGAATTTCTGCAATTTATAGATGCACTCGTCGATCTTTGCTGTTTCCTCTGGATACTGCTCGTCGAACTGTGCATGGATTTCCTCGATGACCGGAGCCAGGCGCTCTTCACGAACGTTTTTGTCGTCGGTGTCCAGAGCAAATTTTACCTTGTCGATAGCGAATTCTTTGATTGCCTCGAACATGGCAGGGTCTACCTCCTGCGATTCGAAGGTAAATTTCGGTTTGCCGATTTCTGCCTGTACATCTGCGATGAACTGTGCAATCTTCTTAATTTCCTCATGACCCTTTGCAATCGCTTCGAGCATGGTTTCGTTGTCCACCTCGTTGGCGCCTGCTTCGATCATAACGATCTTCTCGCGGGTACCGGCAACGGTCAGCTGAAGGTCGGAATGCTTTCTCTGCTCCTCGTTCGGGCAGATGATGATTTCACCATCCACCAGACCAACCTGCACACCGCCGATTGGACCGTTCCACGGAATATCCGAGATGGACAGCGCAAAGGAGGTACCCAGCATACCGGCAACCTCCGGGGAGTAGTCCTGATCAACCGACAGAACGGTCATAACAACCGAAACGTCGTTGCGCATATCCTTCGGGAACAGCGGACGCATCGGACGGTCGATAACACGTGCAGTCAGAACTGCGTTCTCAGATGCCTTTCCCTCTCTCTTGTTAAATCCGCCCGGAATCTTTCCGACCGAATACATCTTCTCCTCAAACTCAACGCTTAACGGGAAGAAATCAATACCGTCACGCGGCTTGTCAGAAGCCGTCGCGGTTGATAATACGGTTGTATCTCCATAATGCATAAATGCAGCACCATTAGCCTGTGCGGATACCCTTCCGATATCTACGGAAAGTGTACGTCCACCTAATTCCATGCTGAAAGTCTTGAACTGTTTTTCTTTGTTTACACTGAAAGTTCCATTGTACATTTCGTTCATGTCATTCTCCTTTTCTCTTACTATTTGCGGGCTTCACCCACATTGCCAATTCGTTGTCCATATGGACAGTTTCTGTTTTCGTGTGGCAGAAGAAGGAGCCGAAACTACTGAAAGGAACACGAGCGTTCATGTGCTTTTCAGCGGTCTCGAGCTATTTTCCTGCCACATTTCACTATATCTTCTGCTGATATAGTATGGGCGACATGTGCCCCGGAATAAAAACGGGCGGAATCTCTTCCGCCCTTTCTTATTGCCTAAATTATTTTCTAATTCCAAGCTTTTCAATCAGAGCACGATATCTTTCGATGTCAGTTTTCTTTAAGTAGTCAAGTAAACCACGTCTCTGACCTACCATCTTCAGAAGACCACGTCTTGAATGATGATCCTTCTGATTGTTCTTTAAATGCTCTGTTAACTCTGCGATTCTCTCTGTTAATACAGCGATCTGTACTTCAGGTGATCCTGTATCACCAGGTGTTCTTGCATACTGAGCGATGATTGCCTGTTTCTTTTCCTTAGAAATCATGTCTAAATCCTCCATTATTATAATATAATATCTGTAACCGCCAGGTACTAAGCCATGGGTCGGAGTATCCCGACACTGAGTACCGGCTCACGGTCAACGCTGCCGTCAACCATACTTTGTTATTGTAGCACACAAAGAATAAGCGTGCAACATAATTTTCCAAAAAAACGGTACTAATCTCACATTACAGATATCTTCTGACACCAGCCGGTGTTCTGTAATTCACACTTGAGATCTTGATTCCTGTCTTAGGACTGGATGCGTGGACAACCTGTCCACCGCCAATATAGATTGCCACATGGTTTATCCTACCATTTTTTGCATAGAATACCAGATCTCCCGGCTGTGCATCGGCAAGACTTACCTTCGTACCCATCTGTGCCTGGGATGCAGCGTGGTGAGGCAGACTGATACCATATTTCTTAAAGACACTCATGGTAAAACCGGAACAGTCTGCACCGCTTGTAAGGCTCGTACCGCCCCATACATAAGGATTGCCTATGAACTGTTTCGCATACTGTACCAATGATACCTTGGCATCCGATACACCCTGTCCATAGAGAAGCTCTGTTATGGAGACTGCTTTCTCCAGACGTTCCTCTACATCCACATAATCTCCTGATACATAGGCTTCTTCATCATCCAACAGGAATTTGATCCAGCCATTATCCATCACATCTACCACTTCCAGCTCCTCTTCCTGTGGAATCAGTGTAATAACCGTGGAATCCGTATTCGGCTCTTCTCTGACTTTTAATGTTTCTGTATTGACTACTGCAATCATGGAGGCCGCTTCTTTGCCTCTCTCTATTGCAGCATCTCCTGTATACAGATATTCTGTGTTGCAGTATCCTTCTACTTTTCCTGATTTGATATGTGCCCAGCCATTCTCTGTTGACAGGACTTCACATGCAGCGTCTTTGGTCAGCTTTCCTACTAACTTTGCATTTTCCGATGGCTCCTGTCTGATATTCAGGTTGTTGTCCACATGTGCAATTCCAAGATTCTGATAGCCCCAGTGCAGCGTCTCCTGTATAGATACTGCCGCTGTGTCTGTAACGCTTCTTGCATTAAGTGCCACGTTCTCCTGTGTATCCTCATCCTTGTCATCATCTTTCATTGTTTCATCAAAAACAACGCTTACTCCTGCACTGAAAGGATTCTCGTCCTTTTTATTCTGAGTAGTTGTCTGTACCTGTTCGGTTTCCTGAACAGTTTTTATCTGATTATCAATGCTCTGATCGTAAGTATTCCATGCTGCATATGCTGTCAATGTCTGTGCATTTACAAGTACTGTGATTCCAAGTACCGCCAGCAGATGCGCATATCTTTTATTTTTCATTTTATAACCATACCTTTCAATAACCTGCAAACTCTAAACCGCAGACACAAAAACAGTCTGCTTCAACTTGTTACAAATATGTTACAAATTGTTACAGACTGATTATAGCATTGCTCTTTTTTTATGTCAACATTTGCAAAATAGAAGATATTTCCGTAGATTATATGCTCAGTCCATGATATTCACGTCCGGCAGCAATATCTGTCGCCATTTGCTTCTTCAATGCCTCTATGCCATGAAAGCGCATTTCCGGGCGTTTATAATGCAGCAGATATACCTGTATATCCTGTCCATATACATCCTGGTCAAAATCATAGATAAATGTCTCTACGCCCATTACAGCTTCACCGCTGACTGTAGGCTTCGTTCCAATATTCGTAATTCCAAGATAAATCCTGCCATTCATCATTACATAAGAATAGTAAACGCCATTCGGCGGCAGAAGCTTCTCCGGTGGCGGCAGTATATTGACTGTAGGCATCCCAAGTCCTGTTCCAAGATGTCTGCCATGTACAATCGTTCCTCCCACATGATAGGGTTGTCCCAGAAGCTTCGTTACAAGCTCCATTTCACCCTGTTTTACTGCATCACGGACATAGGTAGAGCTGATTTCCCTGCCCTGATACTGCACTTTATCTATAACAATGACCTGATATCCATACTCTGCAGACTTCTGTTCCAGCAGTCTGTAATTGCCCATTCCCTTCTTGCCAAAAGACACATCTTCGCCAGCAACAATGCATTTTGCATGCAGCTGTTCTACCAGTACTTTACGGATATATGTCTCCGGTTCCATATCTGCAATCTCCTGATAAAATGGATATTCTATCAGATAGTCTACACCTGCTTCTTCAAAAATATTTCTTTTCTCCTGAATCGTGGTCAGCTCCTGCTGTGCTTCTTTGCTGAAAAAGGCAGCCGGTGAAGGCACAAATGTAAATACTGCTGCTGCAAGTCCCTTCGCTTTCTGTTCTGTGACCATATGCAAAAGCTTCTGATGTCCCATATGAAAACCGTCGAACTTGCCAATTGCAACTGCTGTATCCTCTGTAAGCTCAAATTCTGTTGTCTTTTCAATAATTTTCATGATGTTAATCCTCACTCAGATCTGTCTACAGGAACATTTTATATGGTTTGAAACCATGTTCTTCTTCGCTAAATACATACACTCCTGTAAATGTACCATTGCTGGCATACACTCTGACCCATTCTCCATCTGCGAATCTTTTTCTGACTGCTCTTACCTGTCCAAAATATAATTTATTGCCATTCGACAGTGCCTTGTCTGCTTCAGGCAGTGCTGTTATGGCTTCATATTCTTCAAAAACCGCATCCGGCGCAATCACTCGTTCTTCCAGATGTCCTTCTCTTACCAGTTCTTCTACCTGTGATAATTTCAGTGCCTCTTCTATAGGAAAAGTACCTACTCTGGTTCTTACAAGAGATTCCATCAATGCGCCACATCCAAGCTTGTCTCCGATATCTGCACATAATGTCCTGATGTAGGTTCCTTTGGAGCATCCCACTGTAAAAGTAACATACGGCAAAGCAATTTCTTCTATACGAATATGATGAATCTCTACTATTCTGGGCTTACGCTCAATCTCAACACCCTGTCTTGCCAGCTCATACAACTTCTTACCATTTACCTTGAGTGCAGAATACATAGGCGGTATCTGGTCGTATGTTCCTACAAAGCTCATAACCGCCTCTCTGACCTCTTCCTCGCTGGCTGTCACTTCCTTTTCAGTCAGTATAGTGCCGCTGGCATCCTGCGTATCAGAAGTCTTGCCTAACAGCATACGTGCCCGGTACTCCTTGGTCTTATCTGTAAGCATATCGCATAATCTGGTCGCATTACCAAAACATACCGGCAACACTCCTACCGCATCCGGGTCGAGAGTTCCGGTATGTCCTATTTTCTTCTGTTTCACAATTCCACGGAGCTTCGCCACCACATCATGAGAGGTGAAGCCCGCTTCCTTATATATATTAATAATTCCGTTAATCAATGTTCCTGTTCCTTATATAATATATCTATCCGATTTACATCTGTTTCTCAATCTGTTCTGAAAGATTATTTACTACATCATAGAAAGTACCATTTATTGTACAGCCCGCAGCACGCTTGTGTCCACCGCCGCCAAAATACTCTGCTACTTTGCTTACATCCACATAACTACAGGAACGAAGACTTACCTTGTACTGCAGCGTGGACGTCTCATACATAAAGATCGCACATTCCACACCCTTGATGATACGAAGCTGGCTTACGATACCTTCAAGATCTTTGCTGGTCACATCATAGAATTTCATGGTCTTCTGGTCAATGTAGCTGACTACACATTTGCCATCCATGAACAGAATACTCTCCAGTAAAGCTCTTCCCAGGATCTGATTCTGTACATAGGTCTTCTCATAGAAGGTCTTATCAATCAGAGTCGGAAAATCAAAACCATAGGAAATCAAATCTGCTGCTGTATGTAATGTCTTAGGTGATGTATTGGAATACTGGAAAATACCGGTATCATGAATCATACCGATATAGATTGCCTTGGCAATCTCCTCATCCAGATATTGTTTATCCAGAACATCATACACAAGCTCAGACGCTGAACTTGCCTTGGGATCTATATAATTGACATCGCCACAACCATGTTCATTGCTGATATGGTGATCGATGTTGATTGTTTTCTTTGCTTTGTCAAAAATCTTCTCAGCTTCCCCAAGTCTGGTCTTCTCGCAATCCAGTGCGATAAATACATCAGGCTCTGCTTCCATCTGAAAAGTAGTATCTATCAGGTCAAAATCCTGAATACAGGAAAAAATGTCTGCCGGTTGTTCCAAAAAAATTCTGATATCAGCTTTCGGCATTGTCTTTTTCAGAAACAAATATGTTGCCATACAGGAACCGACACAGTCTCCATCGGGTCTGATATGACCGGATATTACAATATTAGCTGCTCCTTCACATTCCTTCAATAATTGGAACATATACACATCCTCTTCCTCTCTTAAATAATGCGGGGAAATGACACTTCCCCGCACTGATTATCTAAAGGTTACTCCGCGTCATCATCCACATGCTTCTCATCATCTGCACGATTGACTTCATCGATCATTCTGGACATATTCACACCATATTCAATAGACTGATCAATAATAAAACGAATTTCAGGTGTATTTCTCAGATTGATCTTTCTTGCAAGCTGATTTCTGATATAGCCCTCTGCGCTCTTTAGACCGGCAAGTGTATCCTTCTGAGATTCTTCATTACCCAGAACAGAAATCCATGCCTTACAAGTCTTCAAGTCCGGTGCTACCTCTACAGCTACAACTGAGGTCATGGGGTTAATTCTCGGGTCCTTGATCTCGCTTCTTATCACTTCAGCAAGGACACGCATAACTTCCCCATTCACACGGGTATTCTTAACACTGTTCTTTCTCATACTTATTACACCTTTCCGTAAGCTGCAATCAATATCTGCAGTTACTTCAGTTCAGGGCAGAAGTTCCTATCTTGGAACCTCTACCATAATATATGCTTCTACAATATCCAGCTCCTGCATAGCATCAAATCCGTCAAATACAAGACCACATTCAAATCCTGCCTTAACTTCCTTCACGTCATCCTTAAATCTCTTTAATGATGCCAGTTCACCTTCGTAGATCTGCTCGCCTTCTCTGGTAATTCTGATCTTGCATCCTCTCTGGAATACACCATCAAGAACATAAGAACCTGCGATATTACCTACTGCAGATGCCTTGAAGATCTGTCTTACTTCTGCATGACCGATTACCTTCTCTTCAAATACAGGGTCTAACATACCCTTCATTGCAGCTTCAATATCTTCGATTGCCTGATAGATGACTCTGTACAGTCTTACGTCAACACCTTCACGCTCTGCTGTTGCCTTAGCCTGTGCATCCGGACGAACATTGAAACCGATAATGATCGCATTGGATGCAGAAGCCAGAATAACATCAGATTCGTTAATAGCACCTACACCGCCATGGATGCATTTTACTACAACTTCTTCGTTGGAAAGCTTAACAAGACTCTGCTTAACTGCTTCCACACTACCCTGAACGTCAGCCTTGATGATCAGGTTGAGCTCTTTGAGGTTACCAGCCTGAATCTGTGAGAACAGATCATCCAGAGACATCTTGCTCTTAGTTTCTTCAAGAAGCTTCTCTTTATTCTGTGCTACGAATGTTTCTGCATAATATTTTGCTTCCTTATCATTCTCATGTGCAAGGAAGATTTCACCTGCGTTTGGAACATCGCCAAGTCCAAGGATCTCTACAGGAGTAGAAGGACCTGCTTCCTTTACTCTTCTGCCCTTATCATCGATCATGGCACGTACTTTACCGCTGGCTGCTCCTGCAGATACGAAATCACCAACATGAAGTGTACCCTTCTGTACAAGAATTGTAGCTACAGGACCACGGCCCTTATCCAGCTCAGCTTCGATAACCAGACCTCTTGCCCGTCTGTTAGGGTTAGCCTTAAGCTCCAGAACTTCTGCTGTCAGAAGAATCATTTCCAGAAGGTTGTCAATACCTTCGCCTGATTTAGCAGATACAGGTACGAATACTGTACTTCCGCCCCAGTCTTCTGCGATCAGACCATATTCTGTCAATTCCTGCTTTACACGCTCTACATTAGCGCCCGGCTTATCAATCTTGTTTACTGCAACAATGATTTCGATGCCTGCTGCCTTGGCATGATTGATAGCTTCTACAGTCTGTGGCATAACGCCATCATCTGCTGCAACTACAAGGATTGCAATATCTGTGGAATTTGCACCACGCATACGCATAGCTGTGAATGCTTCATGTCCAGGTGTATCCAGGAATGTGATCTTCTCACCGTTTACATTTACTGTGTAAGCACCGATATGCTGTGTGATACCGCCTGCTTCCTTATCTGTTACATTAGTCTTACGGATAGCATCCAGAAGAGAAGTCTTACCATGGTCAACGTGTCCCATTACGCAGATAACAGGAGGTCTCTTAACCATATCTTCTTCTTTTTCTTCATCCTCTTTCAACAGCTCTTCGATAACGTCTACCTTAACTTCCTTCTCGCAGATGATATCATAATCAATTGCGATATTCTCAGCAGTTTCATAGGAAATCTCCTGATTTACAGTTACGATCTGTCCCTGCATGAAGAGCTTCTTAACGATAGCGGATGGCTGAATCTTCATCTTGTCAGCCAGTTCCTTGATTGTCAGAGTCTCAGGTAAAGTGATTACCTTGATCTGCTCTTCTACCTGCTCAACAGGCTTCTTCTCAGGCTTAATGAACTTACCAGGCTTATTCTTGCCCTTGATGTTCTGCATATCGCCATCTTCTTCATACATCAGATCCTTGCGGTTCTTCTTATCCTTCTCCTGGCTGATACGACGCTTCTCTTCGTCTCTATGCTTCTCTGCGTCCTTAATCGGGCTGTCTGGAACAAAATTATTACTCTTCTGTCCTGGTCTGCCACCCTGCTTGCCGCCGAAGCCGCCTCTGTTGTTATCACGTCTGTCATCATCCTTGTTGAAACCGCCTCTGTTGCCGCCAAAGCCCTGTCCTGGTCTTGCATTCTGTCTGTTTGAATCAAAAGGTCTTCTGTTGCCGTCATTGTTACGCTGACCGCCGTCTCTTCTGTTACCGTCGAAGGAACGCTGCTGACCACCATCACGTCTGTTGCCATCAAAAGAACGCTGCTGACTGCCATCGCGTCTGTTGCCATTTCCGTCAAAAGAGCGCTGCTGACCACCATCACGTCTCTGATAGTTATTATTATCAGAACGTCTCTGGTTATCATACTGTCTTGATCCGTTATTATATCCCTGTCTTCTATCCTGATTTCTGTCTGAATTTCTATCCTGGGAACCACTCTGCTGTCTTGGAGCAGATGTCTGTGCGGCTCTGTTGTCCTGAGCAGGTGCTGCCTTAGGTGCTTCTGTAGCCTTAGGTGCTTCCACTGCTGTCTCAGCCTTAGGCTGTGGTGCAGGTGCTGCCTTTGGTGTCTCAGGTGCCGGAGCAGTTTCTACCGGCTTTACTATTTCAGGCTTTGTCTCTGCCTTTACTGTTGTGTTCACCGGTTCTGCTGCCTTAACCGGAGCCTCAGCAGCCTTTGATGTTTCTACAGGTTTTGCTGCTGCTTTTACTGGCTCTGCCGCTTTCGCTGCCTGTGCAGGCGCAGGTGCTGCCTTTTTCTCCTGATGTGCCGGTTTTCTTGGAATCTGTGCGCCCGGCATTTTTGAATTATGTGGGTTGCTTACAAAAATAATGCTCTTCTTTTTCTTTACCGGTGCTTTTGCATCTGCTGGCTGTTCTTTCTTGTCAGCTTCAGCTGCCTTTGGTGTCTCCTCAGACTTAGCAGGTGCCTTTAAGGAGTTCTTTAAATCTTCTACCTGTCCGTCTTCTAATACGCTCATATGGCTCTTTACCTCTATCCCTTTATTTTTTAATGCTGTCAGGATATCCTTACTCTGTAAGCCCATCTCCTGCGCTAATTCATAAACTTTCATTTTTGCCATTTCTATCTCCATTCTCATTGCAAACTGGTTCCAGATATTTACCTAATGACTTAGCGAAGCCCTCATCTGTAATGGCAAGAGACGATCTCATATCTCTACCAATTGCACGTCCAAGCTCCTCTTTCGTACCGTAGATATACTGCTGTACTTCATAGAACTCACACGAGTTGGAAAACTTTTTTGTAGTGTTATCCGATGCATCCGATGCTATAATCACCAGCCAGGCACTGCCATCCTTGATGCTCTTATCGACTGCAAATTCTCCACTTACCACCTTGCCTGCCTTCATCGCCAGGCCAAGCATGGAATATATTCTATCTTGCTTCAAGCGCCTCTATCTCCTTTGTCAGGCTATCATAAACCTCTTCGGGAATCGTCATTTTGAAAGATCTGTCTAATCCTTTGGTCTTCTTTGCCTTTTGCAGGCATTCGGCATTACGGCACACGTAAGCGCCTCTGCCGTTCTTCTTGCCTGTGGTATCCAGCACAATGCCCTCATCCTCAGTCTTTAAGACTCTCAACATTTCTTTCTTGTTCTTCATTTCTCCACAGCCTACACACTGTCTTAAAGGAATCTTCTTACTCATTGCTTTCCTCTGTAACCTCTTCTGCTGTTTCGTCTGCTGCCTCAGTATCAACAGCTTCTGCTGTCTCCTCTGCCTCTGCAGCTTCGCCGTCTTCGTATTCGTCCTCTTCGTAGTATACGTCGCCGTCTTCATCATACATATAGTCTTCGTAGCGGAAGCCTTCTGCATCCTTAGCCTGTGTCTCCGACTTAATATCAATCTTATATCCTGTCAGTCTTGCTGCAAGACGGGCATTCTGACCTTCCTTACCAATCGCAAGTGAAAGCTGGTAATCAGGAACAACTACCTTGGCTGTCTTCTCATCAGGATCTGCAAATACTGCTACGATCTTGGCAGGAGAAAGGGCATTCTGAATGAAGTTGCCAGGGTTCTCATCCCAGTTCACGATATCAATCTTCTCTCCACGAAGCTCTTCTACGATAGCGTTGACTCTTTCACCGTTCTTACCTACACATGCACCAACTGCATCTACGTTAGGATTATTGGTTCTGACTGCCATCTTGGTTCTGCTTCCTGCCTCACGGGCAATGCTCATGATCTCTACTGTACCGTCCTGAATCTCTGTTACTTCTGCTTCGAACAGTCTCTTAACCAGTTCAGGATGTGTTCTGCTGACTGTGATTCTAGGTCCTTTCGGTGTATTCTTTACTTCCAGAATGTATACCTTGATATGTTCTGTTGGGCGGAATACTTCGCCTTTTACCTGCTCGGCTTCTGTCAGGAGTGCATCTGCCTTACCAAGGTCAATGCTGATGTTCTTACCGGAGTAACGCTGTACGATACCGGTCATAACGTCCTTTTCCTTCTCAAAGAACTGATTGTAAATAACGCTTCTCTCTTCCTCACGGATCTTCTGTAAGATAACATTCTTCGCATTCTGTGTTGCAATACGTCCAAATTCCTTGGACTCAATCTTTACGTTGATCTTCAGACCTACTTCTGCCTTCTTGTTGAGCTTCTTGGCATCATCCAGGCAGATCTGTAACAGATCATCTTCTACATCATCAGGTGTCGCTACGATTTCCTTAGTAGCATATACTAAATAATCACAGGTATTTCTGTCGATCTGTACTGTGATATTATCTGCTTTACCGAAATGGTTCTTGCAGGCTGTCATAAGAGAGTTCTCAATTGCCTCAAAAAGAGTCTCTTTACTGATCTCTTTCTCCTTTTCCAAAATATTCAGTGCTTCTAATAATTCTTTATTCATTTTTCCTTTACCCTCCTAAAGCTAAAAATCCAGCGTTAATCTGATAATTGCTATGTCAGATTTTGCAAAGACTAAATCTTTTTCTTCTGTCTGTATTGTAATGGTGTCCTTATCATAGCTTTTCAGGATACCTGTAAACTCTTTCTGCTTATCAATAGGCTTATAGGTTCTGACCTCTACTTCTTCTCCTAGGCTCTTCTCCAGATGGCGGTCCTTCTTCAATGCCCTGCCAAGTCCGGGGCTGCTCACCTCCAGAATATAAGCATCTGAAATGAAGTCTTCTTCATCCAGCTTATCTGAGAAAGCACGGCTGACATTCTCGCAGTCGATGATACTGACTCCCTCCGGCTTATCAATGTAAGCTCTCAGGTACCAGTCGCTTCCTTCCTTTACATATTCCACATCGTACACTTCACAGCCATTCGCCACAGCGATAGGCGTCAGCAGT
>ENA-ORTW01004159-ORTW01004159.1-human-gut-metagenome-genome-assembly--contig:-NODE-4159-length-11594-cov-3.005286_pt1 | contig 11594 bp, 7 predicted proteins | sample MGYA00242072_ERZ509193 | MGnify/ENA primary metagenome ERZ509193 (study PRJEB26280, sample SAMEA2338813) | human gut metagenome | biome: human gut; feature: human-associated habitat; material: faeces...
CTGTTCCAGGTTAACGGTCCTGTTGGTCTTGCTACCTGGAAAGATTACTGCTATGACCTGAAAGACAGTGAGGTTTACAAACATCTGAAGAGCGATGATTTCGCACTGAAGAATGATGACGGTTCTGTACAGGGTATCGCTTATGTAATCGAGACCTACGGCCTGATCTACAACAAGAAGCTTCTGAATGATTACATGGCAACGGACGGAGCAGTGATCTCTTCTGTTGATGAACTCAACAATTTTGAAACTCTGAAAGCAGTAGCAGATGACATCCAGGCAAAGAAAGATGATCTGGGAATCGAGGGAGCTTTCGCTTCTACCGGTTTTGATTCTTCTTCCGACTGGAGATTCAAGACCCAGCTTGCGGGCGTGCCGCTTTACTACGAATTCAAGGCGGATGGCATCACCGAACAGCCGGCAACGATCACCGGGTCCACGCTGCAGAACTTCAAAGATATTTTCGACCTGTATATCACTGACTCCACCGTCGAACCGACTCAGCTGAGCTCCAAGACAGGCGATGACGCCAACTCCGAATTCGCCTTCGGCGACGCGGTCTTCTACCAGAACGGCACCTGGGCATGGACCGACCTTTCCAATGCTGGCGTCGAATCCGACAACGTCGGTATGTTGCCGATCTATGTTGGCGGAGACGGCGAGGAAAACCAGGGATTGACCACCGGTTCCGAAAACTATTGGTGCATCAACTCCAAGGCGTCCGACCTTGACAAGCAGGCCACGAAGGATTTTCTCGAGTGGATGATCACTTCCGATGACGGTAAGAATGCACTGGCCAGCGAAATGGGCTTCTCCACACCATTCAAGACCTTCTCCGACATGAAGACAGAAAACCCGTTGATCGACGCCTACTGCGAGTCCCTCAAGGCTGGCAAGGACACCGTTCCGTGGACGTATACCATGATTCCGTCCGAGCAGTGGAAGAATGATCTTGGATCGGCTCTGCTGGAATACGCACAGGGAACCGGTAGCTGGGATGCAGTGAAAACCGCATACGTAGACGGCTGGGCCACCGAATACGCAGCCGCCAACGAAGGCTGATCCGGATTCCATAAAATCTGAAACTAAACCCGCACTTCCGACCGTTGGATTTGAAGAAATTTGGATTCGATGATCGGAAGTGCGGTTTTACGTCTGCATTGCTTGCAGTTTTGCGTCTGCACAAGTCGGATTTCCCGTCTGCACAGCTCAAGAAAAGGGCGGAAAATACTAGTTGTGCAGACGCGACGGCCGCAGATGGGCCGTTGCGTATACGCAAATTGCGGAAGCGATCACCAGCAGCAGTGAGATGATGATGAGCGCCTGCACTGCGGATCCGGAGCGAGGCATTTCCGGCTTCTCCGGCTTTTCTGGATTGCTGGGTTTGCCAGGTTCTTCTGGCTCTTCTGGCTCGGCGACAGCTTTGATGGTTACCGTCACTTGGGCGCTTATGCCATCATGGTCGGAGGTGCGCAACTGTGGGCCCGCTCCCCTACTCGAGTTTGTATCTATAACATCATCCGCACCATTGCGCACGGCGGTGATGGTGATGTTCTGGCTCACGGCTTCGAAGGCTTTCCTCTTCTCAACCGCCTGCATTGCGCGATCGATCTGATCGTTCAACGCCTGCAACTGGTCACTATCCACCACAAGACGGTAGTCGGCGATGCCGTTCAGTTGTGTTTCCGTCAACTCTAGTAGGTCGTCGGCACTCAGCTGCTGAAGGCCGCTCGCGGGATCCAATTCCACCGAAGTCTGCTTGCTGGAGATCGCCAGATCGCCGACATGGAACATTCCGTCACCCATACCATCACCGCTAGTGCCGCCTGGAATCAGCCCAAGCGAGTCAGCCAAGTACGGCGCAAGATTCGACAAGTCGGAGAACGAGCCGCTCAACAAGGCGAGCGTGTTCAGTCCAGCTGGAATCATGCCCCGGTATTCGCCACCGCGAACAGTCACATAGCCAAGATTTTTAGCGTCATCCAGCAGGTTGAAAAGCGTCGGTGCGGTGAATGTTCCGCCCGAAAAACTGCCTTGCGCGGAAGTTTCATCCGTTTCGGCAAACCGCATCAACGTTGCATCCGAGGTGAACGTGCCACCCTCCACGCGCAATACGCCACGGCAATCGACTGCAGGCTGTGTTCCGCCCGCAACCGTTCCCGGTCCGACAATGGTGAGCTGCATGTTCGCAGGCACAGTGATCGTAGCAAACCCAGCAGCTCCACCGGATTCAGCGGCTTGCAGCGTATGCCCGTTCAGGTCAAACGTTACGTTTCGTACGCCTTTCGGTGGCGTAATCGTAACGCTTTCCGTCACGTCGGCTAGCAATGTGACCGTCGTGTTCTTCAACGTTGTTCGACCGATCGCCTCCTGTACGCTCGCGTAGGTTGCGTTGCCCACTTGCGCGACCGCCTGAGATTCGGCGGCATCGGCAACTGCATCGGCAGAGAACAGCAGCGTTCCAAACAGCGACGCAATCGCGAAAACAGCGGTCAGCACCACCGAAACCAAATACTTACCTTGCGTTCGCGGGCACACATTCACCCGCTTCTCATGACTACGCATGATTATTTCCTTTTATAGGTTCTATTGCATATTTCAATCCGCACCGAAGTGCGTGGGACCACCCTCAGCTGTGAGGGATGACGTTACAGAAATCATGGCGCCATGCTGCATTAATTATCTCACAATGCGCAAAAGAAAGCAAATTACATATTTTGAAAATCCAAATCTTATATGAGATATATCAAAAGACAATCTTTAGTTATAGTGGACCTCATCACATAAGTTAAAACTGTTTCACATGAGTATCACAATATTCCTCACACGAATAAACGTATCCCAATAACTGCAAAAATATACATATGACGAATAATTGTTTCCCATCAAGAAACAAGCGAGCCCACAATCAAACAAGCGAGGTCGCAACCACACAAAAACACATTTCCCATCTGCACCACGTGGGAAAGCAAAAGAGCGCTCCGGGAGGGAGCGCTCTGATTTGCACGACGATTCGTGCGAAAAGTACTGCGGAATTTAGTAAGATCCGGTGCCGCGGAAGACCACGAGCACGGTTTTTGCGAGAATCGCAAGATCGCCTGCAATAGACCAATTTTCGATATAGGAAACGTCCAAATATTCGCTCTGCTCCTGCGAAAGATCCGAACGGCCGGAAACCTGCCACGGACCGGTAATACCAGGCTTAACCAGCAGTCGCGCGGAATAAAGGGAACCATAGCGAGCAACCTCTTCCGGCAAAGCCGGGCGAGGACCAACCAAAGACATGTCGCCCTTCAAAACGTTGAAGAACTGTGGGAATTCATCCAACGAAGTCTTACGAATAAAACGACCGACCTTCGTAATTCTCGGATCATCCTTCATTTTGAAGATGAAACGATCGGTCTGTCCATTTTCTTCGGCAAGTTTCTTCTTCAATTCTTCCGCATTGGTGACCATGGAACGGAATTTATACATGGTAAATGGCTTGCCATGCAAACCGATACGCTGCTGCGAGAAGAAAATCGAACCACCGTCATCAAGCTTGATGGCGATCGCCGTACCCAACATCAGCGGCGAGGAAATCAGCAGCGCGAAAGCCGAACCAACGATATCCAGCAGGCGTTTAATCACGTACGTCGTATTCGTATACTGCGGCAAACTGGCCAGCAATACCGGCTGTTCGGCCGTATTACGCAAGTACAGGCGGTGGCCGCTCACGTCAGCCAAGGAAACAGCCAACGCAAGCTCCATGCCAAGCGACTCGACCGCAAGGGAAATGCCATGCAGCATTTCGGAATCGCGGGACAGCACGTCGGCAACATACACTTCCTGCGCACCCAAGCTTTCGCACGTACGCGGGAAAGCGGCATTGAACGGAATCACCTTCAGCTTGTCGGCACCTTCAATGGAAGGATCAGGCTCGAACGACGTGACCACATAAGCGTCTTTCTCATTGTCGTCAGCTTCGATCGGACACACGGCAATCGGCGAATACCCCCAATTGGAGTAGTCCCGCATGGTGCGCAACGCACAATTGATACCGTCGGAAGAACCAATCACCACGGTCTTATACTTACAGGCGCCCTTCTGACGGCTGCGATGCTGCCACTGACGCATCTGCCAACGGGCGATGACTTCTAGGAAGAATGCAATGATCGGGGCGACGATAAGCGCGGTTCTCGGCAAGGAAAGATTGAAAATAAAAGCAAGCGAGCAGTAAGTGATGATGGTGAGCAGCGACGCGTTGATGATTTTCGCATACAGCTCGTAGCCTTCCGCCATCACATGGCGATGATACGTTCCGGCAAAGGTGAGGCTCAACACCCAGATGAGGCTGAAGCAGATGAGGAACAGCCAGAACGGCATGGCCCCATTGATGGCATTATATGCGGCATCGTTGGCCCAAAGACTGATGGATAGCGAAATCAGCATGACCGCAAGATCGACCATCACCAAGCAGACGACAAAAGAATAACGCCATGCGGGCACAACCTGATTCCGCCTGCCCTTGCGCTTTCCATCTTCACCAACGGAAAATGGCGTGTTCGAAAACATCATCGGCTCAAACTGAGGGCTGTTGTCTTGAGACTGATGTCGCTCCTGCTTCTGATCCTGGTGACGAGAGTTAGAAGAGACGATATGGATTTCCTGGGTTCTCACTACTTGATCCGAACCCTGCTCAGAGCTGCGGAAACCGCCTTGCATGACTCCTCCCTCTACTAACTACCCCCACCCGAAAAGAAGGGGGCTTCCCTCCATGAAGAGATAGTATCATAAGCCCTGTTAACAGAGTAGATCTCCAACTCGCTTTTGCGGTTAAATGACTATTGGAAACTTGCTTTTGACGCGATACCGCGAAACGCGCGGCAAGAACGGATGAAAAGTTGACGTCCGTTCCGTGAACGTGAGGCTACATGCGCATATACCCACATATTCCCCCATACTCCCCTGTTGCAAGATGGCTTGTCTAGAGCCGCTTGCTTAGCTGCTTAGGTTGCCTACGGAACTGTCTAGCGGCCTTCAATCAGCGGGGTCTGGCGGAGGGTGAGCGGCTCATCCGTATCTGGAGCGGACTGCACATGCACGGTGATCTCATAGGATTCGCCGGGCTGCAAGGTCACATCACCCACGCCCACGGTCAGGCCATCGTGCAAAGTCACACCCTTGTAATCGTCGGCATTCTGGAATTCCCAATCCACCAAACGACCGTTCGCAGGCGCGTAAATGAACAATGCCGTCTTGATCTGGCCTTTCGGAACGATATTTCCGGCACCGGTCACATAGTCAGCTTCGGAAGCCGCTTCCTCCGCCGTCATGGTGTTCTGCAACTTGATATGCACCGTATACTGGTTCGCGCCGTTTCGCGCGACCTTCTGGAATTCAGTGGTCACTTCGCGATGCAAATACCAGTCCATTTTCGACTCGGTTTCGTCGGAAATATACACGCCGACCTGCGGTTTTGCACCTTCCGTAATCAATTTGCCGGAAATCGCGGAATCGGCAATCAGATCCTGCTCATCCTCATGCGCACTCCACACCATCACATGCCCCTGCTCAACAGACGTGGAAAGCGCCTTGACATACGATTTGAAATCGTCCACATTCTGCATGATATGGTCGAACGCGGCCTGCGCGGCAACCGCGAAATACTCGTCCGTCTCCTGCGGAGCCATGCGCGCATACACGTCATGCAGCAACGTTTGGGCAGTATTCGTGCCATCCAACGTCGAACCGTCAGGCATGGCAACGCCACCGGTCACAGCCAGCATGTTCTGCAGGAACAGCGGATCAATGGCGATCACACCATCAACCGCAACACCGTACTGGCGAGCCCACATGGCGCTCACAATCTCGCCGGTACGCGGAAAATCAGGAGTGAAATTCACGTCGCGAATATCCTTGCCAAGCTTGTCGGTGAACAGCAAACGTTCCTCGGCGGTCAAATCCACAACCGGCTCATCGGCATTCTGAATTTCCGAATCGGAAACGAACGGCTGCAAGCTCACGTGACCGCCTTGCACCGTGACCAGGCCGAGCGATCCCGTAAGACCGCCGGAAGGGCGTACCTCCGCATTCGTTTGCGCAAGGATCAGATAATTGCGCGGAGCATCATTCGCATGGCTTTCCGTACCCAACATGCTGGGCAGCACCTGCACGATGGAATTCAAGGAATGCACCATGCTGTCAAGTTTTTCGCAATACGTTTCCGCGGTTTTCAGGGCGTCCGCGATCTGCGCGATATGCGGGGTTTTCACGGTTTTCACTTCCCGCGTGGCCTTGTCGATCGTATCGTCCGCGATTTGGAGCGGCTGCTGAGACGCTTCCAATCCGGAAATTTCGATCGTGCCGTTTTCCACGTGAATACTGTTCAGATCAACATTTTCGGCGACTTTCACCAGTTGCGGCAACGCCTGCGACGAAATATTCTCCATGGCGGCCACCGTGGTGCGTACGGCGGAAATGTCATTGCCCACATACGGCACGACCGACGCCACCTGCCACAGCGGCGAAGAGGTTTGCTTGTAGGCCTTGCTTACGTGATCGGAGAACGCGGTTGTCTGCTTCTCAAGCTTGGACGTGTCCGCTTCGGAGATGGTCTGCTGCAAGCCTTGAGCACTCGACACCGCCTGCTGCAGCTCGTTTTTCACGTGCAGCGCAGACCATACGAATGCGCCGGCGAAAACGGCGAGGGCTGCGACTACCACAAGCACGCCGATTAGGATCTTGCGACGGCGACGTTTGCGCTTGATTTGGCGAATATGCTCGGCGCTCATACGGCGGCGCACGCGGCGGGAATGCGGGGCGCTGGAAGTGGAATCTTCTGGACTGGCGGTTGCGTCGGAGGTTGAATCGGCATTAGACTGCGGCTCCTCCTGACGGCCTTGCTCAGGCTGGACGCCGAATTCTTCAGGCTGATCAGACGCGCCGTTCATATTCCGTTTCGCTCCCTAATTGTTTGCAAGCACTTCGGATTCCCCAGTGTAATAGTAGGGGGAGTCGATGAAACCTACGGAGCAAAAACGGGGCAATAACGGCGGTGTTACTACCCAAATGTTGCCGGTAACGCAAGAACTGATGCAACCTAAACGTGACCTGCAAACCAGTATTGCTACAACTCAAGCATGACCCGCGACGGCAGCATTACTGAAGTTCCAACGTCGCCAATAATGCCTTGTGGTCGGAACCTTGAATCCGCTTGGTTTCCAAATTTCTGGCGTACACACCCTTGTCGTAGATGATATGGTCGATTTCAGCGATAGGGAATACCGAAGGATACGTCATATGCAATCCCTCGCCGGCACTCTCCCCCGCATCCGTAAAGCGATCGCCCAACAAATATCTGAAGCTTGCATGATCCCACGTGGAATTAAAATCCCCCATCAGCACATACGATTCCCCATTATCGTAATGCTGTAATTGCGCTATGGAATCCAAACTTTTATTCCATAATCCCTGATTGCTTGGTCGTGGAGAAAACGGATGAACCGACCCAAATCGTACTTTTCTGCCATTGAAATCAACTGTCGCGGCAGGAATACTACTGGATTCAATAGGAATGAGATCCTGCGTTGTTTCCTGCAGAGGATGCGCACTATACAGTACGTTCACACCGCCATTGTCGTGCCAAGTGAGTTGCGCGGAAACGGAATACGGAAGATGATCCTCAATTCCAGCATCATGCAACCGATCTAATAATCCTGATGAAACTTCCTGCATTGCAAGAATTTCAACATGCTCGCTTTGGATTGTTCGCACGATTTGCTGCGCATCGGCACAACCTTGCTTCGTATTGAACGTCATGACACGCACTGTTGCAGAAGGTTGTATGGCACGATCATTGGTCGGAACGACATACCCCCAATGCCAGATAATCTGGATGATCACGCACAATACGCTTAACGCGACTAAAAGTTTTCGTTTGCCGACAGTGCGAAAAACTGTTGCAATAATTGCGATAATCACGGAAAGCAAGCCAAGCCAAGGCATGAGTGCGACAATCAAAGGCACGTACCGTTTACCATCGAGACTGTTCGGCAGCATGCGCAGAAGCATCGCGAACACGATGACGGCGGATGCGAACCACAGCAACGCCGTAAGCAGTGAAGCGCGCGTTTCACGACGCGTCTCACTTCGTTGGACATCGCCAAGTCGAGTCATGCGCACTCCTCTCCCATTCCATCTTCCCGTTTCACTTCCTATTCCGCGCAATCCGCAATCGTATGCAATCACATGTTGCAACCGATAGTCTTACGCATCGTTTTTCACAACATCTCTCACAACATCTCTTCTCGTGAACGCTACCCGCGTTCATCCCCGCATATGTTTCCCGCGTGCATTGAGGGTGATGCTTTCACAAAAGTGCCACTATATGGACACTTTCCGGCATTTGGAATCGTTCTGATACGTTCATCCGATAATCTATAGGTTGCAAAACGGTGCTTAACAAAAGAGGCAATCATGAGCGAAGAAGCAATGCGAGAAGAAGTGGCGCAAGCTGTGGAAGTGGCCGCAAACAAGGCCGCCGAAGAGGAAATCAGCAAGCTGGCCGAATTCGAAAGCGCCATCGACGAAACGCTCGCCTCCGGATATTTGGACGATACGCTCACCGTCACCGACGCAGACGGCGTGGCGCAAGTGCTGCCAGTGCTCGATTCCGAGCCGATCTCACACTTGGTGGAAGGCTTGGAAGCCGTAGGCGGGAGCGCCAATGTGTTCGTGCACACCAGCGCAGGCGTGGTGGCCCTCAGCGTAGTGGAATACAAGCCCAACGAAGAGGAGTAGCCGTCGCAGCATGCACGGTCAGGCGGCACGCCTACGGTTGAGGGCGCGTTGCACGGTTTCATGCGTGGAACCGGCACCCTGGCCGCGCACGCCGAAGAACACCATCAGCACCATCACGAAGCAGATTGCTGCACTGATACGAAGCGCCCACTGAATGCCGAACACGTTGGCAGCCGCATACACGGCTTTTGTGCCACCAAGCGCAGTCCAACGAAGAGACGTGAACGTCTCCATCAAAATCACCAACACCGGAGCGCCAATCGCGCCCGCAATCTGACGAACCGTATTCGTCACCGCGGATCCGGCGCTCACCTCTTCCGGTTCCAAACAATTCAGTGACCATGTGGTGATCGGCATCAACACGAAACCCATGCCGATCTGGCGCACAAACTGCCAAATCGACACCCACCAAATCCACGAAGTCATGGAAATCAAACTCATCATGACCGTGCCGAAACACAAGGTAATCGTGCCTATCAACGCCACCGGACGTGCGCCGAAACGGTCAAGCACCTTACCACCGAAAAACTGCGAAATGCACTGGCCCAAAGCACCCGGAAGCATCACCAGGCCGCTAATCGCAGCAGAATAGCCACGGCAATCCTGAATGTACAGGGGCATGATCACCATAATCGAACTGAACGCGAAGAACGAGAGCGCGGCCGTGATCGTGCCAACAGTAAAACTACGATTCTTCAACACGCTCAAATTCAACAGTGGCGGCTGCGCTTCAGGATTTTCAATCTGCCTGCGCGCGCCATGAATCTGGCGGAGCACAAACCAAATAATTCCCACAACGCCAATCACCATTGGCAGCCAAACCATAGGATTTACAAACGAATACGATTCAATATTCGTAAAGCCGAACATTAGCCCGCCGAAACCGAAAATAGACAGTCCAACGGAAAAAAAGTCAGCCTTCGCGGTTTTATCGTTCTCACCGAAATTATGCAATCCAAAATAGGCAAGAAGCAGCGAAATCACGCCGATAATGGTCAACGTGAGGAAAATTGAACGCCAACCGTTCAAGTCCGTCTGTACACCGCCAAGCGTCGGGCCGATCGCCGGAGCCACGCTCATCGCCATGCCAACCGTACCCATTGCGAAACCACGGCGAGACAGCGGATAAATCGAAAACACCGTGATCTGCAACACCGGCCACATCACACCAGTGCCAACCGCCTCAAGCAAACGCCCGATCAGCACCATCAAAAAAGTTGGACCAAGCCAAGCGAACAGTGAACCGATCGTGAACACAACCATGGAAACAAGCACGATTTCGCGCGTCGAAAAACGTCTCGTAAGGTATGCCGTAAGCGGCACCATCACGCCCATGACCAGCTGGAAAATCGACGTGAGCCATTGCCCGGTGGTCACGGAGATGCCGAATTCCGATACGATGGTCGGCAGCGCGGCGGACAGCTGCAGCTGCGTGAAGTTGCCGACGAACGTGATGAACGTCAAGATGGCAAGCGAAGCGAGGGCCACGCGCGAAAGATGGCCGTTCACATAGCTTTCGTTGCTGGAGAGCGGCGTGGACAGCGTGGATACGCGTTTACCGCCGGCTGTGCCGCCGCGCTTTGCGAGGGTTTTCTTCGGGTTCTTGCCGTTCGTGCTGGTTTCCGTGCTGCTGTCGTTATTGTCGCTGCGATTGGTCATTGTGCCGTATTCTCCTCCGTTCCGCCTCATGCGCCTGTGTATGCGTCATCCCTGTTTCGCTGCGTAGGGATTGTTGTATATGCATCATTTCTGTCGACCAATATACTACTCCTACAGGTGGGCAACCCGGGTGGAAGCGTGGGGAGAAGGTTGGGGGAGAAGGGCGCGGAGGAAAAATGTAGGGAAGGCCACGGAGGGGTGGAATGGAAGAACACAGAGAGGAGGGCGCAAGGAAGCGGAAGTTGAGTAGGGGGAGACGAAAATATGAGCACTCAGATATTGGCGGCGCGGAGATGCGATGGTGCGGAAGTCGCGCCGCCGCATCTCCGTCAGTACGAGCCGGTGCCGCGCACGACGGCCACCACGGTCTTGAGCAGGATCGCGATGTCGCCGGTCAGCGACCAGTTCTGGATGTACGACACGTCGACGAATTCGGACTGCTCCTGCGTCAGGTTGCTGCGTCCGGACACCTGCCACGGACCGGTGATGCCGGGCTTCACCAGCAATCTGGCCGAATACAGCGTGCCGTAGCGCGCCACTTCCTCCGGCAGCGGCGGCCGCGGGCCGACGAGGCTCATGTCGCCTTTGAGCACATTGAAGAACTGCGGAATCTCATCTATCGAGGTCTTGCGGATGAAATGTCCGATTCGCGTGACTCGCGGGTCGTTCTTGAGCTTGAAGACGAACCGGTCCTCCATGCCGTATTCCTCGGCGAGCTGCTTCTTGATGGCTTCGGCGTTGACGTTCATGGAACGGAACTTGTACATCGTAAACGGCTTGCCGTAGATGCCGATGCGCTGCTGCCGGAAGAAGACGGGGCCGCCATCCTCGTGCTTGATCAGCAGCGCGACGACCAGCATGATCGGCGAACTGATGATGATCGCGATGAGCGAGAAGAAGATGTCGCTCAGGCGCTTGAATATTCTCGTGATGGTGGAGTACTGCGTGAGCTGCGCGGTGAGTACCGACATCAGGGGATTGCTGCGGAAGTGGAGCTGCGCGGCGCTCAGGTCGGCCAGCGACGCGGTCTGCGCGAGCTCGATGCCCATGGATTCCATGGCGAGCGATAGGGTGGATTGGCAACGGTGTGTTGGACAGGTTCTTAGAGGACGAGTCCCTGTTCGGTGAATTCCTTCGGACTCCGGTATCCGAGG
>ENA-ORTW01004167-ORTW01004167.1-human-gut-metagenome-genome-assembly--contig:-NODE-4167-length-11579-cov-3.022735_pt1 | contig 11579 bp, 8 predicted proteins | sample MGYA00242072_ERZ509193 | MGnify/ENA primary metagenome ERZ509193 (study PRJEB26280, sample SAMEA2338813) | human gut metagenome | biome: human gut; feature: human-associated habitat; material: faeces...
AGTTGTTGATCCTGGCAGAGTTTTATAATCTTCATAAGCTGTTTATTATTGATATAAAAACAATTGATTAAAGCAACATTTTTTATCTTTTGACGATTAAGTGATTGAATAAAATTTAAAAGTTCTTTATCTTCAAACAACGTATCATCAAAACCAATCACTAATAAATCAACACACTCATTTTCATGATAATCTTTCAAATCATGCACATAAGTTTTTACCCAGCGTGCCATTTCATCAGCAACACATTTTATATATTTAGATTTTGTTGTACAAACAATATCAATTTTCATTTTTACCACCATTTTTATTTTATAATAGAAATATGAACTAAAAATGTATTTAAATACTCTATTTCTGTTAATAATTATAACAAATCTATTTTTAAATAATAAGACTTACTTGGAGGTTTCTATGCATAAATTTACAAAAATACTTATTCTTTGCTTCCTTTCTTTCTTTTTAACAGGGTGTGTTGAATGTACTCTTTTGTTAGATTATTCAAAAACAACTTCACCTAAACTTGAAACCGAATTTTGTATTGAAGAAGATACTCTTAAAAAATACAATATGAACATTAAAGAAATAAAAAAACAAATTCATATTCCTCTTGTGGCAGATATTCATTTCGATTACAGGCTGGCGATCGCCGCGATCGAAAACGGAGCGGATAAGATTAGGATCAATCCGGGAAATATCGGCTCGGAAGAAAAGGTTCAGGCTGTTGTAGATAAGGCAAAAGAGTACAATGTACCAATCCGTGTCGGTGTGAACAGCGGTTCTTTGGAAAAGCATATTTTGGAAAAATACAACGGTGTAACGGCAGAAGGGATCGTGGAGAGTGCTCTTGACAAAGTGCATATGATCGAAAAAATGGGATATGACAATCTTGTTGTGAGTATTAAATCTTCCGATGTGCTGATGTGCGTGAAAGCTCACGAATTGATCGCAAAGGCATGTCCTTATCCGCTTCATGTCGGTATTACAGAATCGGGAACGGTTTATTCGGGAAATATAAAATCTTCGATAGGTCTTGGGATCATCCTCGACGAGGGGATAGGAAATACGATCCGGGTTTCTTTGACCGGAGATCCGGCAGAAGAGATTCGAAGCGCAAAGCTTATATTAAAAACACTTGGTTTGCGAAAAGGCGGGATCGAAGTTGTATCCTGTCCTACTTGCGGCAGGACGAAGATCGATCTGATCGGTCTGGCAAACGAAGTGGAGAAGATGGTTCAGGATATTCCTCTTGATATCAAAGTTGCCGTTATGGGATGTGTAGTGAACGGTCCGGGAGAGGCAAGAGAAGCTGATATCGGAATCGCCGGAGGGATCGGAGAAGGTCTTCTGATCAAAAAAGGCGAGATCATAAAAAAAGTAAAAGAAGAAAAACTTTTGGAAACATTGCGGCAGGAACTTTTAAACTGGAAAAAGTGACAGATTCGGATCATGCCGGATGAAGAGAGCTAAAAAGAATACGTATTACTGTTATCAGTGTAAAAGAATATATAGGAGCTGTTGATTTGGAACAGGTAAAAGACGATAAAAAATTTTTTCATGTATTTCCGACGTTGAGAGCAGACGATGATGTCCGTTTGCTGTTTTCAGATGTGGAAGTTAAGAAGATCACGACGAACTCGCGACGTGATTTTCTTAACATATATATTTTCAGCAGACATCTCATTCAGAAGAAGCAGATTTTTCAGATGGAACAATGTATCAAAGATCAGTTATTTGCCAAAACGGCTGTTGCGGTGCATATTGTGGAGGAATATATGCTCTCGGGACAGTATACTGCAGAAGCGCTTATGAATGAATACAGGGAGAGTATCATCCTCGAATTGAAAGAAAAAAGTATGCTTGCATCTAATATGTTTGCACAGGCAGATATCCGCTATGAAGCGGAAAATGTAGTCTGCCTGGAACTGCTCGATACGATTGTTTCGGCAGGGCGAAAAGAAGAGATAGTGGATCTGTTAAAGGAAGTGTATTCAGAAAGATTTCATATTCCGGCAGAGATCCGTGTAGATTACAAAGAGCCTGACAGAACAGGAAGCAGGGAATATGATGAACAGAGAATCCAACAGGAGATCAATGCGATCTTTGAGAGACGGGCAAGACAGCGCGGGGAAACGCCTCAGGCAGAAGGAGAAGAGAAGAAAGATCAGATAAAAAGAACTTCATCTGAAAATGCGGCGGATAAAGCATCGGTATCATCCCGAGACGGGAAAGGAACATCGGCGGCAATATCAGGAGGAGTGAAAAAGGGAGAATTTAAAAAAGGTGAATTCCGAAAGAAAGATTTTTACCGTCCTGTTAAGATCGGTGACGATCCGAATCTGATTTACGGGCGTAATTTTGAAGATGAGCCTATTTCTTTAGAGCAGGTGATCACAGAAATGGGAGAGATCACAGTACACGGTAAGATTATCAGTTTTGATACAAGAGAAATCCGGAATGAAAAGACGATCATTATATTTTCTGTGACAGACTTTACAGACACGATCACAGTGAAAATGTTTGCGAAAAACGAACAACTTCCTGAAATCTTAGGGGAATTAAAAAAAGGAGCGTTCGTAAAAGTCAAAGGAGTTACGACGATTGATAAATTTGACGGAGAACTTACGATAGCTTCTGTAACAGGAATTAAAAAGATCGGTGATTTTACGGTTCAAAGGGAAGATTTAAGTCCAATCAAGCGGGTAGAACTTCATTGTCATACGAAAATGAGCGATATGGACGGTGTGTCGGAAGTAAAAGATATCGTAAAACGTGCGCATGACTGGGGACATCCTGCAATCGCGATCACAGATCACGGTGTGGCTCAGGCGTTTCCGGACGCCAATCATTATATTGAAACACTTGATAAAGACGACCCGTTTAAAGTTCTTTACGGTGTGGAAGGATATGTTGTGGACGATCTGACGGAGATTGCAGTAAACGCAGGCAATCAGACGCTTGACGATACTTATATTGTCTTTGACATCGAGACTACAGGGTTTAGTTCAATCAAAGATGCGATCATAGAGGTCGGAGCCGTAAAAGTGACGGACGGAAAGATCACGGATCGTTTTAGTACGTTTGTGAATCCGAAACGGCCGATTCCGTTTGAGATCACAAACCTGACAAGCATCACAGACGAAATGGTGATGGATTCACCGACAATAGACGTTGTTTTACCTCAGTTCCTTGAGTTTGCAGGAGACGGTGTGCTTGTCGCGCACAATGCCGGGTTTGATGTTGGATTTATCGAACAGAATTGCCGGTCGCTTGGACTTTCGGATGAGTTTGTATATCTGGATACAGTAGCGCTGGCACGTGTACTTTTGCCGACGTTGTCAAAATATAAATTAAATATCGTGGCGAAAGCGTTGAATATTTCCCTTGAGAATCATCACCGTGCAGTGGATGATGCAGAGGCAACTGCGGAAATATTTGTTAAATTTACAGAAATGCTGAAAAAGGATCAGGTCGGAACTTTAAAAGAAGTGAATCGTTACGGGGACCGGAATGTCAATGCGATTCGGAAAATGCCGACACATCATATTATTATTTTGGCGAAAAATGATATCGGCCGATATAATCTGTACCAGTTGATCTCTCAATCTCATATGACTTACTACGCAAGAAGACCGAGAATACCGAAAAGTCTTTTGAACGAGCACAGGGAAGGGCTGCTGATCGGAAGCGCCTGCGAGGCGGGAGAATTATATCAGGCAGTGCATGAAAAGCGCTCTGCCCAACAGATTGCGAGGCTGGCGGAATTCTATGATTATTATGAGATACAGCCTGTCGGAAACAATCAGTTTATGATCGAGAGTGAACGTATAGCGGATGTAAATTCAATAGAAGATCTGCAAAATATCAACAGGGAGATCGTGGAGCTCGGAGAAAAATTCGGAAAGCCGGTAGTGGCAACATGCGACGTACATTTTTTAAATCCTGACGATGAAGTGTACCGAAGGATTATTATGGCGGGAAAAGGATTTGACGACGCGGATCGTCAGCCTCCGTTGTTTCTTCGCACGACAGATGAGATGCTGGAAGAGTTTTCCTACCTCGGCGCGGCGAAAGCGAGAGAGATTGTTATAGATAATCCGGTGAAGATCGCGGGTATGATTGAAAAGATCTCTCCGGTCAATCCGAACAAATGTCCTCCGGTTATCGAAAATTCAGATCAGGAACTAAGGGATATCTGTTACAGGAAAGCTCATGAGATGTATGGAGAAGATCTTCCGAAGCAAGTTTCCGCACGTCTGGAAAAAGAACTGAATTCCATTATTTCAAATGGGTATGCGGTTATGTATATCATTGCGCAAAAGCTTGTTTGGAAGTCAAATGCGGACGGATATCTTGTAGGTTCGCGAGGATCGGTCGGATCTTCCTTTGTTGCGACAATGGCGGGAATTACAGAGGTAAATCCGTTAAGTCCGCATTATTATTGTTCAAAATGCCATTATAGTGATTTTGAGTCGGATGAAGTGCGTTCATTTGCCGGCGGATGCGGGTATGATATGCCGGATAAGAAGTGTCCGGTATGCGGAGAACAGCTTGTGAAAGCGGGATTTGATATTCCGTTTGAGACATTCCTAGGATTCAAAGGAGACAAAGAACCGGATATCGACTTGAACTTTTCCGGAGATTATCAGGCAAAGGCTCATAAATATACAGAAGTTCTTTTCGGTGAAGGACATACATTTAAGGCTGGAACGATCGGTACTCTGGCAGATAAGACAGCGTATGGATTTGTCCGGAACTACTATGAGGAACATGAGCAAAGAAAACGAAAATGTGAGATAGAAAGAGTGACCGAAGGGTGTACGGGAATCCGAAGAAGCACAGGTCAGCATCCGGGAGGTATCGTCGTTCTTCCTCACGGGCATGATATCAATGAATTTACTCCGGTTCAACATCCGGCAAATGATATGGAATGTGGAATTACAACGACACATTTTGATTATCATTCCATCGATCATAACTTGTTGAAGTTAGATATTCTGGGACATGACGATCCGACGATGATCCGTACACTGGAGGACTATATTACATCGGATGCTATGGAAAATGAATACAATGCAGATCATCCGTTTATTGCGACCGAAATTCCTCTTGATGATAAGGATGTGATCGAACTGTTTCATGGAACAGAAGTGTTGGGGATTAAGCCGGAAGATATTGACGGATGTAAGATCGGAAGTCTCGGAATACCGGAATTCGGAACGGACTTTGTTATTCAAATGGTTCAGGATACGAAACCGCAGACACTTTCGGATCTGATCCGTATTTCCGGATTATCGCACGGAACGAATGTGTGGCTTGGAAATGCACAGGAGCTTGTGAAGTCGGGAAAGGCGACGATTTCGACGGCGATTTGTACGAGAGACGATATTATGATCTATCTTATCAACAAAGGAGTAGAAAGTGCTCTTGCGTTTACGATTATGGAAAGTGTGCGAAAAGGAAAAGGACTGAAACCGGAATGGGAAGAGGCGATGAAAGCACAGGATGTGCCGGATTGGTATATTTGGTCATGTAAAAAAATTAGCTACATGTTCCCGAAAGCACATGCCGCCGCTTATGTTATGATGGCATATCGGATCGCATACTGTAAGATCAACTATCCTCTTGCATATTATGCGGCGTATTTCGGCATCAGGGCGGATGCGTTTTCGTATGCGCTTATGTGTCAGGGAAAAGAAACGTTGAATTATCATATAAAACAGTATAAAAGTAAAGGGGATCAGCTAAGCAAGAAAGAGCAGGACGTGCTAAAAGACATGAAGATCGTTCAGGAAATGTATGCCCGTGGATTTGAGTTTGTTCCGATTGATATTTATAGGGCGAAGGCAAAGATGTTTCAGATCGTAGACGGAAAGCTGATGCCGTCGCTTGCAAGCATTGAAGGAATGGGGGATAAAGCTGCCGAGGCAGTGGAAGAGGCGGCGAAAGACGGGGCGTATCTGTCGCTTGACGACTTCAGGCAAAGAACAAAAGTCAGCAAGACTGTGATTGATCTGATGGCGGAGCTTGGATTGTTTGGAGATCTTCCGCAGAGTAATCAGTTATCGCTGTTTGATTTTACATGATGGCAGAAACTTTTTAAACGCCGCGGAATGCGGAGAATAAAAAGATAAGATGCAGGAGAGAAAGACGTGATCAGAAAATTTCAAAGACAGGATCTGGAAGCGGCAGTGAAAATCTGGCTTGCCGCGAATAAAGAAGCGCATGATTTTATTGATCCGTGTTATTGGGAAGGTTACAAAGATGCGGTTAAAGAGATGTTTTTGCAGGCGGAAATCTATGTTTTCGAGACAGAAGACATGATGGAAGAGATATTTGATGAAACAGGCGGAATTCTCGGCTTTATCGGATTAGATAAAGATTATGTGGAGGGGATTTTTGTCAGAGGAGACGTTCGCTCCCAAAGTATCGGAAAGCAGCTTCTTGATTTTGTAAAACAAAAGAGAAAAAGATTAGAATTAAACGTATATGTAAAAAATAAAAGGGCAGTACAATTTTATGAAAGGGAAGGATTTTGTATTCAAAGAGAAGGAAAAGATGCGGAAACCGGAGAAAAAGAATATTGTATGCTATGGATAAAATAAATGACTTTTATATGAATCCGGAGAAAATATAAACAAGGCGTATGAAAACAGAGGAATAAAAACATCTGTTACATAAATGAGGATGGAGATGGAACATAGAAATTCAGTATTAATCGTAGAAGATGATGTAAATATTAACGGACTTTTAAAAGAAGCATTAGAAAAAGAAGGGTATATATGTACGCAGGCGTTCTCAGGTACGGAAGCAAGAATGATTTTACAGGGGGAAAGATATTCGGTTATACTTCTTGATTTAATGCTTCCGGGAATTCCGGGGGAAGAAGTACTTAGAGATATTCGAAAGAAAGGAAATACCCCGGTGATCATTCTAACAGCAAAAGATACGATTGATGATAAAGTGGAATTTTTGCGCGGCGGAGCGGATGATTATGTGACAAAGCCGTTTGATATTAAAGAAGTAACTGCCAGAGTGGAAGTGCAGATCAGAAGGGCAGAAACAACAGGGAGAAAAGAGGAGGAACACCGATTTACTTATCAGGAGCTGGAACTTAATAAGGGTGATTTTACTGTAAAAGTGGGAAATACAGAATTGCCTCATATTACAAAACAGGAATTTTCAATATTGGAGCTGTTGTTAAAACATCCGAAAAAAGTATTCAGCAAAGAAGAAATGTTTGAATATGCGTGGGAAGAGCAATATATGGGAGAGACAAAGACGCTAGACGTACATATAAGTAATATCCGCAAGAAGATCAAGGCTGTGACAGATAAAGAATATATTGAAACTGTATGGGGGATCGGGTACAGGCTTCATCCGTAATCTTTACTCTTTTTTTACTTTTTATTTGCGATTGATTAGCAATTTGTTTATAGAATGAGAGCAGATAAAGAAAAGAAAAGGAGAAAAAAGATGAGTGAATATTTATTGGCTACACACGGATTGACAAAACAATTCGGTCATCATAAGGCGGTAGATCATGTTGATCTTCATGTGAAAAAAGGTTCGATTTACGGCTTTATCGGAAGAAACGGAGCTGGGAAAACGACATTTTTGAAAATGATAAGCGGTTTATCACAACCGACTTCGGGTGAGATTGAAATGTTCGGATATAAGAATGCTCAGTTGAAAAACGTACGTTCAAGGATCAGCTGTCTGATTGAGTCGCCGGGACTATACGGAAATATGTCTGCTTATGATAATCTGGCGGTAAAATGCCGATTGTTTGGGATCAATGACAAAAGATACATTGAAAATATATTAAAAACAGTTGGCCTGTCTAATGTGGGAAAGAAAAAGACAAAACATTTTTCGCTCGGAATGAAGCAAAGACTCGGGATCGGTATGGCTCTTGTCGGAGAGCCGGATCTGCTGCTGCTCGATGAACCGATTAACGGATTAGACCCACAGGGAATCGCGGAAATCCGGGATATGATCTTCAAACTTCGAGATGAGCAGAATATGACGATCATTATTTCCAGTCATATTTTAGAAGAGTTGTCTAAAATCGCAACCCATTATGGAATTATTCATAACGGAACTCTCGTACAGGAAATTACGAAAGAAGAGTTGATGCAGCGCTGTGGAGAAAGGATGGAGATTTTTCTCGATGACCCAAAACAGGCGCTGCCGGTGCTGGATCAGATGGGATTTAAGAACTATCAGGTGACAGACAAGAATACGATCCACATATACGAAAGGCTGGATGAAAGCGCAGCTGTGAATATGGAACTTGCAAAAGCAGGTGTCAGTGTGAGAGGGATTGGAATTACAAGCGAAGAACTTGAAAATTATTTTCTGAATCTGACAGGAGGTGCCTGCAATGCTTAATATGATACGAATGGAATTGTTCCGTATGTTTAAAACAAAAAGCCTCTATGTAATCTGGACAATTTTTGCTGTTCTTATGATTGTGACAACAGCGCTTACAGCGGGTGAAATGGATGCATATTCGCTTGAGGATCGGCAGCAGAATTATGAATATGCAATGGAAGAACAAGAAAGCGGTCAGGTGAATCTTGGAATGGATGTGACGCCTCCGACAAAACCGGGGGAACAGGTTTCTGTTTTCGATATGTTTTTTGCAAATATAAAAGGAAAGGCCGTTGCGGTGTTTATGATCATCTTTACAATCCTGTATTCTACGGCAGATGTAACGAGCGGATTTGTGAAAAATATAGCAGGTCAAGTGAAAAACAGAGGTTTGATCGTATGTGCCAAAGCCGTATGTTTGTTCCTTTATACAGTATTGACGATGATGTTGTTCTTCATTGTACAGGCAGTGGCAAACAAATTGTTTTTCCATGAAGTTATACTGGGAGATAAAAGAGCATTTGCGCTTTATTTTCTTCTTCAGACGATACTGCATTTTGCTCTTTTGATGATCGTAATGTGTATTGCGCTTGTGATCAGAAATAATGTAGTCAGCATTGTGATAGGTATTTGTCTGTGTATGAATGCACTTATTATTTTTTATAGTTTTATTGATCGTATGCTTGCAAAAGTCGGACTGGAAAATTTTCATATGATCAATTATACTGTGAGCGGGAAGATTACGCTTCTTGGAACAGAGATTACATCGGAAATGGCGGTTACTTCTTTGCTGGTTGGATTTGCATTTGTGGCAGCCGCAGTCTGTTTGGGAAGTTTTGTGTTTAAGAAACGAGATATTTAACATGTATGTTATAGTTGGGATTTTGGTCGGAGTTATTATTACATTGATTTGTATATTGGGTAGTTATATGCGGCAGGTAAAAGATATCTGCCGCCAATTGCGTTTTCTGAGAGAGCATGAGAGCAATATGCTCATCACAAAAGAAATTAAGCTGGGAAATATTAAAGAGTTGACAGATCTTCTGAACGAGATGATTAAAGAACGAAAAGAAGAAGCTGCACAATATGTAAAAAAAGAACGGATGATTGCTGATACATATACGAATTTATCGCATGATATAAGGACGCCCCTGACATCAATGGACGGATATTTTCAACTGCTGGAAACCTGTTCGTCTGAAGCGGACAGGAAGCGTTATATCGAAATCATAGAGGAACGAATCGAAAGCCTTAAAGAGATGCTGGAAGAGCTGTTTACTTATACAAAGTTAAAAAATGAAACGTATGAATTGAAAAAAGAACGACAAAACTTAACTCAGATTCTGAAAGAAACAGTGTTTTCATATTATGATGAATGGGCAGAAAGGGGAATTGTTCCGGAATTTGACTTGACAGATACGCCTGTTTGGATCATGGGGAATGGACAGGCGCTTAGAAGGATTATACAAAACATTGTGAAAAACGGGTTGGATCATGGAAATAAAGAATTGAAGATTCAACTGAAAAAGAAGGAAAACAGAGCGAAGCTAGTGTTTAAAAATAGAGTGGAATATCCGGATCGGATCGATCTTCAAAGAGTCTTTGAACGTTTCTATAAAGCAGATGAAGCAAGAAGCAAAAATTCGACAGGACTCGGCCTTTCTATTACAAAAGGGTTTGTACTGAAAATGAATGGAGAAATCAGCGCGCAGATGAAGGGTGACTGGTTTAGTATTCATATCAGTTTTCCGTTAATATGAAGTTAAAACGGATGAGAGAGACTTTGTTTTTTCTTTCTTGATATCCTCTTGCTATCGGAACATGCTGACTATATAATGAAAACAGAAGAATGCGGGGCAGAATACTATAAACATCCATATAAAGTGAAGCGGATGAAAGTAACGAAAACGCAGCAGAAAGGAAGGAAATGGAAATGACGAGAAATTTTGGGTGTACGAAGGAAGGAAATCAGGCGAGTCTCTATGTGATAAGAAATGAAAACGGGATGGAGGCAGCAGTGACTGACTTAGGAGCGACACTGGTCAGTTTGAAGGTGAAAAATAAAGAGGGAAGCATGGCGGACGTTGTTCTGGGATATGAAAACGCGGCCGGTTATGAGGCAGGTACGTGCTTTTTCGGAACGATTGTAGGAAGAAATGCAAACCGGATTGGCGGCGCGCAATTTGAATTAAACGGAAAAACATATCATTTGACGGGGAATGATAACGGAAATAATCTGCACAGCGGTATGGATTTCTACAATATAAGGATATGGGAGACGGAAGAGGTGACGGAGACGTCTGTTCGTTTTAAACTTCATAGTCCGGATGGAGATCAGGGATATCCGGGAACGGCAGATATATACGTGACATACAGCCTTGATAAAGATGATAAGCTTGATATCTTTTATGAAGCTTTGTCGGACAAAGATACGATTCTGAATATGACAAATCATAGTTATTTTAATTTAGATGGACATAACAGCGGAAGTGTACTGCAGCATACGCTTACTCTGGAGGCGGATTATTTTACTCCGGGGGATGCACAGTCAATACCGACAGGAGAGATTCTTCCGGTGGAGAATACACCTATGGATTTTCGGGAAGGAAGAAAAATAGGAGAGAGGATCGAGGAAGAGTACGAACCGCTTCGATTCGGAAACGGATATGATCACAACTGGGTTTTGAAAAACAAAGGAAACTTTGAGAAAGTGGCGGAACTTATGGCTGAGGAAAGCGGAATCGTGATGGAAACTTACACGGATCGTCCGGGAATGCAGATTTATACGGCGAACTTTGTAGAAAATGAAGTAGGTAAAGAGGGCGTCGTATATGGGAAAAGAAGCGCAGTTTGTTTAGAAACACAGTGTTATCCTGATGCGGTTCACCATGAGAATTTCCCAAGTCCTGTATACCGTGCAGGTGAAAAATATACCGCACATACTGCATTTCGTTTTTTGATAAAGAAGTAAAAACAGATTGAAAAGACAGATATGAAACAGAAAGCTGCCAAGGGGTATATCAGCGGCTTTCTGTTTTTTGCATTAGTGGAGAATGTAATCCGGGAATGTGCCTTTTAAAAATTTCGATGATTGTGTCTGACTGAAAAAGGATGGGTACAAAATGACGGGAAAATAAGAGCTAAAATGACAAATATTATAAGACATGACTAATAAAATCTTAAAAAATTCAATATAAACAGAA
>ENA-ORTW01004169-ORTW01004169.1-human-gut-metagenome-genome-assembly--contig:-NODE-4169-length-11575-cov-2.326563_pt1 | contig 11575 bp, 9 predicted proteins | sample MGYA00242072_ERZ509193 | MGnify/ENA primary metagenome ERZ509193 (study PRJEB26280, sample SAMEA2338813) | human gut metagenome | biome: human gut; feature: human-associated habitat; material: faeces...
ACCATCAATTTCGTAACGTCAGTAGAAGTGAATTTCTATCCGAAATATCAGATATACTTTGGGCTTTTTAATCATGGCGGTACATTGATTGATATAGAGAATGCCAGAGATGATATGATAGAGACTCTGTTAAAGGAATTAAGCTACGCTTTCGCAAAGCAGTTCTTTGCAACGGTTGTATTTATCGTAGGCGGAACGCTGTTGATACCGCGTCTGCCATTTGGCTTTACAGAGGAAATGCTTGGTATATACAGAGTATTGTGTGTGGGCTATGCGTTCTATGCCACTGGCAACTGTATTATGCTTATGTCTTTGTATTTCGCAGACAATGTGGGAGCCTTATTAAGTTCCGTGGTATATGCAGTGTGCAGTGTACTGGGAACCTGGTTTACGATGAATGGAGATTCCAGATATTACGGATTTGGCTTTCTGATAGCAGGAATCATATTTACGGCGACGGCACTTATGAGGTTAATCAGCTATCTGAAGAAGCTGGATTACCATGTAATCAGTAAACAGCCATTAATACAGAGTAAAAAGACTGGTCCGGCAACGAGATTAAGCAGGAAGCTGGAGGAGAGATATTGTGAAAAAGAGAAGATTTAATATAAAATGTATGGTGATTCCCTTACTTGGAATGGCACTGTTGACAGCCTGTGGTTCCAGTAAAGAGAGTACACAGCAGGACATGACAGAGGTCGTGGAAGAAACACAGGAGCAGACAGGACTTGGTGAGGATAACAGATACACACAGACGGGCAATCTGCCCATTACAGATAATGATGCCCTGTACGAACAGACGAAGGACGATCAGGTTGTGACCATGTATCTGACTGTACAGTCAGGGAATGCATCAGAGGGAACGAATCACACATGGACAGAGATCAATCAGTATTCTGTATATGATTATGAGTCTATGGGAGTGGACAGATATAAGGTAGAGGGTACTCTGAAAGTAGGAAATGAATCAGGACCTGTTCTGGGTGAATTTGGATACGAGGCGGCAACACCTAATGTAACAGTGTCTATCAGAGGACAGTCTTCCAGCAGTAACGCACAGAAGAATTATAAGATTAGGATCAGGGATGGCAAGGGCAGCTATCAGAATCAGAAAATCATTAACCTGAATAAGCATATGAGTGAAGGACTCCGCTTTCGTAATAAACTGTGCTATGACCTGATGAAGGATTTACCGGGAATGATGAGCGCAAGAACACAGTTTGTCCATCTGTATGTGAAGGATATGACAAAAGGTGGAAGCGGTGAATACGAAGATTATGGTCTGTATACACAGGTAGAGCAGATTAATAAGACATATCTGAAGATGCATGGACTGGATAAGAACGGACAACTGTATAAGGTTAATTTCTTTGAATTCCAGAGATATGAAGATATTATCAGACTTTCCAGTGATGCGGGGTATGATGCGGATTCCTTTGAAGAATATCTGGAGATCAAGGGAGATAACGATCATAGTAAGCTGATAGAAATGCTGGATGATGTGAACGATACCTCCAAGCCAATTGAAGAGACCTTTGCCAAATGGTTTGATGAGGAAAATGTTTTATCCTGGCTTGCGTTTCATATATTGGTAGGGAATAAAGATACACAGTCCAGAAACGTGTTCTTATACAGTCCGCTAAATGTGGATAAGTGGTATTTTATATCATGGGATAATGATGGTTCCTTTGCTACGTTGGAAAGCACTTTTACAGGAAGCAGAAGTGGTCTGGAATGGGAGAATGGAATCAGTAATTACTGGGGCAATACTTTATTCAGAAGAATTTTCAAGTCTCAGGAGCTGCGTGCCAAGCTGGATGAAAGAATCCTGCTGTACAGAAATTTACTGACAGAAGATAAACTGACGCAGCTGGCACAAAAGTATAATAAGTTGATTGAACCGTATTTGTGGAGACTGCCGGATGTTTTGTATATGCGGCTTACTTATGAAGAGAGACAGCAGGTTCTGGAAGAATTTCCAAAAGAAATAGAAATTAATTACCAGAAATATTTGGAAAGCTATGAGAAACCACAGCCCTTTTATATAGGAGTCCCGCAGGAGAATGCGGACGGACTGCATCTGGAGTGGGATATTTCTTATGATTTCCAGGGAGAAGACATTACCTATACTGTGCAATTGTCTGATACTTACACATTTACTACTGTTTTGTATGAGGAAAGTAATCTGCATTCACCAATGATTACCATGCCGGTGCAGCTGGAACCGGGTAAATATTATATTCGTGTAAAGGCAACCAATGAATCAGGAAGAGAACAGTACGCATTCGATACTTACATGGCAGAAGAAGGGAAGCAATACGGTATCAAATGCTTCTACTATCTGGAAGATGGCAGTATTGTGGAGGATGGTGCCAATGACGAATAAGCAGAATTTCCGGCATGAACTCAAGTACAGGATCACACAGGCGCATAAGGATATTATGATGGCACGCCTTGATATGTTTTTGGACAGGGATAACAATACCGAGAATGGAATTTACCAGATACGCAGTCTGTATTTTGATGATTACTGGAACAGTGCGTATGAAGAGAAGCAGATGGGTACTGCGGTCAGAAAGAAGTACAGAATACGATTCTATAATTACAGTGATGAGTTGATCAAGCTGGAATGCAAGCATAAGCAGGGAGCCTACATTTACAAACAGTCAGCCAGGCTGACCACAGAAGAAGTAAGGAATATTCTTGCAGGAAATTATGAGATACTCAGGGAAAGAAAGGAAGGTATGTCAGACTTTTTACTATGAATGTGTGACAAACTTTCTACGCCCCAGAGTAATTGTTGATTATGAGAGAGTTCCTTATGTATTTGAACCGGGAAATGTGCGGATCACTTTTGACTATCATTTGCAGGAAACGGCTCTTATGGGAGATCTGTTTGATCCAGAGCTGCCATCCTGGTCAGTCATGAAGCCGAATGAGCTGATTATGGAAGTAAAGTATACACAGCTGCTTCCAGATTTTATTAAGGATCTGCTGACAACAAGTGAGGCAGAGTATACGGCAGCATCCAAGTATGTGATGTGCTGTGATCACAAGATAGAGAGAAAAGGCATTTTAATATAACGAGAGGTTAGGTTATTACAATGAGCGTAAAAGATATGATCAAAAAGTCAGTACTGGAATCGGATAATTTCGTCCAGTCAGTATCATGGGATACCATGAGCGGTATTATCATTAACATGCTTCTGGCAGTATTGCTTGGGGTTTGCATATACCTTGTATACAAGAAGTTCTATAACGGAGTCATCTACAGCCGGTCTTACGCACTGACACTGGTGGGAATGACATGCCTTACCTGTATGGTAACACTGGCAATTTCCACGAATATCGTGATCTCACTTGGTATGGTAGGTGCTCTTTCTATTGTACGTTATCGTACTGCTATCAAAGAGCCGCTGGATCTTCTGTATATGTTCTGGGCAATCACATCAGGCATTACACTGGGCGCCAGCATGTACATACTGGTACTGGTCGGTTTTGTAGTTATGACGGTATTTATCGCAGTATGTTTCAGTAAGAAGTCAAGAACACAGACATATATTCTGATGGTACAGTATGTCGGAGCTGAGACAGGGGATGAGATTCTGCGTGAGCTTAACAAGACCAGATATCAGGTAAAATCCAAGATTCTCCGTAATGAACTGACAGAGATGACGATTCAGGTGGAGTGCAGAGACACACAGATGGTAATTGCAGAGAAGATACAGCAGAATCCAAATGTCAAGAATACATCCTTTGTTCAGTTTAATGGGGAATACCATGGTTAATAAAAATATTGGAAAAGGCATCTTATTTTTGATTTTAACAGTACTTATCCTGATTATTGTATATAACAAAATTATCATACAAACATCCATATACACAGATGAGAATGAACAGGAAATACTGTATAATCCTTTGATTGGATATGCGGTGAGTGCAGACTATCCTGACGCTGTGGGTGAGAATACGCTGGTGTACATTGGTATGACATGGAGCGATATCGAACCGCAGGAGGGGGTGTATGATTTTACAACATTAATAAATGAGAATCAGGCACAGGAGTATGCAAGTCAGGGGAAGCATGCAGTGTTCCGGCTGTTATGTGATGTACCTGGGCAGGAAGAACATATGGATATCCCACAGTGGCTGTATGAGAAGACCAGGGATGGGACTTTTTATGATACTTCGTATGGTAAGGGATATTCCCCTAACTATGCCAATCCGGATCTGATAGAGGCACATGGCAAGGTATTGCAGAAGATTGCAGAGGTATTTGAGGAAGTAAGACCGGGATTTTTAAGCTATGTACAGCTTGGCAGTCTGGGGCACTGGGGCGAGTGGCATGTGAAATCTGGTGAAGGCATTGTTCCCATTCCAGAGGAATCTGTCTGTATGCAGTATGTAGACCAGTATGTAGAGGCTTTTCCGGATGTACAGCTTATGATGCGAAGACCTTTCCTTGGAGTAAAGGAATATGGCCTGGGTGTCTATAATGATATGACTGGAGAAGCAGAGGATACCAATGAATGGCTGGAATGGTTAAATGATGGAGGCATATATACAGAGCCTGCCAAGGCGCATACCTTATATGCCATACCGGATTTCTACAAAAAGGCAGCAGTAGGTGGAGAGTTTACCAGTGCAAGAAGCTGGGAAGAACTGCTGGTAACAGATATGGATACGACCAAAAGCCTGATCCGTCAGTCTCATATGAGCTTCATAGGACCTAAGGTTCCCCATGCATTAGAAGCGCCACAGTATCAGCAGGAAGCAGCAGTCATCCGGGAATTGCTTGGATATAAGCTTGGTATCAGTAAGGCAGCTGTGAAGAGGAACAGATTATCGGGTATATGGGATATAGCCGTTACGTGGAATAATCAGGGAATCGCACCCATGTATGAGGACTGGTGTGTGTATCTGTACTTCTATGATGAAGAGAATAATTTCATAGAGAAACAGCAGTTGGATATGAAGCTTTCGGATATTATGCCCGATATGAATCTGAAAGTACAGTGGAGTGGACACCTGCCTGATGATGTGGCGAAGATCCGTGTAGCAATCGAAGACCCCATGACAGGGGAAGCTGCGGTAACATTGAATAATGCGGGACAGGATAAGTATGTGACGATCTATTCCTCAAATGATTAATGACATATATAATTTATACAGTGGTAATCAGTTAAATATCTGTTATAATGAATAAGTATTGGATAAAAGAAAGAAGGATACAGGCATGCGGATTCATATAGAACAGACACAGCCACTGAAAATAAATACAAGTATGGGTGGCAAGGATAAAGAGGGAAACACGTACGGAGTCAATAACCGTTATTTAACGAAGAATGGCAGGGCGATGCTGCCTGTTATGGGAGAATTTCATTTCTCCAGATGGATGCCTGCGGAGTGGGAAGAAGCGATTCTAAAAATGAAGGCAGGCGGGGTAGATATTCTGGCTACTTATGTATTCTGGAATCACCATGAAGAACACAAGGGAGAATGGGATTTTGGTGGAAGCAGAAATATCAGGGCATTTCTGGAGCTTTGTAAGAAGCTGGATATGCCGGTATGGCTGCGTATCGGACCCTGGGCACATGGTGAGGCAAGAAATGGCGGTTTCCCGGATTGGCTGGTAGCAGAGCTTGGACATAATGGTCTGGGCTATATAGAGGGAGCATCCAGGGAACATGAGACAAGAACAAATGATGCCCTGTATATGCAGTATGTAGAGCAGTTCTGGACAAGGCTTGCACAGGAGATTAAAGGTGAAATGTGCAAGGATGGAGGTCCTGTTATTGGCATTCAGCTGGAGAACGAATATTGCCATGCAGGAGGTCCTTCTGATAAAAGCCGTGGTGTAGAGCATATGAAGAGTCTCAAGAGGCTTGCTTTGAAGCTTGGATATGAAGTGCCATATTATACAGCAACTGGCTGGGGCGGTGCGATTGTTCTGGAGGGAGAGACTCTGCCTGTACTGGGTGGATATGTGGATGAACCCTGGGCAGGGCATACCCATGAGATGCCGGCGTGTGAGAACTTTCTGATGATGCCATTCAGACAGGATGAGAACATTGGAGCGGATCTTGCAATTGATCAGGGCGCGGACTGTACATTCTCCAAGGAAGACAATCCCTATCTTACAGCAGAGCTGGGTGGAGGACTTCAGGTGACAGCACTTAGAAGAACCTATCCATATCCTGAGGATATCCAGGCACAGGCATGGTGTATGCTGGGGGCAGGAGCAAATCTGCTGGGATATTACATGTATCATGGGGGTGTGAATCCTGATGGAAAAGACACCACATTACAGGAAGCCAGAGAGACTGGATATTTCAATGATCTTCCGGTAAAGAGTTATGATTTCCAGACATGCATTCGTGAATCGGGACAGATTCATGACAGCTATCACAAGCTGAAAATGCTGCATTTGATGATTCATGCCTTTGAAGAAGAACTGGCATCTGCAGCAGCCTTTTTCCCAGAGAAACAGCCACAGGATGCAGAAGATATGACAACGCCGAGAGTAAGTGTGCGTTATTGTGAGGAGACTAAGGGTGGATTTCTCTTTATTAACAATCATCAGAGACTGCACCATATGCAGCCAATCCAGGGGCTGGATGTAGAGATTACAGGAATTGGTCAGGAGCCGCTTGTACTGCATGATCTGTGCTGCGAGGCGGATCAGTGTGCCGTAATTCCTTTTGGCTTGCAGATGGGAGAGAGCAGACTGATAAGCACCAATGCATCACTTCTTACAAGAATCGGCAGCAGATATTTCTTCTATAATAATGATAATGGTCAGAAGCCGTATTTTGACTATGAGGGCAAACCTTATGACAATATTGTAGTTCTGAGCAGGGAAGATGCAGAGCATGCTTATGTATTTGGCAATAGACTGTATATTACGGAACATCCTTTGTACGAACAGGATGGCGTATTATATCTGATAGCCGGTGAGGAAGAGGAGCGTGTGAGAATCTATGAAGAGGCAGGAGAGCCTGCGGATATGTATGTCCTGCCGCCAGAGATTATGACACGGGTGTCAGTTGCAACCAGGGAGACATCACAGATACAGCCTCCCCCATATGCAATACAGAGTATACTGGAGCAGGAAAAGGCACATAATGTCTGCAAAGTCTATGAATTACAGCTTACTTATGATAAAGTACGGGATGAATATGCAGATGATACTTCAGAAGATTATCTGCAGGATGTATATCTGACAATGAATTATGGCGGCAACAGGGCACAGCTGTATCAGGATGGTAAATTGCTGACAGACTGGTTTTCTAATGGTGAGGACTGGACTGTGGCATTGAAGCGTTACGGATATCCTAAGAATCTGACACTGGTTGTTTATCCATATGAAGAAGAGGTATACTATGATCTGCAGCCAAGGAAAGGCTGTGAACTGCATGAGGCATCAGCCCATGCGGTATATAAATTGGAAGTATAGAAACGAGGTTTAAGATGAGCGATACATTACAGAATTTAAAAGAGTATATCACAAAGATGAATCAGTATGAACATGTAGTTACGTTACTGAATTGGGATATGGAGACCGTGATGCCTAAGCTTGGATTTGAAGGGCATGCACAGGCTATGACATATTTTTCAACAGAAATGTTCAAGCTTTCCACAGCAAAAGAACTGGGCGATATGCTGGAAGAGTTATCCAGACCGGAAGAGTTTGATAAGCTGGATGATATGTGGCAGTTTATTGTGAAGAGAATGAAACGTGATTATGATGAGAATCAGAGAATCCCGGCAGATTTCTATGAAGAATTCGTTCAGGAGAAATCTGAGTCAGGTAATGCCTGGAAAGAAGCAAAGAGAGCTTCTGATTTCTCTATTTTTGCACCGCATTTACAGAAGATCATTGAAATGACAAAGAAGATGGCAGGATATACGAATCCCGGAGAAGAAGTATATGATGTACTTCTGAATCAGTTCGAGGAAGGTATGGACTCCGCTACAATTGATAAGCTTTTTGATGACTTGAAGCGGGAGCTGGTGCCTTTTGTACAGAAGGTACTGGCAGCAAAGCAGCCGGATGACTCCAGATTTGCAGGTAAATATGAAGTAGAAGAGCAGAAGAAGGTACAGAAGCTTCTTCTGGATTATATAGGCTTCAACTGGGAGGCCGGTACTGTAGGGGAGACAGAGCATCCATTTACGCTTAATTTCTCATCCAGAGATGTACGTGTAACGAACCATTATTATGAGAATGATGCGCTCAGTTCCATGTATTCAGCGATTCATGAGGGTGGACATGCAATCTTTGAGCAGAACGTGAATCCTGCCTATGATGGCACGATAGCCGGTAGCTGCCGCTATTGCGGTATTCATGAGAGCCAGTCAAGATTCTATGAGAATGTACTGGGGAGAAATAAGAATTTCTGGGTACCGATTTATGAGAAGCTTGGCGCATTGCTTCCCAAGTTCAAGGAAATCAGCCTGGATGAGTTCTATCATGAGATTAATCATGTCAGAAACAGTCTGATCCGTACAGAAGCAGATGAGCTTACTTACTGTTTCCATATCATTATCCGTTATGAGCTGGAGAAGGCAATTTTCCGCGATGGCGTGTCTGTAGAGGAATTGCCGAAGCTTTGGAATGAGAAAATGCAGGAATACCTGCAGATTACACCTGCAAATGATGCAGAAGGTATTTTACAGGATATGCACTGGTCAGATGGATCTTTTGGATATTTCCCATCTTACCTTCTGGGCAATATCTATGATGGTATGTATCTCGAAGAAATCACCAAAGAGCTCGGCGATGTAGACACCATTCTGCGAGAGGGCAGGATTGGTGAGATTACCAAATGGCTCAATGAGAAGATTCACCAGTATGGAAGCACCCGCTTACCGAAAGAAGTCATAGAGAAGGTATGCGGTAAGGAAGTCAGCGCACAGCCGATTATTGATTATTTCAAGAAGAAATATACGGAAGTATATAATTTGTGATACCACATGAGCTTGCTCATAAGTGGTTGAAAGCCCTTGGAATACGCCCGATATGAGTATAAAAAGGCACGATGTATCTGTAAAGTGGATATATCGTGCCTTTTTCGGGGAAAAGGGGAGAAATTATGCCTCTGTATAGGAGTCTACCGTAATTGTGTAATTGCTTGTGCCGTCTACGAGGACATTGCCGTTTGCATCCTTGATTGTGACGGTCTTGCCGTCGGCATCTTCGATCAGTCCATGATTGGTCAGACTGCTAAGCGTGCTGTCACCGGTTACAATCCACGTAGATGTCTTGTCAATAGTGAGGTTAGCGTAGCCATTGCCACCATTGCCGGCATTGCTTTCATCCTGAACGAAAGCACCAATCAGTGTACTTCCATTTACCATGTCGAAGTCAAGGTCACTGATGCTGTCCCAGATTACATCACCTGTCATATCCTGATTATCTGCTGTGAATATACAGTCAGCACCGTTGGCACCGCTTTGTCCCCAGCCTCTTGCATTGGAATTACCTGTGCATTTCAGGAAGAAATCATTGCTGTCAGAATAGGTAATATCTACATCAGACAGATAGAAAGTACTTTCTGTATTGGTTGTATAGAACAGACCGCCATTTTTGGAAGTGAGCGAGCCGCCTGTCATATTGAAAGTACTGTTACCTACTTCGGAGTCACCAGACATGCTCTGGTAGAGGATAACAGTCCAGGTACAGTCATTCTGTTCATTTTCCGGCATATCACCAGTCAGATCACAGTCTGTAAGCTTCAGAGAATTAAGACCCTCAATACATACTGCTTCTGAACCGGTAGCTGTCAGTGTAGCATTCTGAATATCAATATCTGCAGTACAGTATACAGCAGGTGAGCCTGAGCCATTAGAAGTATAACTGCCACCATTTACAGTCATTGTTCCGCCACCTCTGTCAGAACGGATTGCAGCAGCAGAGCCACCATTGGTCTCTACAGTCAGATTTGTAGCGTGCAGAGTACCACCGCCTGCTACGTGAATACCGCCGGAAGTATCCTGCGTTGTATTGATCGTTGTATCAGATACATTGGCTACGCCATCTCCATAAGCGAATACACCTGCGCCGCCGGAAGCATTGGTTGTAATCGTACTGTTGGAAATATTAACAGTTCCGTCAGTAGCAAGAACGGCGGCACCTACTCCGTAGAAACTGGAGGAATCCCCGCCTGTGCTGTCTGATGAAGTTCTGTCAATTGTTACATTGTCGAGGGATACATTAGCCTGATTTGTTACCAGGATGGCATTCTCATCTGTACCTGTAGAGGAGATGCTTTCATTGGAGATAGAGGTATTTTCGCTGTATGTGTTCACTGCTTCATAAGAGGAAGGGGCGGATTGACCGCCTCCCATACCTCCGCCCATAGCTGAAAGAGTAGTGATTGTTACAGAGATTGCATTACCATCTGCATCTGTTGCAACAGTTACTGTAGTACCTTCAGTTAAGGAATCTATAGTGATCGCAGAGCCTGATTCATCATAGAAGAGTGTGTTGTCTGTCAAAGTGATTGTTACAGACTCAGCGTTATTATCAGGCGCTTGTGGGGCACCGTTACCATCGCCGCTTGGAGCTTCACCGTTTGGCTTGTCACTACCGCCGTTACCATCGGGAGCTTCACCGCTTGGCTTGTCACCGCCACCGTTTCCGTCAGGGGCTTCACCACTTGGCATGTTCATAACAGCGAGTGTAATGGATGTTTCATCTATACTTTCAATCCGTCCTGTAACGGAGTCATTTTCTTCCTCAGAGGCAGATTCACTCTGAGTTGGTTCAGTAGAGGCGTTTGCCTGTGAATCTGAAATCACTTCTTCTTTTGTTTCTGTTGTATTGGTGTTACTGCCACAGCCTGTCAGCAGTACACAGCCAATCAGCAGGGCATAAACAAATTGATTCATTCTTTTCATATTGATGTCTCCTTATTATGTTTGGTTCACATATGTGTTGTTTGATTTTATGAGCTTAGTATAGTTGGAAAATGTGATGGAAATTTGTGCTATATGTGTAAGTTCTGTGAAAAACGACATGAAGAATGGAATTGACAAGAAGCATGAAAAAGTAGAAAATAGTAACGATAACAAGTACGAAAGGTGTGTTAAAGGATATGAGTGAAATAACAAGAGAACAGATGGGGGAGTTGGAGAATTTACGTGAATATCTGAGGGGATTGCATTCTGTAGCAGTTGCCTTTTCCAGTGGAGTAGATTCTACTTTCCTATTAAAAGTAGCCCATGATACGTTGGGAGATAAAGCAATTGCAGTAACTGCACAGTCATGTTCTTTTCCAAAGAGAGAATTAAATGAAGCAATTGATTTCTGTAAAAAGGAAGGCATTGCTCATTTCATCTGTGAATCAGAAGAATTAAATATAGATGGATTTGCTCAGAATCCAAAGAATCGTTGTTATCTGTGTAAGAAGGAATTATTTGAGAAAATCCGTGCCATTGCAGAGGAAAATCACATTGAGAATATCGTAGAAGGTTCTAATCTGGATGATAATGGAGATTATCGTCCAGGCTTACAGGCTGTAGCAGAGCTTGAGATTAAGAGTCCGCTGCGTGCATGTCAGTTTACCAAGGC
>ENA-ORTW01004172-ORTW01004172.1-human-gut-metagenome-genome-assembly--contig:-NODE-4172-length-11571-cov-3.106113_pt1 | contig 11571 bp, 10 predicted proteins | sample MGYA00242072_ERZ509193 | MGnify/ENA primary metagenome ERZ509193 (study PRJEB26280, sample SAMEA2338813) | human gut metagenome | biome: human gut; feature: human-associated habitat; material: faeces...
AGCACCGCAAACAGCAGCAGCCGGAGAATGTACTTTTTAAAGCTGTGCGTGTGAAAATATCCTTCCACTGCCATAAATGCAAAGATGGGAAACGCGAGCCTTCCTACGCAGGTCAGCCAGTCCTGCGCCGGAAGAAGCGTAGCCCAGAGATGATCCATCAGCATAAATGTCATGGCGATGATATGAAGCATTGCCGCACTGATGTCAAAGGTTCCTGACTGAGATGAATGTACTTGATTTTTTACCATATTGTCACTCCTGTTGTTTTCTCTCGGTCCAATTATACTTCCTTTTACCGTCTCTGGTCAAATCCTTATCAGTGACAACGTTTCTTCTACCTGCCGGGCTCACGAGTCAAGACCATCGGCTTAGCCCAACATCATAAACTTAAGGAAAAAATGGAAAGGAATCTGTTCGCAGGTTCCTTTCATTGTGTTAAAATATAGGCAGGGGTGTATATGATTAAATCTTATAAAACAAGATTTCAAAAGTTTTCTGCATTATTATCTGATCCGGAAATTGCAAAATATGCGAGACAGAATGGAAAACATGCTTTTTCGAGAAAGCGAAAAATGCCCCTAAAAGACATGTTGCTATGCTGTCTTTCAAAAAAGGGGCTTACCACGACATTTGAACTTAGAAACTATTTCAAAGAAAAAGGAGACTTGTCTATGCAGTTATCTGTCCAGGGATATCTACAACAGAGAAAACGTCTAAATCCGGAAATTTTTCCCTATCTGAATCGTAAATATCTTATGGATTTTTATCGTTCTGACGAACCCAGACTGTGGAAAGGATATTTGTTAATCGCGATTGATGGGAGCAAGGCGGAAGTTCCAAACTCAAAGGATAACAGGGAAGCATTTGGAAACAGCGGCAACCAGCATTCCGGGAAAGGGCAGGTACGGGCACTGGTAAGCGGAATGTATGATGTTTTGAATCATTTTTACCTGGATATTGAAATTGAACATATTTGCATCAGTGAAAACGAACTGGCAAAAAGAAACTTAAAACAATTAAAAAAAATGGGAATCAGGAAGCCGGTTGTTGCAGTTTTTGACCGCGGTTATCCTTCCTTAGAGTTTATTGACTTTCTGGAAACGGAAGGGATTCATTATCTGATCCGTCTTTCATCCAACGATTATATGGCAGAACGTAAACGGATGCAGTCGGCAGATGAAAAAGTCATTTTAAAACATTCATCTGCACGCCTACAAAAAATACGAAAAAAACATCCGGAACGATATGAACAGATGCAAAAGAAAGGGAGCACGCTGGTAAGAATATCAAAATTGACTCTTCCCTCCGGGAATGAACTTGCGCTGATGACAGATCTTCCGGATACAATTACCGCAGAAGAATTAGCGGATTTATATTACCAAAGATGGGAAATTGAGAAAAAATACAATACTCTAAAAAACAAAATGAAATTTGAAAGTGTAACAGGGAAAGCCACAGTATATGTGCACCAGGATTTTTGGGCGCAGGTTTTAGTATATAACATGGTTCAGGACATTCGAAACAGTGCGGACGAAGAGGCCGCAGCAGCAGGACGAGAAAACAGGAATAAATATCCCATGCATACCAATGAAAATGTAGCCATCGGTCTTTTCAAAGAGACTATGCTAAAAATCCTTTTGGAGCCGGAGGAAAAGAAGCGGATCAAAAAACTTGGAGAACTACAGGAAGAAATGGAGCGCTATGTACTTCCCATAAGGGAACTACCTGGAAAAGAGCGTAGAAAAAACATCTCAAATAAATATAAAAACAATCAAAAGAGTAGCTTTTAAAATGCCCATTCTCCGTTTAAAGGGAGATTATGGGCATTTTTAAGTTGTTAAAGTATACAGAAGGAGCTCTGTGAAGATTTCTCTTCGTTTTAATCTGCTCTTTTGAAATGAGTTTTTAGCAGGATAATATAAATGTGTAATATCTAATCTTAAGTTTATGATGTTGACTTCAAGTGGTGGTTTAATATTAGCCCTCCAAAGGGCTATTACTACTGCTCGCCCCGAAGGGCGGTATCGCAAGCACTGTTACTGGCTCCGCTATAAAGCGGTACTACTGGAATCCTCTCTTCTTGAGTCTTCTGCTTGCTCTCTTATGTATTTCTGTACGGCTTCCTCTGTTATATTGCCGATTGTCTCTACATAGTATCCTCTCGCCCAAAAAGCTTTGTCCCATTTGCTTTGCAACTCTGGATGTCTGTCGTAAATCATTAGCGTGCTTTTCCCTTTTAAATATCCCATAAAATCTGAAATACTTTCTTTCGGCGGAATTGCTACGCTTAAATGTACATGATCCTTACATACTGCACCCGCTATAATATCCACTTTTCGGTACTTGCATAATGTACTTATGATTTCCTTCACATCTTCTCTTAATCTTCCATACAGAATTCTTTTTCTGTATTTCGGTATAAATACTATGTGATACTGGCATTTCCATCGGGTATGTGATAAACTTCTATTGTCCATTTGGACCGCCTCCTTTGATTTTGAGTTTGGCTTGCGACACCATTCTCATCATATCACAGGAGGCTTTATTTTGTTGTCCTCACCGTCTCCACTTATTCCATTCTCCCCAGCATAGCTGGGGGATTAGACTTTTCATTTACAATTCCCATCCCACTGACTATAATAAAGAATGTCCGTTTGCCTGCAAAGGCGCGGAACCATATCCATCTGCATCAGGGCGATATGACAGAAAAATGAACTTAAAAGAATGGAAGAAAGAACAATGGATGTAATTGGAAAATTTGGAAATAGGGTGAGCAGCCAGGCGCTTAAGGATCCGGAAAAAGCGCGTCGGCTGCTTCTTGCAGGATACCGCCTGCAGGAAAAGAAGCTTCAGTTTTTGCCGGATCGGGGGCTGCCGTCGTCGGGACAGTATGTGGCGCGGGTGGTTATGAAAAATATCATTCAGTCGCTGTCGGAACCGGAGAATGCGGCGATGGTCAGCATATTTGTGCCGGGAGAGCTGGTGATGGCGGCAGGGCTGACGCCGTACTCAGTGGAGGCGATGTCCTGTTTTATGGCGGGAACGAAGTGTGAGCAGACGTTTCTTCGGAAAACGGAGGAAGAAGGATTTCCGGAGACGATGTGTTCGTACCACAGGGTGTTTCTGGGGGCGGCGCTGACGGGGATTCTGCCAAAACCGAACTGCATGATTTATACGAACCTTGCGTGTGATGGAAATATGATGACGTTTCCGTATTTAAAGGATAAATTTGAATGTCCAGGCTTTTATATTGATGTTCCGTATGAGAAAAACCGGGAATCGGTTCTGTATGTGGCGGATCAGCTGCGGAAATTGAAACGGTTTCTGGAGGAGACGACGGACAGACGGATTTCGGAGGAAACAGTGCGGAGTGCGGTAGATAACAGCCGGAAAGCGGCAGCGAATTATAAAAAACAGCTTGCCCTGCGGTGTGCGCATGACCCGGTGACCTCTCTGACGAATGAATTGTATGCGCTTTTTATGTGCCATCTGATGGCTGGCTCAGAGACGGCGGTTACCTATACGGAAAAACTTCTGCGCGATGTGCGGATGTCACCGAGGGGAGATGGTCTTTCGGTAATCTGGATGCACATCATGCCATTTTTACAGGAGCCGGTTAAGGATATTTTTAATTATAGTAAGAAAATGCACATCCGCGCTTGTGATTTCATCGCAGATGGTTTTCAGGAGATGCATGCGGAAGACCCGTATGAGGCGATGGCAGAGAAAATGGTCTACTGCATTTACAATGGCAGTGTGAAACAGAGAATTGAGGAAGCGGAACGACTTGCCAGAATCACGGAATCGGATGGTGCTGTTTTATTTGCCCACTGGGGCTGTAAGGGAACGATCGGTGCATCCAGCCTGATTAAGCAGTCCTTAGAAAAGACAGGACTTCCGACGATGATTCTCGACGGTGACGGCTGCAACCCTGCCAATACCAGCGACGGTCAGGTATCGACGCGGCTTCAGGCGTTTGTGGAAATGCTGGAAAAGGGCAAGGAGGAGAAACACGCATGATTTATTACGTCTGTAAGTACACCCCGATCGAGCTGTTCCGGGGGTTTGGAGAAGAATGTTCTGTTTTGGAGGAAATGCCGGAAAATTTCGAACAGTCGGATCAAATTGCACATGCAAATCTGTGCGGCTTTGGAAAATCGGTCATTCAGGCAGTGCTGGAAGGAAAGGTTGAACAGCTGGTGCTGGTAAACTGCTGCGATTCGATGCGGCGCGTTTACGATATCGTGGAGAGCACGGGAAAATGTAAGTTTTTATATATGCTGGATCTGCCGCATGATGATAATGAATGTGAAAAAGTGAAATTTGCGGGCACGATCCGGAGGCTTAAAAAGGCATATGAGGCATATTCCGGGAAAGTGTTTGATAAACGCGCTTTTATCAAGTCCTTTATTACGCCGGAAATGAACACGGAGCCGTACATTGGTGTACTGGGCGTGCGGGTCAGCGGCATTCTGGAGGATATGATCCGGGACAATATCCAGATGGATGTGGAAAATCTGACCTGTACGGGTGGTCGGAAACTGTCGGTCGTACAGGATGAAATGTGGAATATGGAGGAAGAGGAGCTGTTTCTTTCTTACGCGGACGTCCTGCTGGGACAGATGCCGTGTTTCCGCATGAACCGTTCGATCCGCAGAAACCGTCTGTATCTGGATCCGAATTTAAAGGGAATTATTTATCACACGATCAAGTTCTGTGATTATTATGGATTTGAGTATGCGAGTATCAAGCGGGATATCAAGGTTCCGCTCCTTAAGATTGAGACTGATTTTACAAGCCAGAGCGCGGGGCAGCTTTTGACGCGCATTCAGGCATTTGAGGAGACGATCGAGGGATCAGAGGATATGGATCCGGGAAAAGGTATCAGTGAGGAGGCAAGAAAGAAGATGGAGTCGGGCATTTTTTATGTAGCGGGAATCGACAGCGGTTCGACAAGTACGGATGTGGTCATACTGGATCAGGATGGAAAAATTAAATCGACGATGATTATTCCGACCGGCGGCGGTGCGATGATGAGCGCCGAGAAGAGTCTGGATCTGGCGATTGAGAAAGCGGGAATTAAGAAAGAGGAGATCGTGCGGATCGATACGACCGGATATGGACGATCCTACATTGACAGCGGGGATGACAGCATCACGGAGATTACCTGCCATGCCAAGGGCGCAAATTATCTGAATCCGAATGTCCGCACTATCATCGACATTGGCGGGCAGGATATCAAGGCGATCAGCATCGACGGGCAGGGAGCCGTGAAAAATTTCCTGATGAATGACAAATGTGCCGCCGGAACGGGACGTTTTCTGGAAATGATGGCGAAAACGCTGGGACTTTCCCTGGAGGAAATGAGTGTGAAAGGGCTGGAATGGAAGCATAATATCGTGATTTCCAGCATGTGTACGGTGTTTGCAGAGTCGGAGGTCGTGTCGCTGGTGGCACAGAATAAGGATGTGGCAGATATTATCCACGGTTTAAATGTGTCAGTTGCCTCAAAAGTCGGCGCGTTGGCAGCCCGCCTTGGAAAGGATCATCCAGGCGAATATATGATGACCGGCGGTGTGGCGAAGAACCAGGGTATCATCCAGGCATTGGAAGAGAAGCTTGGTGCTAAACTTTATATCTGTGATGAGGCGCAGCTCTGCGGTGCGCTGGGAGCGGCGCTATTTGCTTATGAGAAATGTAAAGGCAGTGCGGAGGAAACGCGATGAAGCGGCAGGGTTAAAACACTTGTATCGATATTTTCGTCAGATATTCACTGGGAGAGGCTGTGGCCAATTCGTCGATCACAGCCTCTTTATAAGAGTATTTGCCGGTTTTAAACTTGTGTTCATCGGTCCAATCAAAGAGTTTTTCGTAGGTGGCTTTCGAGTCATAGTAATTTCCCATTAAGTAAGCAAGTACCTTGCCAGCCCAAAGTGCTGCAACATGGTTTTGCAAGCAATAATCCGCAACGTTCGCTCCTCCAGTATTCACCTGTAATCTCCATACCGCCATCTTCTCATCTCCCCGCTTTCTTCTTTAGTGCTTATCCACCTTCCGCTTCGGGAACCATCCTTTTGCCACTCTTTTTTCCTGTTCTTTCAGTTCCTTAATGCTCCAAAAGCAACTGACGCCCAAAACACCCAGGGAAACCGACCAAAGTATTTCCTGCATTCTTACGGATAGAATCATACACAAAATGCCCACCAGCAAAAATACCGGCCAACAGCGGCTTCCAAAGTAATACTCCGCATATATAACAATAGGATGGAACAATCCAATCAGAAAAAAGGTAAGCACACCAATCAATATCCCACTAAAATTCATCATAACTCCTTGTCCTTTTCCTTATACAAACAGCACATTATCGCAGACCGGCGCAACTTATCTTCTGCGTGCAACAGTCGCCCTCAACAACATATCCAATATGCGCAAAGAAGAAGTATTGCAATATAGAACTACAACCTTCCTCTTCCATATTTTTTAAATATCTGACACATTTTTACGGATTGCATTTTTTACACGGATCATAACCTGCAGCAATCAGCGCATCCCTACTCTCTGATGAGGATTTTTTATTGCTCTCCTTCATCTGTTTGACCGATGAACAGGACGGCCGATGAAATTTCTTTGTATTGGTATTGAGGATATAGGATTCCGTGCTGGTCTGCTGAGAAGCTGCCTGCGTAACAGCCTGTGTGGCCTGCTCTGTTTCTGCCGTCTTGTTTGTTCCAGAAGCCGAGCTGTCACCCGTTGCATAATTGATGTTAATTCCCGGCTGAACATTATAAACGTAAACGCAGCACAAAATACCTTCGCCTTTGTCTTCTACGGCTTCCGCTTCCATTAGTACGCCGGATGCTACGAGATTACTGCCTTCAAAAACCGGAGTCACCCGATACAGCACATGATTTCCAGTTTCTTTTACATAGTCCGCTGCCATATTCTCAAACGGCAGCATACCCTCGATATTGAGGTATCGCGTGCCGGTGATCAGGTTCTGCTTGTTGGCATTCTCGGCGGTAAGCTGCCAGCCGATCAGGTGACAGCGGTTATACAGATATTTGCCATCCACGCAGTCATACTTGACGGTATGCCATCCGGTTGGCTTGACCTGACCGATCGAACCGCGTTTTTCTCCATCTGCGGGCATCAGCTCCTGTCCGACATTGGCGTATGCCGTGCCGCACCGTCCGAGATAATCCAAATCCGAATATTCCTCAAACGCTTCGGTCTCCTGCTTGTCTGCGTCGGTGAAGGACGGCTGGTTGCCGTCGATCTCGACATAAGCGGAATCCGAGTAGGCGGGCAGCTCGTCCATCGAAACCATACTGCTCGACGGCATGGGCAGTGCACAGCCGGAAAGCAGCAGGCTGAGCACGAATACAATCGGCGCAAACGCGCGGGTCAATTTTCGCATTTAACAAATACTTCCTCTGTTATTTTTTCATGCGAGGAACCGGCAAATTCGGTCTCGCTCTGCTTTGTCCATCCGGTTTCCGGCAGGGTGAAATACCGGTCGGCGGGATAGACACGATTCCAGTGATATAATATCACCTGCTGCACCCTGTTTAAGTATGGTGCAGGATTGTGCACCTCAGCGAAGCAGTAATCGTCCTCTTCCGCCCGCTCGAGGCAATCCTCAGCGATGCAAAGCCGTACTACCGTATCCGCTCCGAACAGCTTTGCGGTGTACGGACTTATCCACAGTCTGTGTATACCGCAGTGCATAAGAATGCGCTCATTCAGCACACGATCGCGGCTCTGTCGGCGATGGTTGAAGGCCAGGCCGCCTTTATCATCCACACATAAGATCAGCTTCATAGAGTTCTCCCTTCATCGGATATCGGATGCACTGTTGACCGGCGCAGCGCTGTATGTAATGCGTCCTGCCGAAATACCCTGCCGTCCGATATACGAGCATAGCGCTTCGGTCAGTCTCGGGGTTGCCTTGCTGTGATGCAGCCGCACGACTACCACGCCGGACGTGGAGGCGAAATACTGTACGGTCTGCGTATACGCTTCCGCCGCATTTTTCTCGGCATCGCCGCTGTCCAGACCGGCATCCCACAGGCGGTAGCCTGCACCGATGAGCACGCTGCGCTGTGCTTCGGTGAGCGCGTCGCTGCCGCTCTGGTTGGCGGCTATGCGGGCTGCAACACCGGTCAGCAGCGTCAGGCGTTCGTTCGCAGCAGCAAGATCCGCCAGCATGTCGGCTCCGTCGGTTTTGCTGTCCGCCTGCAGCAGAAAGGCGACCGTATGTCCCTCCGCTGCGATTCGGCGAACCAGATCATCGTCCCATTTGGAGGTATCCGTCGGCAGGAAGAATGCCGCCTGCCTGCCTGCGTCATGCAGATTGTCCAGAACAGCCGCCGTGTTTTCGTTCGGCGCGCCGTAATAGGCAAGATACACGCGGACCGGCTTTTTCGCCGGCTTTTCCTCTACCTTTGGTATTTCGATGGTATCATTGTCCACCGGCTTTGCCGGTGCGGGATTGGTATTCGTGTTATTGCTGCGGTCCGACCCGGAGGTACTGTCCTTGTAATCGTCGATCGTGTTCTCAATCACCTTGGTATGCGCCGCAATAAACGCCGAGTCGCTCTGTGCCGAGCCGTCCGCGACACGCAGCACATTTTCCCCCTGCAGGGTCAGTGAAGAATAGGTAAAGCCGAACTTCGCACAGCACAGCTTGACCGGCACATAAACCGTTCCGTTCATCTCATACGCGGGTGTGGAATAGCTGTTCAGATTCTGGTCGTACACATAGCCTTCCGCAGTCGAAAAGCTGAGCGTTTCGCCGTTTGCGGAAAGATCGAGCACGCCGTCATTCTCCGAGGCTGACACGCCGAGCGTGGTAAACACACTGTACGGCACATAGGTTTCGCCGCCGAGACGCGCAGGCATGGTGCTCTCGTCGAGCGGCAGGATGGAGTCGTTTATCGCTGTCAGCGTCACCGCATGCGCCGGTGCAGGCAGAAACGTCAGCAGCAGCGCGGCACACAGCACACAGCTGATGATTTTTTTGATACGCACTCACTCCTTTCAGCAATTCGTACGAACATATTATACCAAAGCGCAGCGGGTTTGTCACCCTTTCTGCCGAAAAACACCTTGCGTTGTGAGAATCGAGTGCTATAATAAAAGAGTACAAATTCTTATACAGAAAGAGTGAATCAACCATGCTGCAGATCACAACACAGCGCACTACTACTCCTAAAGCAAAGCCGGACGAAAGCAACCTCGGCTTTGGCGTTCATTATACCGATCATATGCTGATCATTGACCACGATGAAGAACAGGGCTGGCACGACGCCCGCATCGTACCGTATCAGCCGCTTGAGCTTGATCCGGCAGCGATGGTTTTCCATTATGCAATGGAGTCCTTTGAGGGTCTGAAGGCTTACCGCACCCCGGACGGCTCCATTCAGCTGTTCCGCCCGGACAAGAATGCACAGCGCATGATCAACACCAACCATCGTATGTGCCTGCCGAGCCTGCCGGTAGAGGATTTCGTTCAGGCTGTCAAGGCCATTGTTTCCTTCGATCAGGACTGGGTTCCGCACGCTGAGGGCACCAGCCTGTACATCCGTCCGTTTGTCATCGCTACCGAGCCGCATCTGGGCGTTCGCACCTCCCGCACCCACAAGTTCATCATCGTATGCTCTCCGGTCGGCGCGTACTACTCCACCGGCATCAATCCGGTTAAGATCTTCGTCGAGGATGAGTATACCCGTGCCTGCCCGGGCGGCACCGGCTTCACCAAGTGCGGCGGCAACTACGCTGCATCCCTGATCTCTCAGGTAAAGGCACACGAGCTGGGCTACGAGCAGACCCTGTGGCTGGACGGCGTTGAGCACAAGTACGTTGAGGAAGTCGGCTCCATGAACTGCTTCTTCAAGATCGACGGCACCGTTTACACCGCTCCGACTGTCGGCACCGTTCTGCCGGGCGTCACCCGTATGAGCTGCATCGAGCTGCTCAAGCACTGGGGCATTCCGGTATCCGAGGAGCGCCTGCCGATCGCTGACGTTATGAAGGCTTCCCACGACGGCAAGCTGGAAGAGGTATTCGGCACCGGTACCGCTGCAGTTATCTCTCCGGTTGGCGAGCTGCGCTACGAGGGCGATGTTGCTCACATCAACAACGGTGAGATCGGTGAAGTTACCCACAAGCTGTACAACACCCTGACCGGCATCCAGTGGGGCAAGCTGCCGGATGAGCTGGGCTGGACTGTAAAGGTAGACTGAGTTATCCCGCGTAAGCAAAAAACCGAGGCGTAAAGCCTCGGTTTTTTTATTGCAGTAATTGAGAATTGAAAATGGAAGATGGAGAATTATCCCTGCGGGATACACCATCCTGCGTTTCATTTTCCATTCTCAATTCTCCATTTTCCATTAACTCCACGCTTGCTTGAGCCGCTTTGCCGCCTCGTCGATCTGCTGTTCGGTCAGACCGGCATAGCCGAGCACGAGTGTTGCTCGCGGCGGCTTGACCGGCGGCGTATAGTACGCCGAAAGCGGGTAAACGCGCACACCGGACGCCTTTGCGCGCTCAATAAGTTCGTGCTCGAGCATGCCGTTGCGCATGTGCAGCAGCAGGTGCAGGCCGGCTTCCGAGCGCGAGACCTCATGCGGCAGGTCGGCCAGCTCGCGGTCAAGCGCAGCCATGAGCGCGTCGCGGCGTGCCTGATAGACCTTGCGGCTGCGGCTGATGTGCCGCTCAAAGCTGCCGGTGTGCATAAAGGCCGCCAGCGTGTGCTGGTCAAAGCTCGGCACGGTAGACGAGTACCGCGAAAACCGTTCGCGATAGCGCGCCATCAGCGCATTCGGCAGCACCAGATAGCCGATGCGCAGTCCGGGGGCAAGGCTTTTCGCAAAGGTGTTGACGTACACGACACGGCCTGTCCGATCCAGCTCGCCTAACGCCGGAATCGGGCGGGAGGCGTAGCGGAATTCGCTGTCGTAATCATCCTCGATGATGTAGCGGTCGGGCGCTTCCGACGCCCAGCGAAGGATTTCCAGTCGGCGGGCAGCCGTCATAACCGTGCCCAGCGGGAAATGGTGCGACGGCGTCAGGTATACCACCGATGCGTCACTCGCGGCCAGCGCGTCAGCACGCAGACCGTGCTTGTCCAGCGGTGTCGGACGCACGGTCACACCGTTCACTGCGAAAATCTGATACAGCTTGCGGTAGCCGGGGTTCTCGAGCGCGTACACGCGGTCGCGGCCGAGCAGCTGAATGACAAGGTGCATCAGATACTCCGAGCCTGCGCCGATGAGGATGTTGTCCGGCGAGACATTGATGCCGCGGAAGTCGTGCAGGTAGCGCACGATCTCCTCTCGAAGTTCCGCCGCGCCGCATGGGTCGGTCGCACGGAGCAGCGCACTCGAGTATTCGCTCAGCACGCGCCGCGAGAGATGCGCCCAGGTCGAGAACGGAAAGCAGCCGTTATCGACAAAATCCGTGCGAAAATCGTAAGAATAGGTCTCCTCGGAGGCGGAAATCGGCGGCAAAGGCGGTGCAAATGGCTCCTGCGGCTCGGAAACCGGCACGGCAAGCTGCTCCTGCACAAAG
>ENA-ORTW01004174-ORTW01004174.1-human-gut-metagenome-genome-assembly--contig:-NODE-4174-length-11567-cov-3.641418_pt1 | contig 11567 bp, 5 predicted proteins | sample MGYA00242072_ERZ509193 | MGnify/ENA primary metagenome ERZ509193 (study PRJEB26280, sample SAMEA2338813) | human gut metagenome | biome: human gut; feature: human-associated habitat; material: faeces...
CTCGCAAGAAATTCATCTGATAGGTCGTAAGGCTCTCGGTCTGTTTTTCAAACAATGGGGTGTTCTGGTCGATAATATCTTGATATGCCGCTTCAAAATCCTGCTCGGTAGCCTTTCTATCCGTGTGTATCCATACCAACCATGCCAACTGCTGTACATAAGACGAGTGGTTATCTACTATTTGGCATATTCTTTCAGCCAAATCTTTTGAAATCTGCTTGCCTGTTGCTTCAAAACGGCCGCATATATAATCTACCCAATCCGATGTCCCGATTTTCGGTAAATATATGGCGTCACCGAATTTATAGAATGGAAGGCTCTTTTTCTCAAAAAGCTCATTCATTAAATGCTTTTTACTGCCGAAAAGGCAATAAGATACCGATTTTTGTAATTGCCATACGGTGCGCAACCGTTTCTGAAATATTTTTGAATCCTTAAACTCGGCTATCTGTTGAAATTCATCGATACATATCACAATATTATAACCTTTTTTCTGTGCTATTTTTTCGGGGAGTTGTAGTATTTCGTCGATATCGTTGCTCTTGGGATTCATTTCAAGCGATATGGAGAAATCCGTCATCGGATCTGTACTCATTGATATTTTAGGACTGATCCGTGAAAGAAGCAGCCTGGCATTGTCCAGCCACTCGTCTAACTTCGAGGATGTTTGTTTGAGAACAGCAGCAGCAAATGCATCATAAAAATCCCGATCGCTACGACACGAAAAAATATCAAGATACACAACTTTCAATTTATCTGATTGCGCCAAGCGACACACTTTCTGCACCAAGGAAGTCTTGCCCCAACGACGAGGCGAAATCAGTACTGTATTTATACCATGTCGAAAATTTAACAACAGACGCTCAGTTTCTTTCTCTCGATCGGTAAAGTTATCGCCTGATGTTGCAACTCCGAATATAAAAGGCTTATTCTCCATAATCTTCGAATATTATTCTGGAGCAAAGGTAGGTAATAATATGATTACTAACAATGTTATTACTAATAGAATTATTATAGGTATCATGTTGCTTCTTTGTCTAATATTAATGCGGAGGTACCCTATCCTTTTTATCCCAAAAACTTGGAGATATGTTGTATAAACGGTATTGTTTTGTTCTGTAACCCATATATTTTGGAAAATTATGCCGTTTTTTTCTTGTTGATTCGGAAAACCTATTTACCTTTGCAACGATTCCGTAGTGGGCAGCGGCTCACGGAGCGCGGGATCGATTACATATTGTAAGCATTTTACGAAGATTATTCCAAACTGAAAATCTGCAAAATTTTAAGTATACCGGAATAATGGACAGTAAATGCTTGCGCTGGTTACGTATAAGTTCATCTCCCATTGTTATGGGAAGATTGTATTATATTGTATAAGGCGCGGGCTATTGTTCTATTATTACTAAGCGGGCTTTTCCAGATGCCTTCGAATAAATAATAGACAATTGGCCCGCGTTTTTTTATGCCCGTTCATAATCATTCGCGGGAGTTGTTCTCTCCTTCGTGAAATTAGTTGTTGGACTTTTATACACTATTTTATTAACAATTAATTTAAATGATTATGAACAAGAGATTTTCTACTCTTTTGGCTGCCGCCTTGGTGGCCGGTTCGTTCTGTTCGACTTACGCACAGTTGGCTGGGCGTAATGTTGAATGGAAGGATGCACAAGCAAACCGAGCCTATTATTTGGTCGGAACTCACTACACTGGTTCTGAAGATATTGTAGATGCCTTCACAATTGGAGCAAGGGTTGAAAAGGCACAAGATGTTATTAAGCCGAATGCTCCTCAAGAAGCCGCACAATGGACAGTTGAGACTAAGACAGTTGGTAACGCCACTTATTATTCTTTCAAGAATATCAAGGCAGATCAATATTTGGCTTTCCAAAAGGATGAAGCTGGTGACTATAAATTGGCAAGCAAAAAAGATGCTGCAAATGATGAAAAATCATTCCGTTGGTTTGCTTTGGCAGATATGGGCGGTAACAAAAATTACTTGAAGGCTGTTTTACCTGGCGTACAAGACTTTTACTTAGGATTGAAGTTGGAGAAGAATAGCTGGAACACAGCTTTAGTGTCTACTTTTGGAGGTACTGACGCGAATCAAGTTGGCAAGAAAGCGATTACTCTCTACGAAATCTACAACGACCAGATTACAGCAGAAGATTTTGCAAGCAAGTTTGGCGAAAACTTCACAATCGAGTTCCCGGAAACATTGGATGACATGGACGTGTTTGAAAATGTAAGCGTAGAAAAAATCGCCAATGATAATTTGGGCTTCAAGTTGGTTGACGACAAAGGCACAAAAGATACAAAAGACGACGAATACGTTGTTTTGACAAACGAACGTGTTTCCAACTCAGAGTTGGCTGCCAACGCAATCGGTTATCGCTATGCAAAAATGACTGCTAAAGCGATTGCAGATAAAAAAATTGATAGCAAGAACACTGTATTCTATGCTGAAGAGAACAAAACAAACATCGGAGATGGCAAATATGCATTAGTTCAGAAAGTAAAAGTTGGCGACCTGGACAACAAAGATGTTACTTTCGGTAAAGTGACAAACGATGAAACAACTCGTCAGTTGGCTTCTGTCGAATATGACAGCCATTCTACTTTCATGGGTGTTACAGTAGGCAAGGGTACGCGTGTCGCTAATACTGAAGTTGCTAACGAAAGAATGTTGATCGTAAATGTAACTGCCAAGGTTGCAGACAAGAAGAATTCTTCTGCACTGGGGTTGAAGAATGATTTCACTGGCGCACGTTGGTATAATAAAGTTTCTGAAGCTGACTTCGATCAGCCACAGGGTCAGTGGTTGGTTGCTGCGGGTACAACTGCTAACACAATCAAGTTGATCAATGTTCAGAAACCGGGTTTTGTACAAGACAATATCCGTCTGTATGAAGCAGAAGGTGAAAATACTTACACAGTGTTTGCTTCTGATTTAGGTTTGTCTGGTCTTGAAACAATCACTTTGACGAAAGTAGAAGATTATGACAAGCTGAACGGTTACTACAGCACATTGTCTGACATCGACCAGAAGTTCGCTTTCGTAACAACAGGTGAATATGCTAACGAAGAAGCCGGTTCAGATCTGTATTTGAAAGCTGGAAAAGCAGGAAATGCTGCAACTGTTGTTCCTCACGCTGGTTCTGAATGGGAATTGATCCGTAACGAAAAAGCACAGGCTGTTACTGCCGACTACAAATATTATGACGGTGAAAAATGGGTTGAACTGAAAGGTGCTGGCGACGAAGAAAAAGGTATCCTGCCGGCTGATACAGTTCGTCTGGCTTACTCATATGCAATCAATGCTGATGAATTAGGTTTGGGAACAGATTGGGAGATGGCTAAGGATGACATCGAGTTCTTCTTGAAAGAAAATGGTAAAGGTACATACGCTATCGTATATGGTGCTTCTGCTGATGAAGTAAAAGAATACGGTGTAATCAACAAAAAGAAATTGGAAAGTGCAACAACTGACTTTACTGAATCTACTCCGTTCGAAATCGTAGACTTGGATGCTGCTCCTTCTTTGGCAGCTGACAGCAAACACATGACATTCGAAGCTACTAACAGTATCGGCTTCATCGCTTCTGACGAAAACAACAGCGCAGTGTTGGCTAAAGAAGCAGCTGCTTTGTGGGTTGACTCTGTAAACGCTGAAGGTTATGCAACTCCGAAGTTCTTCATTTCTTACGCTGGCAAGATGATGACAACTGCTGAAAAACATGATGCTATCGCTAAGGAAGCTTGGAAGAATGACGAAATCAGCGATGCTGAATATAAGGCAATTACTGCTAACAGCGAGTATAAAGGTGTATCTCGTATCAAATTTGTAGACGCTGAACGTCTGGCTGGTGAAGATACTTTGGTCATCGCTGGTGAAAAGTATACCGGCAGCGATATTGCTGACTTCAAGTTCAAAGTTACTGAAAACGAAGACGGTGACTATGTACTGAAAGCTAATGGCAACTATGTATATGTAATCAACGGTAACTTGGTTTACGGTACAGATGCTAAGGAAGCTGAAGCATTCGTAATCGAAGTAACTTCTACTCCGACAGCTAACGAAGACGTAGCCGTATCTGAAGTGAAAGTTCTTGCCGGTAACGGTAACGTAACGATCGCAGGTGCAGCCGGTAAGAAAGTTGTTGTAAGCAACATCTTAGGTCAGGTAGTAGCTAACACGGTTGTTTCTTCTGACAATGCTGTAATCGCTGCTCCGGCAGGTGTAGTAGTTGTAGCAGTTGAAGGAGAAGCTGCTGTAAAAGCTATCGTTAAATAACGATTGATACTAAAAAAACAATACTGTTGTCTATCGTAAGGGCGGAGTAGAACCCCGCCCCTACAGACACAATGACATTTTATAATCAAATAATTCTAGACAACCTGCGTGAAACCGTATGTAAGAGGTTTTCTTGATCTATGGTTTCAATTACCCTGCGACAGGCGAACAAGCGGTTGGATTTAATATTAATAATACTAAAGTAATGAAATTAAAAGTTCTACTGCTTTTCCCTCTGTGAAGACCGGACGGCAGACAAAAAACAGGCCCCGGCGGTATTCGTACTGCCGGGGCTTCGTTTTTATTTCCCTTATCCCTATTTGTAGGTATTTTCTCCGGTTTAACATCCCTCGTCCTTTACAATCCTTTTCAGATAGGGGGAAAAGACGTATCTTTGCACGCCTAAACCGAAATAGACAAGATAAGCTTATGAAGTTTGAAAACGAGAACTGGGCGCAGTTCAAAGGAGAAACCTGGAAAAAGGAGATCAATGTAAGAGACTTTATCCAGAACAATTACAAACCTTATAACGGAGACGATACGTTCCTCGTACCCTCTTCGGAGAAAACGAAGAAAGTGTGGAACAAACTAACCGAGATGTTTAAGGTTGAAAGGAAGAAAGGAGTATATGATGCCGAAACGAAGCTTCCCCAGGGGATTGACACATACGGACCCGGTTACATCGATAAGGAAAACGAAGTAATCGTCGGCTTGCAGACAGACGCCCCGTTGAAACGCGGTATCTTCCCGAAAGGCGGTATCCGCATGGTCGAAAACAGTCTGGAAGCCTATGGCTATCATCTGGACCCGATGACAAAAGAAATCTTCACCAAATACAGAAAGACGCACAACGAAGGCGTTTTTTCAGCCTATACAGACGAGATGATTGCGGCACGTCGTTCCGCCATCATTACCGGGTTGCCTGATGCCTACGGACGCGGACGTATCATCGGTGATTACCGTCGTGTACCTCTGTACGGAACCCAGATCCTGATCGAAGAAAAGAAACGTTTCCAGAAACGTCTCGATATACAGGAACTGACAGAAGAAATCATTCAGAGTCGTGAGGAGATAACGGAGCAGATCAAAGCGCTGAAAGCATTTGAGAAAATGTGTGCCGGTTATGGTTTCGATGTGACACGTCCGGCAAAGGATGCCCGCGAAGCCGTGCAGTTCTTGTATCTGGCTTACCTGGCAGCCGTAAAGGATCAGGATGGAGCAGCCATGTCTCTCGGACGTACTTCTACTTTCCTCGATATCTATATCGAAAAAGATATTTGCGAAGGCAAGCTGACGGAAGAAGAGGCACAGGAATTGATCGACCAGTTTATTATCAAACTGCGTATTGTCCGTTTCCTGCGTACTCCGGAATACAACGACCTGTTCTCCGGCGACCCTGTTTGGGTGACTGAATCGCTGGGCGGACAAGGTGTTGACGGCCGTTCGCTGGTGACAAAGACATCTTACCGTTATCTGCATACCTTGTATAACCTCGGCCCGGCACCCGAACCCAACCTGACGGTGCTTTGGTTCAACAATGCTCCGGATAACTGGAAAAACTTCTGCGCAAAAGTATCGATCGATACCTCTGCCATCCAGTACGAGAACGACGATCTGATGCGTCCGGACTATGGCGACGATTACGGTATCGCCTGCTGTGTGTCTCCGATGAAGATCGGTAAGCAGATGCAGTATTTCGGAGCTCGTGCCAACCTGGCCAAGTGCTTGTTGTATGCGATCAATGGCGGACGTGACGAGAAATCGGGTGTGCAGGTGGCTCCCCGTTTCGAACCGATCACCAGCGAGTATCTGGACTACAACGAAGTGATGGAGAAATACGAGCAGATGATGCGCTGGTTGGCAAAAGTTTATGTCAATGCTCTGAAGATCATTCACTACATGCACGACAAATATGCGTATGAAGCATTCGAAATGGGGCTTCATGACGGAGATGTGGAACGTATCCGCGCAACCGGTATCGCCGGCCTTTCTATCGTTGCTGACTCGCTGGCTGCCATCCGTGATACGAAAGTGAAAGTGATCCGTGACGAACGTGGTTTGGCTGTCGACTTCGAACGCGAAGGCGAATATGTACCTTTCGGAAACAATGACGACCGCACGGACAGTATTGCTGTTGACATTACCGAGAAGTTCATGGAATATCTGCGCCAGCATCAGACATACCGCAAGGCAACTCCGACACAATCTATCCTGACGATCACATCAAACGTGGTTTACGGAAAGAAAACCGGAACGACCCCCGATGGCCGTCCGGGTGGTACGCCGTTCGCTCCGGGAGCCAATCCGATGAACGGACGCGATACGAAAGGGGCTGTCGCCGCTTTGGCTTCTGTAGCCAAACTGCCTTTTCAGCATGCGCATGACGGTATTTCCTATACATTCGCTGTTTCTCCTGCAACGTTGGGTAAGGAACGCGATATCCAGGTGAACAACTTAGTGAGCCTCTTAGATGGTTATTTCACGCCCGATGGCGGCCAGCATCTGAATGTGAACGTATTCGATAAAGACTTGCTGTTAGATGCGATGGAACATCCGGAGAAATACCCGCAGCTTACGATCCGTGTTTCGGGCTATGCCGTCAACTTCGTGAAGCTGACACGCGAACAGCAGCTCGACGTCATCTCGCGTACCATCAACAGCAGTTTATAATTGTCCATTGATTAATATGTTGGGGCGTATACATTCTTTAGAGAGTTTCGGGACCGTTGACGGTCCCGGAATTCGCTTTGTCGTTTTTATGCAGGGATGTCCGCTTCGTTGTCTGTATTGCCACAATCCGGATACTTGGGAGGTAAAGCGTGAAACGCCTTATCTGCTGGAACCTGAAGCGTTGCTTGCCGAAGTGCTACGCTATAAGAATTTTATCGCTAAAGGTGGTGTTACCGTGACCGGTGGCGAGCCTTTGTTACAACCTGAATTCCTTAAAGAGTTTTTCCGCCTTTGCCGTGAGAACGGTATTCATACGGCGTTGGACACTTCCGGCTATATCTGTTCCGGTAAAGCATTGGAAGTCCTTGAATATGTCGATTTGGTTTTGTTGGACATCAAGACGATCGACGCCGGGCTTCATCCCCGTCTGACTGCTGTGAAGCTTGATAACACCTTGCGTTTTCTTGATGAACTGGAGAAACGAGGCATTCCCGTATGGGTCCGCCATGTGGTCGTTCCCGGCCTGACGGATAATGATGAGGATCTGGAAAAATTAGCCGGATACGTCAGTCGCTATAAAGTGGTTCAGAAAGCCGAGCTTTTGCCTTATCACACAATGGGAGCCTATAAGTATGAGGCGCAGGGCCTGGATTATAAGCTGAAAGGTGTGGAACCGCTTTCGGCAGAACGTCTGACCAATGCTAAAGCGATCTTTAGTAAACACGGGATAACCGTGTAAGCCTAATCGAGTGTCTGCTCTCTGATGGTGACTGGTTTACGGCTGATCCGGTTGACTGTGCGGACGCTGTCGCTTTCAATACTGGTCACATCTCCCTCGCAGTTGGTGAAATAGATGTAATGTCCCATATCCCTGAAACGATAGACCTTACACCCTTCGTGTTCGAATAGGTATTCGACTTGATAAGTGGAATTGTTTACCGGTTTTTCCTTTGTAAGGGGTATTTGTGAGACGCATGAAGAAAGCCATGCACTGAAAACGAGCAATAGACTTGTTGAAAATGTATTATACAAACTACTCTTCTCATCTTCGAATATTTTTAAGTTAACATCCAAAGGTAATAATTAAAGAATCACATGGTATGACCGAAAGGTATTTTACCTACAATTAGGTATATTTTTATTGTTCCGGAAAACATTACTTTGCTTCCTATTGTCATAGTAGATAAGTATGCTTGCCGATAGAAGTCCGTCTATCGGCAGATAAAAATTATCAATTTGAAAAATTCTTTCAATCAGTATCTTACGATTTACCTTTGTAGGGTAAACAAAAAATAGTAGTAACAAATTAAATAGTAAAAATCATGGAACCAATTATCAATTCACAAGTACCCGAATTCAAAGTTCAAGCTTTTCAGAATGGTAGTTTCAAGACAGTAAGTAGCGAAGATATCAAGGGCAAATGGGCCATCTTTTTCTTCTATCCTGCCGACTTTACGTTCGTATGTCCGACCGAATTGGTCGATATGGCTGACAAGTACGGCAAATTTCAGGAAATGGGTGTCGAAGTATATTCCGTAAGTACAGACTCGCACTTTGTACACAAAGCATGGCATGATGCTTCCGAAACGATCCGTAAGATCAAATATCCGATGCTGGCAGACCCGACAGGGGCTTTAAGTCGTGCGTTCGGTGTGATGATTGAAGAAGAGGGTATGGCTTATCGCGGTACGTTCCTGGTAAATCCCGAAGGTAAGATCAAGATTGCTGAAATCCACGATAACGGTATCGGCCGTAATGCAGACGAATTGCTTCGTAAAGTCGAAGCTGCCCAGTTCGTTGCTTCTCACCCGAACGAAGTTTGTCCTGCAAAGTGGAAAAAAGGCGAAGCAACCTTGAAGCCGAGCATCGACTTGGTTGGTAAGATCTAAAGTTATGTTAGACTCAGCAATGAAAGACCAGCTTTCGGGTATTTTCTCCGGACTGGTATCCCAATATGTATTTGATATACAAGTCGCTCCCGATCACGAAAGCCGTCAGGAGCTAATAGACCTGCTTGGTGATGTGGCATCATGCTCGGATCATTTGTCATGCAGCGTTGCGGATGGCGAAGGACTTCAGTTTACAATTGTAAAAGACGGTATGCCTACCGGTATCCGGTTTCGTGCAGTACCCAACGGACATGAATTTACTTCTTTGCTGTTAGCGGTCCTGAATTGCGATGGAAAAGGTAAAAATATACCGGACGAAGGTATCTGTGCCCGTGTCAGAGCTTTGAACGGCCCGATCAAGCTGACGACTTATGTGTCTCTTACTTGCACCAATTGTCCGGATGTGGTGCAGGCACTCAATGTCATGGCTACTCTCAACAGCTGTATCACTCACGAAACGGTGGATGGTGCTATCAACCAAAAAGAAGTTGAGGCCATGAAAGTACAGGGAGTCCCTTCTGTTTTTGCAGATGGCAGGCTGATCAATGTGGGGCGTAGTGATTTGGGAGAATTGCTTTCCAAGCTCGAAGCCCAATACGGAATTAATGAAGGGGGTGTTGATAACTCTGTTGAAAAACCTGTTAAGAACTATGATGTGTTAATAGTGGGAGGTGGACCTGCCGGTGCAGCTTCTGCTATCTACTCGGCACGTAAAGGCTTGAATGTCGCAGTGATAGCCGAACGTATCGGAGGACAGGTCAAAGAAACGGTCGGCATCGAGAACCTGATTTCCGTTCCTCAGACTACCGGACAGCAGTTGGCGAACGACCTTCTGACACATATCAACGACTATCCGGTCGATATACTGGAGCATCGCTGTGTGGATAAAGTCGAACTGGATGGATCGACAAAACTTCTGACCACTTCTACCGGTGAACGTTTTTCCGCTCCTGCCCTTATCGTGGCGACAGGTGCAAGCTGGCGCAAGTTGAATGTTCCGGGCGAAGCGGACTATATCGGAAAAGGTGTCGCTTTTTGCCCTCACTGCGACGGTCCGTTCTATAAAGGTAAGCACGTAGCGGTTGTCGGCGGTGGAAATTCGGGTATCGAAGCGGCTATAGATTTGGCAGGCATTTGTTCGAAAGTGACGGTTCTGGAATTTATGGACGAACTGAAAGCCGACCAAGTGTTGCAGGAAAAAGCAAAGAGCTTGCCGAATGTGGAAGTTTTCTTGCATTCCCAATCTTTGGAAGTGCTCGGTAATGGCGATAAGGTGACGGGTCTTCGTGTAAAAGACCGTAAGACGGATGCGGAGCGGGTGATCGACCTGGACGGAATCTTTGTCCAAATCGGCTTGGCAGCCAACAGTGGCGTTTTCCGCGATGTTGTCGAAACGAACAAACCGGGTGAGATTGTAATCGATGCGCATTGTCGGACGAATGTTCCCGGCATCTATGCGGCTGGCGACGTATCGACCGTACCCTACAAACAGATAATCATAGCAATGGGAGAAGGGGCAAAAGCGGCTCTATCTGCTTTTGAAGACCGTATGAGAGGTTTAATCGGTTAATATTTAGTATTTGCTATGAATGAGGGGAGGATATGTTTCCGTTCTCTATGCCTAATACCTTCTTCTGTGAGTATCCCTTTTCGAGCCATAACCAGAGTTGATTACACCAATAGCTGGTAAGTAGTTGTAACGGTGCTTGGAGGAAGGGCTGAAGAGAAGATTAGAGATAATAGTAACTATTTCACAAGTTTTTTGTTTCCGATGCCGACTTATCCGATACTACGAAAGACTGTGCATTGTCTACCTACAAAATGTATTATTGTATATCAGTGTGACATATCTATACAAAAAGATAAGGGAATAAAAAACAAGTGTCTTGATCTACTAAAATTTTCTTATCCTTCAGCTTTTCATATAATTGCTCAATAGATTTAGTGCCTATGCCAGGCATTTGGTATAAAGCTTCAAATCCGTTATATTTAATGAACCTTAAAAGATCTTCCAATTGGTAGATATTATATTTTCTGAATGCACGTAAAGTCCTGGAGTTTATATCCAGTTTACTTAAAGGGGTACTTAATAGATCCACATATTCCGTTGGAATATCCTGCTCTTTCAAAACAATCTTTACATACCTGAAATTCTTTTTTGAAACCTCTTCAGAATGTGTCAAAAGCAATTCATTATTTCGGTATTTGATATATATGTGATCTAGTTCTCGTTTTAATTCTGAATAAGGTTTCCACTTCAAATGGATCTGTCGGATCCCCCTTTTATACATGGAAACCAGATTCTTGGACGAAATGCCTGTTATCTGTGAAACACATAGAAGATCTTTTCCTAAAGATAGTGAACAAAATATTTCCCGTATCTGTTTGTCCTCAATCAATTCTGCCATTTCTTTTATAATCTCTTTGTAAACCGATAAGCATACCACAGGCAATAGCTCCATACGGTGTATATCCATATTCTTTCCTGAAGTTGCTATTTGAAGCTCTTCCGATTTTTCCATAAAAAACAATTTATTTAATCCATTTATCTTTATTTTTTTCTCTTAATTGGCTGGGGGTCATCCCAAACATCCTTTGACAATATGTTGTTAGATGTGGCGAAGAACTGAAGCCCAGTTCTTCGGCTATTTCCTTAAAAGAAAATTCCGGATCATTAATCATCTCCTGTATTTGTTCCGCTTTTTTCTTCTGGA
>ENA-ORTW01004210-ORTW01004210.1-human-gut-metagenome-genome-assembly--contig:-NODE-4210-length-11468-cov-2.749321_pt1 | contig 11468 bp, 8 predicted proteins | sample MGYA00242072_ERZ509193 | MGnify/ENA primary metagenome ERZ509193 (study PRJEB26280, sample SAMEA2338813) | human gut metagenome | biome: human gut; feature: human-associated habitat; material: faeces...
TACGTTTTCTAAGAATAGTTATCCAACTCAATCCGGCTTGGGCACTCTCCAGCACAAGAAACTCAAACAGCGTCTTGTCGTCGGTTACCAGTTTTCCCCACTCCTGATCATGGTATTTCACATATAGCTCGTCAGTTCCGCACCAACCACAGCGTCCGTTTATTATATCTTGCATAAGCATAACATTTATAGTATATTACAAATATAGATAAAAATCATGAGTATACTATTCAAAAACAAAAGATATTCACTTTAGATTAAACGGAAAAAGCAGGGAGAGCTGGGCATTAATTTCTATCTTTGTATATAACATTAAATCATTGGCAAATATTTGAAAAACGACAAAATCCAGAGTTATATGAATACGATTAGAAACACGTTATTTTTAGGCATTATCTGTGCTGTCACTACTGTCTCTTCGACAGCTCATGAATTCGAGTTTAATAAGATCTATCCAAAGAAATCAGTGAAGCCGCAAGTAAGAAAAGAGATTGTTACGTTCTTTTCTGAATACCTTTCTGGTAAAACAGCCACCTTTGATGCAGGAAAGTCATTGAAACTGTCAGAAGTGGAGCAGTATCGTGATGCCGTATGGCAGTTGTGGAAAGAGGCAAATGCTGGTTTTGAGGAAGAAAAATTAATAGCTTTGGATACACTTTCATCTAATTCTTCCGGTTGTTGGAAACTTCCTGAAAACTTGGAACCGAATGCTGTGATGCCCTATTGTTGGGGAATGAAAGGAGCGGTTGAAACAGGAGCTGAACTTCCATTATTTCTCTATCTGCATGGCTCGGGCCCTAAGGAGCGGGAATGGAGTACAGGGTTGAAAATTTGCCGGAATTTTGATGATGCTCCTTCCGTTTACTTTATTCCACAGATTCCGAATGAAGGTGATTACTATCGTTGGTGGCAGAAAGCTAAACAGTTTGCCTGGGAGAAATTGCTGAGGCAAGCATTGCTCTTGGGAGAGATTGATCCGAATAGAGTTTATGTCTTTGGAATTTCGGAAGGCGGATATGGTAGTCAGCGTCTGGCTTCGTTTTATGCTGATTATTGGGCTGCAGCGGGATCGATGGCGGGAGGGGAACCTTTGAAGAATGCTCCGGCAGAGAATTGTAGTAACATCGCTTTTTCTTTGCGGACAGGGGATAAAGATACCGGATTTTATCGGAATACACTGACCGGATACGCGTTGGAAGCATTTGATAGTTTGGCACATCAACGTCCTGGCCATTTTATTCATAAGATAGAACTGATTCCCGGAATGGGACACAGCATTGATTATCGTCCGACAACTCCTTGGCTAAAGCAATATGTCCGTAATCCTTATCCCAGATATGTAAGTTGGGAGAACTTTGAAATGGACGGAATTTACCGGACGGGCTTTTATAATTTGTATGTGAAGGAAAGATCCGATGAAGAAGGGAAGTCTCGTACTTATTATGAGATGAATATTTCAGGAAATGATATTTCTTTGAAGGTAAATGAGGTTGTTTATGAAGTCATAGAGAAAGATCTCCGATGGGGAATAGAGATGAAGTTTGCAAAGAAATATATGCAGGCACACAAGGGGAAAGTTATCATTAATCTCTGTGATAAACTGGTTGATTTAAATGAAAAGGTGACTTTGACAGTGAACGGCAAAAAGGTGTTTGAAGGAAAAATGAAAGCCGATTTGAAGAACATAGTCAACAGCTGCGCTGCGTTCTTTGATCCCCTACGACTTTATCCAGCGTCCATAGAGGTAGAATTGGATTAGAATGCGTTTTAGGATAAAAAATAATTCGTGCAGCGAACGCAAAGGATGCTGCACGAATTTTCTATTATAAGTGGCGTTCCGGATACATTTCATTCCACCATTCCGGTTGATTCTGCAACCAGCGTGCAAACCATGCCATAATAGAATTATGCCATTTGATTCGCTTGTCGTAATCGGAAATAAAGTGATTCTCTCCGTCTACGGTTACAAGTTCTACCGTTTTGCCAAGTATTTTCAGCGCATTGAAAAGCTGGATACTTTCGCCGACAGGTACATTCGTATCTACCGTACCGTGAAGCAACAGCAATGGAGTGTTGATTTTGTCGGCGTTGAACAGAGAGCCTTGCTTGGTGAATAATTCCGGGTCCTTCCACGGATAACTGTCAGCAGCGGCGATAGCATTGTAGGAATATCCCCAATAACCTTCACCCCAGTAGCTGGTTACATCACTGATGCCCGCGTGTGATACGGCTGCGGCAAAAATATCGGTCTGTGTCTGCAAATACTGCGTCATGAAGCCTCCATAGGAAGCACCGAGACAACCGATTTTTTTATCGTCCACAAACGGATGCTCCTTGCAGAACTGCTTTGTACCTTCGATGATATCATCTGCTGTACGTTTCCCCCAAGCATTGACATGGCGGGCGGAGAACTCCTGCCCGAAGCCGGTTGTCCCGCTAGGCTGGATGACATATACTACATAATCACGTGAAGCGAATAATTGCGCGCAATACGGATTACTGATTCCGCGGGTAGTCGGGGACGTGCCGCCATAGTAATATACAATCATCGGATATTTCTTGTTAGGATCGAAATTCGGAGGCAGACACATCTTACCTGTGATGACAGTTCCATCGGAAGCGGTAAAGTTCCACGGTTCTATTTTTCCCAATTCTATTTTATCCAGAATCGGTTTCATCGGATCGGCTAGCAGGCGGGACGTTTTTTTCTTCATGTCATAGAGGTAGGCAGCTCCCGCATTGTAATCCGACTGACCGATATAAGCGGCTATGCCCGGATTATACTCGGACAGAGCGAAGTTAGTGGTGACATCTGTTTCCAGATTCAGTTTTTCAAAACGTCCGTCTTTCGGTGAATAACGATAGATGTTTTTGCAGTCTTCATCTTCCGTGTTAAAGTAGATGCAACCATCTCCACGGTTCCACTGCAAGGGGCTGACAGTGGGGTTGAAATCTCTGGTGATTGGTTGTATCTTACGGGTAGCGAGGTCCATGATGAAAGCCTGGGTATCGAAATCATTGGCGATAGGATGATCGCCACAGTTCTTTCCAATGCCGCCGAAGGCTTCGGGGCTGCCTGTCAGCAGTAACTGTTTTCCATCCGGTGAATAGCCTGCACCACCCAGAAAACGGTCTTCGTAGAAGAGAGTATCGACTTTCAATGTTTCCAGATCTACTTGATAGAGTGAGGATAAAGAGAACGGACGTTGAGTGATATTTTCTTTAGAGGTACTATATAGCATGTATTTTCCGTCCGGCGAAATGTCCTGCAGGTAAGTGCTGTGGTTACCATAGGTCAGTCGTTCGGAAACTCCGTCGGACAGGTTATATTTAGCTAAGAAACTCCGTCCGCGAGTATTCGGAATACGGTCTGCCGGACTAACGATACGACGGAGAGGCCCATCCTCCTTTACTCCTTCCTCACGGGGATAGTAAATCAGGAAATCTTCGTTGGGTGACCAGGTGAAACTCTGCTCAGGGATACTCTGTAGGATAGTCTCTTCGCGGAGTGTGACAGGATCGAGACTGATTACATCATTTCCGGCCAGGGCAGTTACTGTATAGTATAGTTTATCGCTTTTCGGCATCCAGCTCATACCGTCTCTGAGATTGGTCAGGAGTACTTTACCGGATTTTAGCTCTGTCAGTTCGCAATAGGTACGTGAACGTTTGGCAGCGTGGTTGTCCCAGTAGCGGGTCAACAGATATTTTCCGCTGGGAGAGACAGAAACAGCGATGGCCCGGCTTCCATATACTGTATTGTCAAGGGAAAAACGTTTTCGTGCTTCCGGATCTAAGTTGCAGGGAATGTCTTTGAATTTCTCGTCTTTGATCAATTCGCATTTCAGCGTTGGAGTGGCTTTGTCATCGGCAGCAGAAAGCAGTTTGATGATAATTTCGTAATCCCGTTCGGGTTCCAGGCTAAGGGCTATGTCGCGTGATGATCCGGAAGTGATACTGTCCTCTGCCGCATCCTTCACTTGTTTGGAGGCTCCGTCAATAAAGACTTCCCAGCGGACGGGAGAGGTGATTTTCAACTTCCCTTTCAAGAAGCGCTCTGCACGAATTTGCGTCTTGACCAGGTAAAGTTTGTTGTCTTTATCCGCTTTTTCAAAACTTAGATACCCTGCTGTGTCAGTAGTGAGTGACTGCATCGGTGTATCCGGCAAGTGCAGTACGACTGGGGTTTGGAGTAACATCTTTTTGGTGTGTTTTTCTCCTTTAGGATTGATGCTGTCGTTCATAATGGGGGTACGAACGCTGATGGCATTCCGGACTTTGTACTGTGTCAGTCTGTCTTGTGCTTGAATAGTAACACCGGTTGCCAGAAAGATGGCTAAAGCCATAGTTCTCTTTTTCATTTGTCTATGTCTAAAGTTAATAAATATTTGATTGCGTGACTAATATAAGACAAATGCTTGAAGCATGCAACCAAATGTCCTTTTTATTTTAATATTCTATTTGATTAAGTATCCCGTTGAGGAAAGCAATAGCCACTCCGTAATTTGTCATCGGTACGTTCTGTTGCCTGGCTCTTTCGATACGATTCAGTACATATTTGCGGTTGAACATACAGGCGCCGCAGTGGATGATCAGATCATAGGGAGAGAGGTCTTGGGGAAAGTCGTTCCCCCGGAGGAAGGTGAAGGAGAGTCCTTGCCCCACCCGCTGCCGGAGCAGACGGGCAATAAGCGTGGGAGTTTTACTCTGCCGATATCTTCGGATAGAGGGGCATGTGTACAAGCTTCGGCTATCAGTATGCGGGAGGATTCTGTCAGGCTTTCGATGGCTGAGGCACTTTCTACATAGTATCCGATATCTCCTTTATAACCAGCAAAAAGAACAGAAAAAGAGGTCAGTCTGCTTTCTGTCGGTTTTTGCTCGTAGACTGTTTTGAATACTTGTGAGTCTGTAATAATTAGTTTAGGAGGGCGGGCGAGAGCTTGCAATGTTTCTGATAATTTATCTGTGGTGCAGCTCATGATCAGGCATTTCTTATCGAGCAGTTCCCGCATGGTTTGTACTTGTGGCAAAATCAGTCTCCCTTTAGGAGCCTGAATATCTTGTGGCATGACCAGTAAGACGAGGTCTCCTTCTGTTACTAATCTGCCTGTGATACTTTGCTGATCGTAATCTACCGGCAGTTTTTCCAGAATCGCCTGGCGTATCAGTTCTATGCCTGTCCTCTCTTTGGCACTGACCAAGAGAGGATGATTCCCAAAAGTTTCTTTTATTCGGGTAGCGAGTGATGCGGGGGATTTTCGTATATCTGCCTTGTTGATAAGCAGAATAGTCGGGATGTTTTTTGCTTTGAGTTGTTCCAGCCAGTGAAGTTCTTCGGTGAAATCCGCATCTTCGGGTATTTCTATGGAGGCATCACCTGCACAAAGCAGAATGGCAATATCGGTTTTTTCTACGGCTTTCCATGTACGTTCGATGCGCATGTTTCCTAATTTGCCTTCATCGTCGAATCCCGGAGTGTCTATGAACAGGCAAGGGCCGATACCGTGAATTTCCATTGCTTTCTGTACGGGGTCGGTCGTTGTTCCGGGAGTGTCGGAAACAAGAGCGGTATCCTGCCCGGTCAGCGCATTGATCAGGGAAGATTTCCCGCTATTGCGCTTTCCGAAGAGGGCGATATGGAGCCGGCTGGCATTGGGGGTAAAACTGCTATGCATATAAGTGGATATAAATAATGTTGTTTTCTACTTAAATTGAGAATCAGATATTTATAACTATTTAGGCACGGATGATGCGGATTACACGGTTTTGTTTTGCGTTAACACATTAATAAGAACTGTGTAATCCGCGTCATCCGTGCCTAATTTATGATGAATTAAAATCTGAAATCTCTTTTCCCTTCCGCTATTTCTTTTAGATTTCGGATCGCTATTTCTCTGATTTTTGGGTTCGGAATCCGGTCGGTCTCTTTAGCTATCAACTTCATTCCTTTGATTCGGGTATCTTCCAATGCATAATCTTCGAGGTATTCTTTCAGAGTCATTAATGCGTTCGGTCCGCAGCAGTTGGCTATCTGGCCCGATTTGACTAAAGACATAAACCGGTCACCGGTCCGTCCTTCCCGATAACAGGCGGTGCAGAAACTGGGGATATGTCCGGATTCGAGCAACCAGTTGACCACTTCGTCCAGCGTCCGGGTATCGCTCACATCAAATTGTGAAGAGTTGTCTTCCGGAAGCTCTGTCTCTGCATATCCGCCTACACTTGTACGGGAACCGCCACTGATCTGTGAGATGCCGAGTTCAAGAACCTTTTCGCGGGACTCTTGTGACTCTCTGGTTGATATAATCATTCCGGTATAAGGAACTGCTATCCGGATGACGGCTACAATCTTGCTGAATATATCATCTGAAATTGCATTGGGAAAATCTCCCGCATCAATATCATCTGCCGAACAGATACGGGGTACGCTGATAGTGTGGGGACCTACACCGAAACGGGCTTCCAGATGTTCTGCATGCATCAACAATCCTACGAAGTCATAACGGTAAGTGTTCAATCCGAAAAGTACTCCCATTCCTACGTCATCGATTCCTCCTTCCATGGCACGGTCCATTGCTTCCGTATGATAAGCGTAGTTGCTTTTTGGCCCGGTGGGATGGAGGGCTTCGTAGTTCTCTTTGTGATATGTTTCCTGAAATAAGATATAGGTACCGATATCGGCATCTTTCAACCGGCGATAGTTTTCGACGGTAGTGGCTGCGATATTCACATTAACCCGGCGGATAGCCCCATTCTTGTGTTTGATGCTATAAATGGTCCGGATAGATTCCAGTATATATTCCAGTGAATTCAGTGTCGGATGTTCTCCGGCTTCGAGTGCCAGACGTTTATGCCCCATATCCTGCAAGGCGATTACTTCTTTGCGAATTTCTTCCTGTGTCAGTTTTTTGCGGGCGATTGTTTTGTTCTTTGCGTGATACGGGCAATACACACAGCCGTTCACGCAATAATTTGACAAGTAGAGTGGCGCGAACATGACAATGCGGTTGCCGTAAAACTTCTGTTTGATTTCTTTGGCGAGATGGAAGATTCGTTCTATCAGGTCAGGCTGGTCACATTCCAGCAGGGTGGCTGCTTCGCGATGCGTCAATCCTTTGCAAAGAGCGGCTTTTTCGATCAGCTGTTCTATGAATGCGCGGTTGTCTTTGTGATTCCGTGCATATTCAAGAGTTTCTAGAATTTCTTCATGATGAATGAATTCTTCTGCTTGGGGTGAATCTACTTTATACATTTCTTTATTGTTTGTAATCGCCTCTGTCGAAGGAGATTTGATAACCGATGTTTTCCAACTGTTGTTGTAATATTCTAAGTCCTTCCGCAGATTCCGCTCCGAGGGAGGCTTTGTTGTTATACAGATTGTATTTTTTACGTTCTTCCTGTGGCGACAGATTGGGCATGACCACATTGGCGCCAGCCAGTATTCCCCGTTCCCGTCCGTCGGGAGTGAGTGTAGCCAGTGCTGTGGTGGCCGGAATCAGTGCCGACGGATGCATCAGCCGGAAGATGGATAATAAAAGGATGGTCTGTTCCACGGTTCCGCAGGGGGACTGGGCAAAAGGGGTGTCACGATGAGGCAGGAAAGGACCGATACCAATCATTTCGGGACGAAATTGTTCGATAAACAAAATGTCCTGGATCAGATGTTCCACTGTCTGTCCCGGACTGCCGACCATGATTCCGGTTCCCGTCTGATAACCGATTTCTTTTAAATCCTGCAAGCATTGCAGACGACGTCCGCACGACATACCCTCGGGGTGTAGTTGCCGATAATGCGATTTATCATAAGTCTCGTGACGCAGCAGATAGCGGTTGGCACCTGCTTGGAAAAAACGTTCGTATGCTTCACACGGCTTTTCACCGAGTGACAGTGTAATGGCACAATCGGGATAATTCCGGTGAATCGCTGAGACTATACTTTCTATCCGTTCATCTGTCAGTACAGGATCTTCTCCTCCTTGCAGCACAAATGTGCGGAAACCGAGTTCATAGCCCTGCTTGCAGCAATCCAGTATGCTTTCTGCGGTTAGCCGATAACGTTCCAGATTCGGATTTCCTTTCCGGATACCGCAGTAATAGCAGTTATTCCGGCAACAGTTGCTGACTTCAATAAGCCCGCGAATAAAAATCCGGTTATCGAAATGACGGAGGCTGACTTCTTGCGCCTGTTCGTTGATATAGCGCAATAATTCTCCGTCACATTCGGTCAACAGTTGCCGAAATTCTTCCGGTCGGAGTGTCCTTTCTTTTCGTAGTTTATCTACCCATTGTCTCATAGCTTTCTTTTCGCTTGAGCAGCTCTTGTACCAATTGACGACGTCCTGAAACAATGTCATTGTGTGTACTTGGTCCGGTGATGCAACCGCCTTCGCAAGCCATCACTTCGATAAATTGTCCCGCTGCTTTTCCTGTTTTGGCACAGGCACGCAGCAAGGCTATATTCTTTTTGTTGATATCTGATACTTGGATAGCATTGATCTTATCCGCTTCCTCTTTCAGATATGCCTTCACTGCTCCCATCACACCGCCGGCCTGCGCAAAACCATGTGCTTCGCGTACGGAAGTATGCAGGATGGAGAAAGAATCCACCTGCTCCAGTTGAATGTCCATTCCATCAAGGATAGAACCGACTTCCTCGAAAGTCAGGATATAGTCTACCGCTTCGTCACGGCGTACCTCTTTCCGTTTGGCTACACATGGACCGACAAATACAATCTTCGCATCGGGATGCTTCTCTTTAGCGATTCTTGCTGCATAATACATCGGTGATCCTGTGGTAGAAACGTATGGTTTCATTTCTGTCAGATGTTTCTCTACCAGTTCGATGTAAGAGGGGCAACAGGAAGTAGTCATGAATTTCTGTCCTTCTTCCAGTTTTTCCAACAGTTCGTGTGCTTCGTTGCTGGTGGTCATCATGGCTCCTTCGGCTACTTCGATGATATCGGTGAAGCCTATCTCTTTGAAAGCACCGTACACCTGTTCAATAGACGTTTTGAACTGTCCGAGGATAGACGGAGCGATGATGGCAACCATCTTTTCTCCTTTCTTGATTCGCTGCAATACGTCGAATGTCTGTGAGATTTCGAAGATAGCACCGAATGGACAGGCATTCATACACTTTCCGCAATAGATACATTTGCTCTCGTCAATGTACTCCACGCCATGTTCGTCTTTTTTTATAGCTTTCACCGGGCAGGACTCTTCGCAGGGCACAGGGATATATACAATCGCATGATAAGGGCAACTCTTATGACAAATACCACAACTGACACAAGTATCGTGATCAATCATTGCCTGACCGTTTTTCTTGAAACGTATCGCATCTTTGGGGCAGTTCATGTAGCAGCTGCGTGCCACGCATCCCCGGCAAAGATTGGTAATTTCGTAATTAATCTGTACGCAGGAAGAACAGGCTTCATCAATGACGCACATGATATTCTCCTTACTTGGCTCCGGACGGTCCAGTGCCATCCGTGCATATTCGGAGAGAGGAGTTACTTCGTCGTGTTCATCTGTCATATCCAGTCCCATCAGCGGAAAAGTTTTGTATCTCCATACAGCGCGTTCTTTATGTACGCAGCAACGTCCCAGCGGTTTTGATTTGCGCGGACTCAGCTCAATAGGGAGGCGGTCTATTTTTTCTACTAACTGGTCGTTTTTCCAGAGTCTGACAAGGTCAGCCAGCAATTTGTGCCGGACAATCATAATATTATTCGTAAAAGCCATATAGTAATTAAAAGGATTGTTAGTGGGTGCAAAGATAGTAACTAGTTTGCGGATAAACTAATAATCGTTAAATTGAATGTCGCAGATTGTTACATTCATGTTTCCGGATGGATAAAACAATCCGAATATAAGAGGTTATGTCTTTCCGGTTGGTTAAATAAATTCAATATTTAAGTTTTTTGAAACATTCTTGTCAATTTTTTGTAGCATTCCGGTGTTATCTTTGTGAAGCATAAAATAGAGAGGAGAAAGAGATATGAGTAGTAGTATGTTGGAGCAAAGAAGTCGCTTTGCGATGATCGGTGCATTGATGATTATTGTCAGCCTGATGTTTTTGTATTATATGGGGAGTTCGCTGGTTGGTGCTACAAAAAAGTATTTGGAACAGGTGCAAACCATTGAGATCTCTTGCGAATAAAAGGGGGGAATATAGCAAAAGCCTATTTCGATTTTCTTTTGAATTAAAAAAATAGAAAATCGAAAGGGGCTTTTAGTATGTGTCCATTATATGTTTTTAATCAAAATCTAAAGAAGATATATCTTCGAATCTTCCTTCAAAATAGAATGAACCGGTAGTTTTACGTTCTTTATTTTGTTCTATGTCAAATTCGCCGGGTTGAGCGGCTTCTAAATTCAGATTTTTAATTTCTATTTTATACAGTCCATCTGATGTCTTGCTAATGATTAGATCGCTTGATTGATATCCCTTGTTCCAATCTGCCTCATAATATTGTTCACAATAGTCACTTCCATCACTATTTTTTACACAATTGATATTAATTTCACAGTCATAATAATAGTCATCTTTTTTACTACTATAATATGCTTGAAAAGGAATTTGAGCACATTATAGACCCGGCAAAACTTGATGAGGTGACATCCCAACAGGTTTCCAACCTAAAAGAACAGTTGCAAATTCAAAAGGATATTCTAGCAGCCGAAGAAGATAAGAAAAAGTCAGATAGAGAAAAAGTAGAAGATTACAAACAGACAATAAAAGAATTGGAGTATGAGATAAGATATTATACGGAAACGCTTGCCAGCGAATTGTATCGCATTGACTTGAAAGATTGGGCTAGCCAGATAGGTGACGCTCTTGTCGAAGCATGGCTGAAAGGGGAAGATGCAGCTAAGGCGTACAAGAATACCGTAGCGGACGTTATGAGAGATGTTGTCAAAAGCTGGGTACAGCAACAGTACATAGAAAAGGCAATGCAACAGGTACAGACTACATTATTTGGAGCAGACGGTAAAGGTGGTATGTTTGCAGACAACAAGATAGACAAGGATGAACTTATAATACTAGGAAATGTAATGGGTTCATTGGAATCAGCCTTTGCGGAAGCTGGAGGTGTAGTCAATGAGATAAACAACGCCCTTGGTGGTATGCTTACCGAAACAGAGGAAAATGCGGAAGGTCTGTCCAATGCCATTGCAGGAGTTGACGAGAATACATTCAACCAGGCATTGGGTTATCTTAACGGGATGAGATACGAAATGGTTGTCCAAAGCGATCTACTCCGTCAGTTGGTATCGCTTAACGGTGGTTCGGCAGGAACGGGAGGAACTAACATGACAGCCATACAGCAGTCACAGTTGGAGGTTCTCACCCAGCAGCTTGCCGCAACTATGGCGATAAAGACAGCACTCCTAAGTGTCGTTTCCATTGCCCCAAGGTCAGGCGGAAATGCGATAAAAGTTATAATTGACTAAAACAAACG
>ENA-ORTW01004212-ORTW01004212.1-human-gut-metagenome-genome-assembly--contig:-NODE-4212-length-11467-cov-3.854189_pt1 | contig 11467 bp, 10 predicted proteins | sample MGYA00242072_ERZ509193 | MGnify/ENA primary metagenome ERZ509193 (study PRJEB26280, sample SAMEA2338813) | human gut metagenome | biome: human gut; feature: human-associated habitat; material: faeces...
AGCAGGAGCAGACAAAGCGGACGGAAGCGGTTGCGGGTTTGCATACGGGACAACGGATGAGTTTTTTGTTTTCGGTCGACAAATATACGCAATTAATCTGTTATCTTTGCATACGGGCGCCTTCCGTTTTCGGCCTGCGGCGGCGGAAAGCCGTTTCGCACAGCCGCCGGACGCGGAAAACGCTTGTTGAAGCCCCTCCCCTCGGCGAATCGATCCCCTCGGCGGGTTCCGATTCCGGCGGATGCGGTCCGGAGGGCCGAGGTCTCGTTTGCGCACGGAAGTTGTTCGTTGTATGTAATTTTGAACCGAATCGATATGCAGAAAAAAGTCATTGCTTCGCCGCTGGCCCCCAAGGCCGTCGGCCCCTATTCGCAGGCGATTGCCGCGGGTACCACATTGTATGTATCGGGACAGTTGCCCATCGACGCCGCGACGGGCCTGATGGCCGAGGGCATCGAGGCGCAGACGCAGCGGGCGCTCGAGAACATTTCGGCCATTCTCGCCGAGGCGGGGTATGCGCTGTCGGATGTGGTGAAGACCACCGTCCTGTTGCAGGACATCGGGGATTTCGCCGCGATGAACGGCGTTTACGCCACCTATTTCACCGGCGCGCTGCCGGCGCGCGTCTGTTACGAGGTGGCGCGTCTGCCGATGGGTGCGCGCGTCGAGATCGACGCCGTGGCGGTCAAGGCTTGACGAGTCGGGGCTGTCCGGGCGGGGAGACTCCGCTTTGCGGCCCCTCGTTCGACGGCGCCGCACGGGGGGATGTATCGTCTGCCGGCGGCGTGCGGGACGGTTCATCTTCGGTTTGGAGGGGTTGCCTGTTCCGATTCCGAAGAGAGATTCGTCGATTCGTTTCGGGAGTTATTCCGGTTTGAGCGTCCGGTTTTGCGGTTTCTCGCTTTTTTCTTAACTTTACCGCAAAAGGTAATTCCATTTACGAAACCAATCTGAATCGAAAAGATGAAACCTGTCCGAAAATCATTGGTGGGCCTGTCGCTGCTGGCCCCTGCCGCTGTCTTGGCGAAAGACGACAAACCCAACATCGTCTTTTTTCTCGTGGACGATATGGGCTGGGTGGACAGCTCGGTCGCTTACGGCGAGGAGGTCTATCCGAACAATCTGCGGTTCCATACGCCCAACATGGATCGGCTGGCTCGCGAGGGCGTTATCCTGACCAGCGCCTATGCCTGTCCGGTCTCGACGCCGACGCGCACCAGCCTGCTCACGGGCATGAACGCCGCCCATACGGGCATCACCAACTGGACGTCGACGATGCGCGACACGCCCAGCGACGCTACGGGCGGCGCCGTAGCGATGGAGACGGGACAGATCGAGGAGAATACGGGGGACAGACTGATCCGTCCGGAATGGAACATCAACGGCATGAGTCCCGCTCCGGGCGTGGCGCATACGCAGTACGCCACACCGCTGCCGCAGCTGCTCAAGGATGCGGGCTATTTCACCATTCACGTGGGCAAGGCGCACTGGGCGTCGGCCGGTACGCCGGGAGCCAGTCCCTACAACATGGGCTTCGTCGTCAACGTTTCGGGCAACGTGGCCGGAATGCCGCGCAGTTACCAGAGCGAGGAGAATTACGGCAATACGCCCGAAAAGTGGAACATGCTGGCCGTGCAGAACATGACCGAGTATTACGGTACGGGCGTGCACCTGACCGAAGCGCTCACGCGCGAGGCGCTCAAAACGCTCGAATATCCCATCCGGCACGGCGAGCCCTTCTTCCTCTATATGGCGCACTATGCCACCCATACGCCGATCCAGCCCGACAAACGCTTCATACAGAAGTATCTCGATGCGGGCATGGACAAGGGGCAGGCGCGTTATGCCTCGATGGTCGAAGGTGTGGACAAGAGCCTCGGCGACCTGCTCGACTATCTGAAAGAGATGGGGGTCGAGAAGAATACGGTCGTCGTCTTCATGACCGACAACGGCGGCAACAGCGAAAACAAGCAGAAGGGCGGCGTGCTGCACACGCAGAACAAACCGCTGCGCGAAGGCAAGGGGTCGTGCTACGAGGGAGGCGTCCGCGTGCCGCTCATGTTCCGCTGGCCGGGCCGCGTCGCACCGAACACGCGCGTGAATACGCCCGTGATCGTCGAAGACCTCTTCCCGACGCTCCTCGAAGTGGCCGGCGTGCGCAATCCGCGCGTCGTGCAGGCGGTGGACGGCGAGAGTCTGGTGAAACTGGTCACGAAGGGTTCCGAGATCGCGGCGAAGGCTGCGGCCCGGGGCGAGATCGCATCGCAGGCGGAGGCCAACCGGCTGGTGATCCCCGCCGAGGTGTCGGGCCTCGATCCCGAACGGGTGCTGGTGCTGCACTATCCCCACAAGTGGAAGCCCTACGATCTGGCGGACATCGACTACCTGAGCGCCGTGCGCAAGGGGGACTGGAAACTCGTCTACCGGATGCAGACCGGCGAACTGGAACTTTACGACCTGTCGACCGATCTGGGCGAGCAGCGCAACCTCGCTGCCGAACATCCCGAAAAGGTGAAGGAGCTGGCTGCCGAGCTCGGCAGCAGGCTGCGCGGCTGGAAGGCGCCGATGCCCACGGTGCGCCGCACGGGCAAGCCCGTCGCAATGCCCGATGAATTGACGAATTAGCGCACGGCGAGGCGGCGGAATCGCCGCCGGCCGTGGGGCTGGAAGGAGGCTGCCGGTTGTCGGCGGCCTCCTTTTTCTGTCAAAAAAATAGGGGAATCGGCTGCGTGTTTCGAAAAAATCGTTATCTTTGCTCTGCAACGGTTCTCCGAAGCCCGCCGCAAGGCGCCGACCGAGGGGATCAAATGGGAATCGGGTGTGAATCCCGAACAGTTCCCGCTGCTGTATGTTCCTGCTTCCCTCTTCGGGGGAGCGAACGTGTGCGACACTCTCTTGCCACTGACTTCCGGGTCGGGAAGGCGTCGCAGACGGAACGAGTCAGAAGACCTGCCGTTGCGATTGAACTTTGTTCTTCCATTTCTCGCCTCGGCAATTCGAGTAAACTCGGTTGCGCTCGGCTTGACGAAATGGTTGAATTTTTCTTCCATTTCTCGCCTCGGCAATTCGAGCAAACTCGATTGCGCTCGGCTTGACGAAATGGTTGGGAATTTGCGCCTGCGGGTAACGGGCGAAAGTCGCAAACGACTTCTCGGCAGCAACAGAATCGAACGGGAAGCGTCTCCGGCGAATGTACGGGGCGGGACGAAGAGACTTTCGACGATACGATACTCCGGCAGCGAATTCCGCGGCCGGATTTTTCGTTTCGGAATATCCGGCCCTCGTGGAGAGAGAACGGAAACGTATTTGCCAACACGTTTGTCGGGAGAGCGCCGTCGAGATTAGGACACTGACGGGCGCTCTCCGCTTTTTTCGTGCGTGGACGAGGTGGAAAATAACTTATCCGCAAAAGTGCCTCTTGATCTATTTGACGGACGTTGCGTGCGAAGATGCCGTTCGCCGACGGCGGATCTGCACGAACTTCGACGAATAGCAGGCGGCGGAGCGAACTTCCGACACGGGACATTGCAGGGATATTTGGCGGAGAAGCATGAATAAAATTCCGCCGCCGCTGTCCGGAAGCGGTCGTTCGGCGTTATCTTTGTCCCGTCGAGTGAAACGATATGGACCAAAACCGTAAGGAGTATCTGATGCAGGCATCTCCGTTCGAGGCGCTTTTCGCGCGGTTGGCGCAGTCCGATTTCCGCAGCCGGTTCCGTCTGGGGTCCGAAGAGGTCGCCTGTATCGAACGCAGGGGAATGGCGGTCATCCGCCGTCATGCCGAAGATTTCGTGCGTCGGCGGCTCGCGCCGGCGTTTATTCCCAACGACGGCAGGCAGACGCCCATGCGGGGGCACCCCGTTTTCATCGCTCAGCATGCCACAGCCTGCTGCTGCCGCGGTTGTCTGGCTAAGTGGCATGCGATCCCTGCCGGTCGGGAGCTGACCGCACGGGAACAGCGATATGTCGTGGAGGTCTTGATGGCATGGATCGAACGGCAGTCGGCGCGGTGAGCGGGGACGTCCGTCGGGATCGGCGAGGGGGCCGTCCGCTGCCGCTTTTTTCGGAGGTTCCGCTTCGGCGGTTGCGAGGGGACGTGCCGAACCTGCGTGCCGGCGAGGCGGGTGCGCAGGCGTTGCGGCGAAAATAAGGGAAAAATAGGGGGGCGAAGAGTGCCGCCGCCGTAAAAGTCCGTGGCGAGGCGTCGGCCGGCAGCGAAAAAAACAGGAGCCGACCTTTCGGCCGGCTCCCTCCTCCATCAAAAATTAACCCTCTCTATCTCTTCTGAAGGATGTCTCGGAGGTAAGCGTCGAGGAAAAACAGGTCCGAGTCTTCCCCTATCACCTCCTTCATTAGCAAATCGTCATCGTCGGCGATGCCGTTCGCGTTTTCTGTGTCCAGTTCTTTCATAGGCTGTCGGTGTTATGAAATTCACATATCATAAACGCGACCATCCCGTGACTTATTGTGCCTCTTCTAACTTAAAATCAGGTTTTTTTCCTTGATCATTTTCCGAAGATTGATCAGCGCGTACCGCATACGCCCCAGCGCCGTGTTGATGCTGACACCGGTCTGTTCGGCGATCTCCTTGAAACTTAGGCCCGAATAGTAGCGCATCATCACCACCTCGCGCTGCTCGTCGGGCAGCAGCTCCACCATGCGGCGGACATCGCTGGCGATCTGCTCGCAGACGATTTCGTCTTCGACGGTGCGTTCCGCCAGCCGCAACGTACCCAATACGTCGTAACCGGCTTCGGCCTCGTTGAGCTGCCGGTTCTGTTTCTGGGCGCGGAAGTGGTCGATCACCTGGTTGTGCGCGATGCGCAGAATCCACGAGAGAAACCGCCCGTTGTCGGTATAGCGGCCCTCGTCGATGACGCGCACGGCTTTGATAAAGGTCTCTTGGAAAATATCGTCTGCGACATCGCCGTCCTTGACCATCATCTGGATATAGTCGCGGACACGACGGCTGTGGCGTTCGATCAATTGGGAAATAGCATTCCGGTCGCCCGAAAGGTAGCAATTAAGCAATTTCTGATCACTTACTACTTGAACGTTCATACTCTTCTCCTTATTTAGCAATTATAAAGAGTAGAATTTTTCGATAGGCAATCCGCTTTTAATAGTTAAATTCTATGTGTCTCTCCCCGTCCGGCATCCGGAAGTCGGTTGTTTTCAACTCTTCGAACCCTTTCGGAGGGGATTCTACGGTGGCAAGATAATCACTTTTTTGCAAATTTCCAAATTTTTTAGCAATTCGCATACTGCAACCGCCTTTCCGACCGTTACGGTGCGTACGCAAGAATCGGGCCGGAGGAAGTCTCGACGTGCATTTTGTCGCGGAGAAATCGAAAAACGGGACATGCGGGCCGGAAAATAGCGCGAGAAGACATACTCACGTTCGATTTTCCGGACGTTCGGAAAACCGAACGCCGAACCTGACAATTTGACGGTCTCTTACTTCGATTCGTTGAGCGGCGGCTGTTTGCGGGGTTCGACATGGATCGAGACGATCGTCCCTTCCCCGTAGGCGTCGCGCAGCCGCCGCTCGATGTCGACGGTGAGCCGGTGCGATTCGGTGACCGTCATCGCGCCGTCGACGCGGATATGCACCTCGACGGCGATGTTCTGCCCGATACGCCGCGTGCGCAGGTTATGCGGCGACGCGACGGCCGGATCGGCCGCGATCAACGACAGGATGTGTTCCTCCTGCTCGCGGGGCAGCGATTTTTCGAGCAGTTCGTCCATCCCCATTTTCATCAGCTGCCACGCCACGCGCAGGATCAGCAGCGCCACGACGATCGCCGCCGCGGGGTCTGCCAGCCGCCAGCCGCCGCCCAGGAAATAGGCGCAGCCGATTCCGACGAGCGTGCCTACCGACGAGAGCGCGTCGCTGCGGTGATGCCATGCGTTGGCCACGACCGAGGGGCTGTTGACCCTTCGGCCGACGCGCGCCGTGTAGCGATAGAGCGCTTCTTTGGCGACGATCGATACGACGGCCGCCCACAGCGCCACGACGCCCGGCTGTGTCGGAAGGAGGCCTCGCGTGAAGTCGCGGATCGCTGTGCCTCCGCTCCACAACAGCTTGATTCCCACGCCTGCAAGCGCTACGCCGATGATGAGCGTGGCCAGCGTTTCGTATTTCCCGTGGCCGTAGTCGTGGTCGTCGTCGCGCGGTTTGGCCGAAACGCGCACGAAGAGCAGCACCACCAGATCGGTGGCGAAGTCCGACACCGAATGGATGGCGTCGGCCACCATGGCCGCGCTGTGTCCCCAGATACCTGCGGCAAGTTTCCCGGCGCTCAGTACCAGATTGACTGCGAAACCGATCCATGTGACGCGGTAGATGGCCTGTTCGCGGCCGAGGGTTCGTTCTGTCATAGCGGGTCGTATGTGAAATTAGAAAAGCGGCGGCGGATTGTTCCCGCCGTCGCTTTGCATTCGATTCGGTCGATTGCGCCGGCCTGTCCGGTCAATAGCTCCGAGCGAAGAGCACGCGCTGGTGCGACGGCTTGCCCGAATAGATGCAGGCGCCCTCTTCGTCGACGGCGTCGAGCGGGATGCAGCGGATCGTGGCTTTGGTCGCCTCCTTGATCGCCACCTCGGTCTCGACGGTACCGTCCCAGTGCGCCGCCACGAAGCCGCCTTTGGTGTCGAGCGTGCGGACGAACTCCTCCCACGTATCGACGGGCGTAATCATCGAATCGCGGAACGACCTGGCCTTGTCGAAGATGCCTTGCTGGATTTCGTCCATCAGCGCTGCCACGCGGTCGATCAGCCCCTCCTGCGGTACGACCTCCTTTTCGAGCGTGTCGCGGCGCATCAGTTCGATCGTGCCGTTTTCCAGATCGCGCGGGCCGAGCGCCAGCCGTACCGGCACGCCTTTGAGTTCGTATTCGGCGAACTTGAAGCCCGAACGGACATTGTCGCGTGCGTCGACCTTGACGCTCAGTCCGCGTGCGCGGAGTTCGGCGGCGATCGCGTCGAGCTTGGCGACGATCGTCTTCATCTGCTCCTCGCCCTTGTAGATCGGGACGAGCACCGCCTGGATCGGCGCGAGCGCCGGCGGCAGCACCAACCCGTTGTTGTCCGAATGGGCCATGATGAGCGCTCCCATCAGGCGGGTCGAGACGCCCCACGACGTGGCCCACACGTATTCGAGCTTGCCCTCCTTGTTGGTGAACTGCACGTCGAACGCCTTGGCGAAATTCTGCCCCAGAAAGTGCGACGTACCGCTCTGCAACGCCTTGCCGTCCTGCATCAGCGCCTCGATCGTGAGCGTGTCCTCGGCGCCTGCGAACCGTTCGTTGGGCGACTTGTGGCCCACGATCACGGGCAGGGCCATGTATCGCTCGGCGAACTCCTTGTAGACGTTTATCATCTTCGTGGCCTCGGCGATCGCCTCCTCGCGCGTCTCGTGGGCGGTGTGCCCCTCCTGCCACAGGAATTCGGCCGTGCGGAGGAACAGGCGCGTGCGCATCTCCCAGCGCACGACGTTGGCCCACTGGTTGCACAGGATCGGCAGGTCGCGGTAGGAGTGGATCCAGTTCTTATAGGTATTCCAGATGATCGTCTCCGACGTAGGGCGCACGATCAGTTCCTCTTCGAGCCTGGCGTCGGGATCGACCACCACGCCCTTGCCTTCGGGATCGTTTTTCAGCCGGTAGTGCGTCACTACGGCGCACTCCTTGGCGAAGCCTTCGACGTGGTGCGCCTCCTTCGAGAAGAAGGACTTGGGGATGAAGAGCGGGAAGTAGGCGTTCTCGTGGCCCGTCTGCTTGAACATCCGGTCCAGAATGGCCTGCATCTTCTCCCAGATGGCATAACCGTAGGGTTTGATGACCATGCAGCCGCGGACGGCCGAGTTCTCGGCCAGGCCGGCCTTCACGACCAGATCGTTGTACCATTGCGAGTAGTTCTCCTCGGATTTGGTCAAATCTTTGAGTTCTTTTGCCATATGCTTGCTTTTCGGTATTTTCCGAGCGACAAAATTAGCAAAATAAATCGGGAATCGCGAATGATCGGCTGAGAATTAACCGTTGCGCGGAGTGCTTCTTTCGACGATACGATGCGGAATTCGGGCGTTCGCATCTGCGTCCGCCGTGTTTCCGTCTGCGGTGCATCGCGGAATTTGTCGTACGTTCCGTGCGACCGTGACTTTTTTTTGTGTCCGTTGCGGCAGACCGGAGGCTTTGTCCTTGCGGGCTGCAAAAGAGACGGACGGCTCCGCGAAGCCGTCCGTCGTGCGATCTGCGATTTGGTAATTAGAATCGGAAAATCAGCGACATGGCCACATTGTGCCGTTTCGACTTGGTGTCGAACAACCCCGTGGTGGTGAAGAAATCGCCCGTCGCATTCTCGATGCTGTAAAAGAGCCGATACTTCGTCTGTTTGTCGGTGACGTTCTGGTAGGCCAGATCGAGCGTCACGTAGCGCGAAAGGTTGAACCCGACGCCGGCGGTGATGTAGCGGGTCTCGTACGTGAGCGGCGAGTCGTAGTAATGCTCCCTGTTTTTGAACATCGAGTCGGTGTAGCCCGCGCCTACGCGCAGCGCTATCGTCGGCAGCGGCTTGAACTCGACGCCGGCGCGGATCGTGTTCGTACCCTGGAAAGCCTGTTTGAATTCGGCCTTGTACTCTTCGGGGTAGGGCTCGAAGCCGTCAGGTGTATTCTTCACGCGGATGCCGTTGTACCAGTCGCGTTCGTAGTCGACCGTAATCAGGCCGAAGTTCCCGAAGGTGTAGGAGATGCCGAACAGCAGGCGCGCCGGCGAGGTGAAGCACCACGAGTTGCTGCCCATATCGTCCTGATAGGGCGTACCGTCCTGATTGATCTCTGTCTTTTCGGTGGCGTTGTTGTACATCTGTGTCGTGATGTCGCCGTAGTAGCTGCGTTCGAGCGAATAGTAGGTCGGCGTATGGAATGCCACGCCGATGCGCAGGCTTTCGATCGGCCGGACGGTTACGCCCAGTTTGAAATTGACGCCCGAACCGTCGAGCACCGATTTCTGGTAGAGGTCGGCGTAGTCCAGCTGCGTTTCGAGCTCCTCGCCGGCTGAATTAATTGCCTGGCCGTGGTCGTAGCGGTAATCCTCGCCGTAGTAGACGCCCGTGGCCTTGTGTACGCTCTGGATGCCGATCGTGGCGCCGATATAGACGATGTTGTTCAGATTGGCGCCCGCCGAGATGGTGAACTCGTTGATCGAACCCGAATTGACGACGTCCATGTAATGGAGGATCGACGCGTTGCTACCGATGCAGTCGGGAACATAGGTGGGCTTTTCCTCCTGTGTCTCGGGATCGGTATAGAAGTGGCGGCTGATCATAAAACCGTTGTAACCCAGCACTGCCGGCCAGTAATAGGGATTGACATTATAGCCCAATTCGTCGTTGCCGTTGGGAAAGATGCCGGCCTGTCCGAGCTGCTGCCCGAAGATGTCGGCGATCGTCGGCGCCCATACCGAACCTCCGGCATAGGGCGTATCGGTCTTGTAGGAGTAGCGGCTGTTGAAATCCGCGATGCGGTTCAGCCCGATGCCCACCGTGAAGCTGGTGAGCGTGCCCGTCCCTTCGTAGGCGTTGAGCGCCGCGCCGAAGTTGGCCATCGAAAAGCGGTTCTTGCCGTTCTTGGCATAGGACATCGTGCCGGGCGTCTCCGACGACTGGAAGGTCATCATCGGCGTCAGCGCGATTTCGTTGCGGCGGTACATGCCCAGCCCCGCCGGATTGATCGACATCGAAGCCAAGTCGGCTCCCAGCGAGGTGAAGGCTCCGCCGAGCGCCATCGAGCGGGCCGTGCCCAATGCCTGCGGCTGCGACATCTGCGCCATTTCGCCGGCCAATACGCCGTCCTGGTTCAGTACGGCGCCGCCGAAGGCCAGTGTCCCGCGCTGCTGCGCCTGCAACGATCCTGTCGCAACCAGTGCGGCCGCCCATATTGCAATCTGTAACTTTCTCATAATCCGATGCTGTTTAACTCGGTTGAACATTTAACGCCCCCGGAATCCGCGGCTGCCGCCCGACGAGGTGCCGCCTCCGCTTCCGCCGCGCGAACCGCCCCCGCTGTTGTAGCTTCCGCTGCGGCTTCCGCCGCGCGAGCCGCTGTTGAACGAACTGCCCGAATTGTTGCGGTAGGTGCTGTTGCTGCGGTAGCTGTTCTCGCGTTCGTTGTAGCTGTTATTGTTGTACGTGTTCCCGTTGCCGCGGTAGACATTGCTGCTGTTGTTGCTGCGGCCGCCGCTGTTGTAGTAGACGCCGCCGCTGTTGTTGCGGTTGCTGTTGTAGCTTCCGCCGCGCGATCCGCTCCCCGACGTGCCGTAGTTGCGGTAGCTGCCGTTGCGCGACGGCGTACCGTAGCTGCGGTAGTTGCGCGGGATCGATCCGTTGTTGTTGAGCCGGTAGTTGGGACGCGGGCGATAGTAATGCGGGTGTCCCCAGTGCGGATGCCCCCAGTACGGATAGTAGCCTCCGTACCAATAGCTGTGGTTCCACCACGGATTGTACCAGCCTCCCCAGCCCCAATAGGGGCCGTACCCCCAGCCGTAATAGGGCCAGCCGTAGCCCCAACTGCTGTACCAGCTGCCGTAGATGCCGGCCATATACCCCGCCGCGAAGCCGGTGGCCAGTCCCCACGTGCCGAACATCGAAGTGATGTATTTGGGTTCTACCCACACTTCGTCGCCCATGACGATGATGTTGTAGAAGGCCGGATCGTAGGCCGTCAGGTAGTTGAACGTTCCGCTGTAACGGAGGTTCCAGTAGCTCGACGGCATCTTGTAGGTGGGCGATTCGAAGCCCCGCAGCCGTCGTTCGTAGGCGCTTTCGTAGTCGTCCACCACCAGATCGTCGAAGTCGTTCGAGCCGTAGTAGCGGTTTTCGGCGTCGTCGGCCTGCGCCTGCGCCATGAGGGCCTCCCATTTGGCGCGGCGTGCCTCCGCTTCGGCTTTTTCTGCCTCGGCCTTGGCCTTTTCGCGTTGTGCGATCTTCGTCTTATTGTGGATGCCGTAGAGGTCGTCGCCCGCGTATCCCTCCGATTGGTAGTACGCAGAGGAACAGCCTGTCGTCAGCAGTGCCAGCAACAGTAGTCCGATCCCTGTTTTCATTGTTTTCATGGTGCGTACGTTTTGAGTAGTTTGTCTGTGTGTTTAACGAAAACCGTACCGGGTTTAGTATCGAAACGGTTTCCTAACAAAGGTAGGAATTATTTTCGATAACCGTCCGGTTTCATTCATATAAACGCGTGCGGGGCGCGGATACTGCACGGATCGGTGGGTACGAGGCGCGAATTTCCGCTTTCGGACAACTTTTTTATCGTGAAAAAGAACAATCTGAGAAATTTTGTTTATATTTGCAGCCCCGAAAGGATGATAAACGTCGCTCCCGACGGGGCCGGAAGGCGGGGCTTCCCCCGTTTCGCGGCGATTTTGGAGAGATGCCGGAGTGGTCGATCGGGCCGCACTCGAAATGC
>ENA-ORTW01004227-ORTW01004227.1-human-gut-metagenome-genome-assembly--contig:-NODE-4227-length-11447-cov-2.304600_pt1 | contig 11447 bp, 9 predicted proteins | sample MGYA00242072_ERZ509193 | MGnify/ENA primary metagenome ERZ509193 (study PRJEB26280, sample SAMEA2338813) | human gut metagenome | biome: human gut; feature: human-associated habitat; material: faeces...
GGTTTAATTTCTTAATATCATCTTCATTGGAAAGCTCTACCCATGTCTGTGGGATCATGGTAACATCTGCTTCCATCATCGGGATCTTTAATGCTTCTAATGCTTCACGTACTGCACTGAAATCATCCGGTGCTGTAATTACTTCAAAGCTGTCTTCCTCTTCAGAGAAATCTTCTGCTCCTGCATCTAATGCGATCATCATAAGATCATCTGCAGTCATATCACACTCTTCTTTGTCAATAATGATCTGTCCCTTCTCATCGAACATAAAGGAAACACATCCCTGAGTACCAATGCTTCCATTGCCCTTAGTAAATGCACTTCTGACATTAGCTGCAGTTCTGTTCTTATTATCTGTAAGTGCTTCTACAATGACAGCGATACCGTTAGGTCCATATCCTTCATATGTAACATGTTCGTAATTTACCGCATTGCCATCACCAGCAGCCTTCTTAATACCTCTTTCGATTGTATCATTAGGCATGTTGTTTGCCTTTGCTTTGGCAATAACCTGTGCAAGCTTGAAGTTGTTATTTGGATCCGGTCCGCCTTCTTTTACTGCAACGGCAATTTCACGTCCGATAATGGTAAATACCTTACCCTTAGCAGCGTCGTTCTTCTCTTTCTTATGCTTAATGTTTGCAAATTTTGAATGTCCTGACATTTCTATTCTCCTACCTTTTCCTTTTTAAATAAATTTACATTTTCATCTGTAGTGGTCTGTTTCTTCTCTGCTTCCGGCAATTTTGTCACAAGCACTGACTGAATTACATTCTTCTCTACTTTAAGTATCTTGAATCTATAGCCACAAGCGCTGACCTCTGTGTTCTCATGTTCATCCGGTATTCTGTCAAGCTTGGAAATCAGATAACCGTTCAGTGTATCAAACTCCGTCTCGCCAAAATCAATACCAAAACGTTCTTCCAGATCTTCCAGTTTGGTCATACCCTCAATCACATATTCGTTATTGCCTTTTTCCCTGATATGATTCTCATCTGTATCATACTCGTCCATAATATTACCGACAATCTCTTCAAGGATGTCTTCCATTGTTACCAGACCGGAGGTTTGTCCATATTCATCCATGACAATGACCATCTGGTTCTTCTGTGACTGCATACTCTTGAATAAATCGTCAATATTTTTGGTTTCAGGTACAAATACCGCCTTTCTGACCAACCCCTGAACTTTACCGATAGGTCTGTTCAGGCTTTCATCAGAAGTGTGCAGACGCATGGCATCTTTCAGATACAGAACCCCGATAATATGATCCAGATTCTCTTCATACACAGGATAACGGCTGTTGCTTTCCTGCAGCATCTGAACCAGGGCATCTTTAAAAAGCATCTCGCTGTCAAGAGCAATAATACTGTTGCGATGCGTCATAATGTCGCTCGCCTTCTTATCCCCAAATTCAAATATATTGGTAATCATCTCAGCCTCGCTGGCCTCCAGAACACCCTGCTCATGTCCTTCATTCACCATGGAGATAATCTCTTCCTCGGTTACATCTGACTGTTCGTCTGTCGTACGCAGCCCCATAACTCTTAATAAGGCATTAGTTGATACTGCAACAATTCCTGTAAGAGGATACAGTACAGTCTTCAATCTGCCTATATGTCCGATGAATATGTAAGCCCAGGCATCAGGATACTTCTGTGCCAGCTTTCTTGGCAACAGTGTACCAAAAGTAAGCATGACATACATCAGGCAGAAAGTTGCTGCAAAAACTGCAATGATATGTATTCCTGCATCTGATATCTGATGCAGAAAGGATAACTTATTAAGCCATCCGGTAAAACAGTTGATCCATATCGGTAAATAAAAGCAGCCCATGACCAGATCGATCAATGTAGTGATCATCTGAATGGAATTCACATAAATTGTAGAGTGTTGAACTATTCCGAGAAGCGCAATAGACTTTTTGTCATTTTCTTCCTGCGCACGACGTTCAATCTCCTTCTCATTCATGAGATAAATTGCTTTACTAAAACCATACAAAATCGCTTCTATGAGCAATAACGCAAAAAACAAAACTATGGTACAGGCCGCAGCCCCGCCATCATCCATGTATTTCACTCCTTTTTAAATCCATAATAATTTAATATAGCATTACTCACAGAATCCGTCAACATATCCTTTCAACTATTTATGTAAGTTCAAGGGATATTTCCAGTGCACGGTTCACTTTTTCCATGGTAATCGTATCAAGATGACATACTTTATCTTTCAGTCTTTTCTTATCTATGGTTCTTAACTGTTCCAGTAAAATCACAGAATCCTTGACCATATCATAATTACCTGCGTTCAATTCTATGTGTGTAGGCAGATTTGCCTTATTTAATTTGGAAGTAATCGCTGCGCAGATTACAGTAGGGCTATGACGATTCCCTACATCATTCTGTATGATCAGAACCGGACGGACTCCTCCCTGTTCTGAGCCAACTACCGGGCGCAAATCTGCATAATAAATATCTCCACGTCTCATATATACACCTCATTTTCAAGCATGACTTACTGTATATCTCTAGTCTTACCTGTAAGGTGTATCTTTATACAAAATCTTTCTATTCGTTAATTAATGTATCGTCAATTTTGTAGATACGTGGGATTCTCTTGCCCAGGTCACAGGCAAGCTCATAATTGAATCTTCCCGACAATTCCCCCAGTTCTTCCATCGTAATCGTCTGATCGCCATCTCTGCCTATCAGCGTTACAACATCTCCGACACATATCTCACCCCGTATATCTGTCACATCAATCATAAACTGATCCATGCACACTCTGCCAAGGATCTTTGCTTTCTGTCCTTTGATCAATACATATCCAATATTAGAAAGACTTCTTGGATAACCGTCACCATATCCAATGCAGACTGTTGCTACTCTGGTATCTCTGGATGTTGTAAAAGTACCACCGTAGCTTATTTCCTGCCCTGCCGGTACAGTCTTTACATAAACAACTCTCGTCTTCAGGCTCAATACCGGATACAGATCAATCTGATGATCCTTCTGTACAGAAGCAGATGGCCACAAGCCATATAAAATAATGCCGGCTCTGACTGCATCCATATGCATCTGTGGCATCTCTACAATACTGGCACTATTCGCACAGTGTTTCATTGGAATATGAAGCTTCAGCTCAGATTCTATTTTTTCTGTAAAGTCACAGAAATCTTCATACTGTTTACGGGTTTTAGATCTGTCTTTTTCGTCTGCTGTCGCAAAATGTGTAAAAATACCTTCAATTTCAATACCAGGAAGCTTGCTTAACCTGTCTACAAAGGCAATTCCCTCTGCGTCCGGTCTGATGCCTATTCTTGTCATTCCTGTGTCTACTTTAACGTGAACCTTACATACTTTGCCCATTTCTACAGCCTTATCAGAAAGCATCTGCGCAACATCATCCATGAAAACAGCCATTCTGACATCCTCGTTGATTAATTTCTCATAGCTGTATGGGAAAGTATAACCCAATATCAGAATTGGTTTTCTGATTGCATGTTCTCTTAAAGAAAAGGCTTCTTCTGCGGTTGCTACTGCATACCCCCAGACCTGTTCATCAGGCTCTAATACTCTGGCGATCTGCGCAGCTCCATGACCATATCCATCTGTCTTAATCACTGCGACCACCTGTGCATTTTTATCTATTCTGCTCTTAATGCTCTCCATATTCTTAATGATTGCATCTAAATCTATCTCTGCCCAGACTCTGTCATAATGTATCATGAGTTGTCTGCCTCCTTATATTCCTCTGTCAAATATTTCAGCGACCAAATAATGTCCTGTGACATTATATAATACGCCGAACTCCGCTCTTTTGCAATATCTCCTGCCAAACCGTGTATAAAAGTACCCATAACTGCCGCTTCATAGCTGTCCATCTTCTGTGCCAGCAATCCGGCTATCATGCCAGTGAGAACATCTCCTGAGCCAGCTGTAGCCATGCCATCATTACCACTGGTATTCAAATAAGTCATTTTAAGCTTTCTGGTAACTATTGTTCTTGCATCTTTGCATACCAAAGTCACATCATATTTCTGTGTAAATGAGCGGCAATATTTCAGAATATTCTGTGATATCTCTGATACCGGATGTTGCAACAGCCTTGCAAATTCTCCCAAATGAGGAGTCAGGATGATTTCTCTTCTTACAGGATTACGACCATGCTCCAGCATCTGCAGCAAATCCTGCTTCTGTGCCAGAAGATTCAGGGCATCAGCATCAATTACCATCGGTTTCCCACTATGTTCCAGTACATAGGAAAGAATTGTTCCAGCCTTTGCAGAAGTGGATAATCCAGGACCTATGGCAATCACATCTGCCCAGCTAATGCCTTTTTGCAATCTGTCTGTTTCTTCCTCTGATAAGCCTTCCTGTTCATCATCTGCATACGTATCAATGATTGCTTCCGGCAATTTACGAAGCAGACTCTCCCTGTTATCCCATGCCGTATATATTCTCACCATGCCGGAGCCTATACGAAATGCACTGGTGGACGCAAGCTGACAGGCACCTCCCATATTTTTTGACCCTGCTATCACCAGGACTTTACCAAAGGTTCCTTTATTTCCACCATGATTTCTCTTGGGAAATCTCAAGTCAGATTTCGTAAAAGTTACAATACCTTTCTTCGTATTCTCCACCAGTTTGTCTGGTATTCCAATAGGAACGCAGATCAATTCGCCTGTGTAGTCTGTCCCCGGATACAACAGCTGTCCAAGCTTGCGATATCCATACGTAACAGTGATATCAGCTTCTATTGCGCATCCCATGACCTTTCCGCTGTCCGTGTGGATTCCTGATGGCATATCTGCCGATACCACTATGGCATGAGATTCATTGATACCTTCTATAACTTCTTTATACTTTCCTTCAATCTCTCTGGATATGCCAATCCCGAATATAGCATCTACTATTACATCATAGAGATAATTATCCACGCCATAATGAATGGGAATATCCAGCATACGGGCTGCGCGTATCTGCATCCTGGTCTGCTCTGTACACTTTGCCTCTTCTCCAATAAGATGTATCTGTACTGATACGCCTGATTCCTGAAGGATTCTGGCTATTGCAATTCCATCTCCTCCATTGTTGCCACTGCCAGCCACAATTCCCACACTGATATCCGTTCCATATCTTCCAGTGATAATTCTGGCAGTCTCCAGTGCCGCACGCTCCATCAGCACCAGAGAAGGAATTCCATATTCTGTAGTGGTCTGTTCATCACATTGTTTCATTTCTGCTGCTGTCAATACATATTCCATGCCGTTCCCCCGCTCTGCTCATTCTATCCATTTTCTCAAAGTATACCATAAAAGTCACAAAAAAACACCCAGTCAAGTGGGTGTTCCTTTATCTTTCTCCGTATTCTGTGAATCTGCAGCCTGCGCAGTATCTTTATCCTTATTCAAAACGTTCTTAGGATTATATTTCAGATCAAACATTTCAATGACATCCGGTCCGAAAATATCATGCATATAAGAATATAATTCATCATTCCATATTTCTTTCTGCTGTTTCAAAAGCACCTGACGTTTTAACTGTACCCGGAAATTCTGAATCCATTGATTGATATTTTCGATATCCTGCGTGTTCTGCTTGATTCGACTATAGCATACATTCATAGTTGCCAGCATGAGCTTATAATTTGCTTCTTCTATCTGCTCAGGCAGCTCTGCAAGCTCATCATGGCAAAGATCCATCTTCTCATTTGCTTCTTCTATAAGCCGTTTATTTTCTTCCATTTTCTTGTTCTTATCAGGACTGTCAGGAAGTTCCATAATCGCCACGATTTCACTCATGAGTTTCTTTTTGAACAGGTTCTGGCTCTTGATCTCAGTGTTTAGCTTCCCCTGTCTCTTTAAAAGGTCATTCACAACTGTCTCCAGCGCATGAATCTCATCATTATCGCCTGTCTGTGTAAATAACTTATGCCATTTATGATCAAGTGTCAGTATTGGTATCTTCTTACCTTCCAGCGCTGTTCTGAACAGATCATTATCCTGTGCCATCCAGTCACCTTCTATCACTTCTGCTATTTATCGTCTCCATGTGCATGTTTCTCAATGCCATAAGATAACTTCATCAAGCTATCTGACAAATGCACATTCTCTACTACAATGCTGTCTGGAACATTCAGATCTACATGTGCAAAATTCCAGATTGCCTTGATGTTACATTTTACCAGAGTCTCTGCTGCTTTCACCGCACCATCCTTTGGAATTGTAAGGACTGCAATATCTATATCGTTTGCTTTCACAAAATCTGCAATCTGTTCTACAGGACGTACAGGAATTCCTCTGAGTTCCTTACCCTGTAAGGCAGGATTAATGTCAAAGATACCCTTTACAATAAAACCTCTTCTCTCGAAGTTCATGTAGTTGGCAAGCGCCTGTCCCAGATTGCCCGCACCAATAATAATCAGATTATGCTTACTGTTCAATCCAAGAATCTTTGCAATTTCATTATACAGATATTCTACATTATATCCATAACCCTGCTGCCCAAATCCTCCAAAATTATTAAAATCCTGTCGTATCTGTGAAGCAGTTACCTTCATAAGTCTGCTCAAATCCTGTGATGATATTCTCTCTACTCCGCTATCACGCAAATCTCCCAAATATCTGTAATATCTGGGGAGTCTGCCGATGACTGCCTGTGATATCACCTTCTCGTCCACGATATACACCTCCAAAATTTACTCATATTACTGTACAGAATGTACCATACAGTACCTCCTCTTTTGACTATCTATAGACATATATTCACTTTTCAGTGGTTAACGGCTAAACTGTCAACATAAAGTATACAACATTGTTAAATGATTGTCAAATAATATCTTACTTTCTGTGCATTTTTTATATTGGACAGACTGTTGTATTTTCTTTTATTTTTCTATATAATGTGATATTGTGTGTAGTTATGCATTTTCTTATATGTACTCCGGGAGTACATTTATTTAAAAAAGGAGTTTACCATGATCTTATCCTGTTCTAATATTGATAAAACATTTATAGATAATCATGTCATTAAAAATGCCTCATTTCATATTGAGGATTATGAAAAAGCTGCTATCGTTGGTATCAACGGAGCCGGTAAATCAACTCTGTTGAAAATCATCACAGGTTCACTGCCTGCGGATGACGGTCTGGTCACATTTGCCAAAGATAAAACATATGGATATCTGGCACAGCATCAGGCGGTCAACAGTGAGCATACTATTTATGATGAACTGCTCACTGTAAAGCAGGAAGTATTGGATCTGGAGGCTTCTATCCGTGAGACTGAGCTTGCCATGAAAACAGCCAGTGATGCCGAGCTTGAACTGCTTCTGAAGAAATATACAGATATGAATCACCGTTTTGAACTTCTTAATGGTTATGCTTATAAAAGTGAAGTCACTGGTATTCTAAAAGGACTTGGTTTTCAGGAAGAGGAATTTCAGAAGAAGGTAGATACTCTCTCCGGTGGTCAGAAAACACGTATTGCTCTTGGTAAGCTGCTTCTGCAAAATCCTGATCTGATCATTCTGGATGAGCCTACGAACCATTTAGACCTCAATTCTATTGCCTGGCTGGAAACTTATCTTTTGAACTATAAGGGAGCTGTACTGATCGTCTCTCATGACCGGTATTTTCTGGATAAAATCGCTACCAAGATCATTGAGATTGATAATGGCAATGTCATGGTCTTCCATGGCAACTATTCTGATTATGCCAGACAGAAAGAAGTTCTTCGAACAGAACAGTTAAATGCATATCTGAATCAGCAGCGCGAAATCAAGCATCAGGAGGAAGTGATTGATAAGCTTCGCTCTTTTAACCGTGAAAAATCTATTAAGCGTGCTGAAAGCCGTGAAAAAATGCTGGATAAAATAGAACGTATTGATAAACCAACCGAAGTAAAGGCTGACATGAAGCTAAAACTTACGCCAAGGCTTCTAAGTGGTAATGATGTATTAAGCGTATCTGATCTGTCCAAGGCTTATGATGGTCAAATACTCTTCTCCAATGCTTCCTTTGAAGTCAAGAGAGGCGAACATGTGGCAATCATTGGAGACAACGGAACCGGTAAAACCACACTGTTAAAAATTATCAATGAACTGGTTCCTCCTGATACCGGAAGCATCAAACTTGGTTCCAATGTTCAAATCGGATATTATGACCAGGAACATCACGTTCTGCATATGGACAAGACTTTATTTGAAGAAATCAGTGACGATTATCCAGATCTGACAAATACACAGATCAGAAATACGTTAGCTGCTTTTCTCTTTACAGGGGAAGATGTCTTCAAAAAAATCAGTTCTCTCAGTGGCGGTGAACGTGGTCGTGTATCTCTCGCCAAACTGATGTTATCAGAATCTAACTTTTTGATTCTGGATGAGCCTACTAACCATTTGGATATCACCTCCAAGGAAATCCTTGAAAGTGCGTTGAATGCATATGAGGGAACTGTTCTATATGTATCGCATGACCGATATTTTATAAACAAGACTGCTTCCCGCATTCTGGAACTGACTCATAGAGAATTCATTAATTACATAGGAAACTATGATTATTACCTGGAAAAGAAGCAAACACCTATGGCTGATGAAAGCAACAGCTCTGTAGAGGAATCCGCTCCCAGTGCACAAAAATTAGACTGGAAGCAGCAAAAGGAACAACAGGCAGCACAACGCAAAAAAGAAAATGACTTAAAGAAATGTGAAGACCGCATTGCTCAATTGGAAGCAAAAGCTCAGGAACTGGATGAAGAAATGTCCAGGCCTGAAATTGCAACCAATGTTGCACGTCTTCAGGAAATCGCCAGAGAAAAGAATGCGATTGAAGAAGAATTAAATCCTTTATACGAAAAATGGGAAGCCCTGTCCGAATAGGGCTTCCCACTTTTTATATATTCTTACATTGCATCAAAGGTCTCACGTATTGCCTTGATAAAGTTCTCACTGTTCAGTACAGTAACATCCTTCAAGGATGTAATCAATGCAAGATCCTTAGTCATTTTACCGTTTTCGATTGTTGCGATTGTTGCCTTTTCAAGCTTATTGGCAAAAGTAACCAGATCCTCCAGTTTATCCATCTCTCCACGTTTTCTCAATGCGCCTGTCCATGCAAAAATGGTTGCAACAGAGTTTGTGGATGTCTCTTCACCCTTCAGATACTTATAATAGTGTCTCTGTACAGTACCATGTGCTGCTTCGTATTCGTACACGCCTGATGGAGATACCAGTACAGAGGTCATCATTGCCAATGAACCAAATGCAGAGCTTACCATATCACTCATAACATCGCCATCATAATTCTTACAAGCCCAGATGAATCCGCCCTTAGCTTTCATAACACGGGCAACTGCATCATCAATCAGAGTATAGAAGTATTCAATACCTGCTGCCTTGAACTGTTCTGCATATTCTGCATCATAAATCTCCTGGAAAATATCCTTGAAATTATGATCGTATTTCTTGGAAATCGTATCCTTGGTAGCAAACCAGAGATCCTGCTTGGTATCTAATGCATATTTAAAGCATGCATGTGCAAAGCTGGAAATGGATTTGTCTGTATTGTGAATACCCTGAATGATACCTGATCCTGTAAAATTATGAATCAGTTCACGAATCTCTGTTCCATCCTCTGCTGTGAATACCAGTTCTGCCTTACCAGGTCCTGGCACTTTAATCTCGGTATTCTTATATACGTCACCATAAGCATGTCTTGCCAGTGTAATAGGCTTCTCCCAATTCTTTACACAGGGTTCAATGCCTTTTACAACGATAGGGGCACGAAATACAGTACCATCCAGCATAGCTCTGATTGTTCCATTAGGGCTCTTCCACATCTCCTTGAGATGATACTCCGTCATACGGGCGGCATTCGGCGTAATCGTCGCACATTTTACAGCAACCCCGTACTTTTTCGTTGCATTTGCAGAATCTACGGTAACCTGATCGTCCGTCTCGTTGCGGTGTTCCAGTCCGAGATCATAATACTCCGTCTTAAGATCGATAAACGGATACAACAGTTCGTCTTTGATCATTTTCCAGAGAATCCGTGTCATCTCATCTCCGTCCATCTCTACAAGTGGCGTTGTCATTTTGATTTTTTCCATGGCTGCTTCCTTTCTGTGCTGTGATCTTCCGCTCTTACTGCTTGAGCAGATTGTCCCAGCCGTAATGATCCATATTGTTAATGGTGTTGCGCATATGTGCGTCCGCCAGTTCTTCCGCCCTGGCCCCGTCATGCTGCTTTAGCGCCTCCACAATCTTGCGGTGCTCCTCGTTTGAATTGACCGCTCTCTCCTGCACGGCGAGCGTCACCTTGCGCACGCGCTGCACATAGTGGTGAAAATCCCTCAGGATGTGGCGCAGCTCCTTGCTGCCTGACGCATCGTATAAAATTTCATGGAACTTGTTGTCAAGCTCCACCACCTGCTCGGAATTTCCCTTGGACGAGTGGAAATCGGACAGATAAATGTTCTCCTCCAGCTCATCCAGCTGATCCTTTGTGATGTTATCGCACGCCCACCTCGCGCAGAGTCCCTCCAGCCTGGAGCGGATCTCATAAATATCGCGGATATCCTTCTGGGAGATTCCGACGACATATGCTCCCTTGTTCGGAATGATGGTCACAAGACCCTCCAGTTCCAGCTGGCGCAGTGCCTCCCTGACCGGAGTCCGGCTGACACCCAGTTCCTCTCCGATGGATTTTTCTTTTAATTCCTCGTCCGTCGCATATTTCCCGGACAGTATATTTTCACGTATTGTGTGAAACACGCGCGAACTCAGCGAATAATTATCCTCACTCATCTATTTACCTCATGCTATATCGTGATGTTCAGCTCTTTGCAGCACTTTCCGATCTCTTCCACAAGTTCGGAATCCGTAAGTACCGTCACACGTCCGTCCTCATACTGTGCATCCACCCAGACTTTTATTTTCTTAACCAGATCCGAATTCTTATCGACCCATTTCTCCTTCGGCAGATGATAGTACGAATTGATCCAGTGTGCAATTCCGGCAAGACCCGATGTGTTGGACACCGATACAAGAGGCGGTCTGTTTAAGAATTTCCCCGTATCAAAAATGTTGTAAATCTCCTCGTTCTTGAGCAGTCCATCTGCATGAATTCCCGCTCTCGTCACATTAAAGTTGCTTCCGACAAACGGTGTGCGGCTCGGCTGTACATAGCCGAGTTCTTTTTCAAAGTATTCTGCCAGTTCTGTAATGACCGTTGTATCCATACCGTCAAGTGTTCCCTTTAACTGCGCATACTCAAAGACCATCGCCTCAAGCGGTGTATTTCCGGTGCGCTCTCCGATACCGAACAGGGAGCAGTTAACGCCGCTTGCGCCGTAAAGCCATGCGGTTGTGGAGTTATTGACCGCCTTGTAAAAATCGTTGTGGCCATGGAACTCAATCAGCTCGCTCTGCACTCCGGCATGCAC
>ENA-ORTW01004231-ORTW01004231.1-human-gut-metagenome-genome-assembly--contig:-NODE-4231-length-11443-cov-2.672287_pt1 | contig 11443 bp, 6 predicted proteins | sample MGYA00242072_ERZ509193 | MGnify/ENA primary metagenome ERZ509193 (study PRJEB26280, sample SAMEA2338813) | human gut metagenome | biome: human gut; feature: human-associated habitat; material: faeces...
CAGCCCATTTCGATGCCTTTTTTCAGGAACTCGACATTCGTTACGAACAGGTCGTCGCCGACCAGCTGGCAGCGATCGCCGATCTTCTCGGTCAGCACTTTCCAGCCTTCCCAGTCGTTTTCGCTCATTCCGTCTTCGATAGAATCGATAGGATATTTGTTAATCAGTTCTTCCAGATAATCAACTTGCTCGTTGGCTGTGCGTTTCTTGCCTTTCTCGCCTTCGAATTTACTGTAATCGTAAATGCCGTCGTGATAGAATTCGGAAGAGGCGCAGTCCATAGCAATCATTACGTCCTTACCCGGTTCGTAGCCGGCAGCCTTAATGGCGGCAATAATCGAGTCCAAAGCGTCTTCCGTTCCTGCCAGACCGGGAGCGAAACCGCCCTCATCGCCAACGGCGGTACTGAGGCCGCGGTCGTGCAATACTTTCTTCAGGGCGTGGAACACTTCTGCACCCATGCGCAGACCTTCGCGGAAAGAATTGGCGCCTACCGGGCGTATCATAAATTCCTGGAAAGCGATAGGGGCATCACTGTGCGAACCGCCATTGATGATATTCATCATCGGAACCGGCATTACATACGTATTTGTTCCACCGATATAGCGGTAAAGGGGAACGTCGAGGTAGGCCGCCGCCGCTTTGGCTACGGCAAGTGAAACACCCAGAATGGCATTGGCGCCCAGATTGGATTTGGTCTTTGTGCCGTCCAGCGCCAGCATGGCATGGTCGATGCTCATCTGTTCGAGAGCAGACATGCCAATCAGTTTGGGAGCGATGATATTATTAATATTGTTAACGGCTTTCAGCACGCCTTTGCCGCCGTAACGTTTCTTATCGCCGTCGCGCAATTCCAGAGCCTCATGTTCGCCGGTGGATGCGCCGGAGGGTACGGAAGCGCGGCCGATAAAGCCTGACTCCAATATTACATCAACTTCTACAGTAGGGTTTCCTCTTGAATCGAGAATCTCACGTCCGATAATCTTTTCTATTTTCATCTTATTTTATTTTAAATGTAAATTCTATGACTATAACAAGCGAAAACGGAAAATTGTTCGGGCTTTCAGTCTTTTATTACGAGTCCCAACAGGCTGGTCAGGTTCATGGCTTGGTGGGTACTGACGATAGCTCCCCGTATGTCCGGCAGATTGACATGTATGCCCTCGATATGCGAATCACTCAAATCGATGCCTCTTAGCGGAGTATGCGAAAATTCCGCTTCCACCAGTTCGCAATCTGTAAAGGCGACGGAAGTCAGTTTGCAGTCGTTGAGGTCGCTGTTGCGCAAATCACAGGTGGCGAATTCCGCCTGGTTGATTTTACTCATGGACAGATTGAGATATCTTGCATTGCAATCCCGCATCCTGCAATGATTCAGAATCGTTTCGGGCAGGTTTGTCCCGACCAGCTTGCAGGAAATGAATTCTACCCGGAAGAGGGAGCTCTCCGCAAACGATATATTGGACAAATCGCAATGCTCGAAACGGACATCCGTAAAGTGGGTTGCCTTCAGTTTGCAGTTGTTGAACTGTACATGACTGAAAGTACAATTGGTGATACTCTTATAAGAGCAATCGATAGACTCTTCCGTCTGTTTGTTGAAGCGCAGCCCTCTGACGGTTTCTTCTGTCACGAACCATTCCTTGAGTGATTTGGGGCTCTCGGCCTGTCCTTCAAGAGTGGGCGAGACAATCCGTACGGGCGGCATGCTGAAAGGTTTGCTCGGTTTCATGGCTGCCATTTTAAAAGGTCTTTCCTAAAATACTTCCACCCAATACCGCAAAAAATCCCAATAAAATACTTAATAAGGTATATAGGGCGAATAACCCGTAGAATCCTTGTTTTATCAGCATCAATCCGTCGTTGGAGAATGTGGAAAAGGTGGTGAAGCCGCCGCACAAGCCGGTAGTCAGCAGCATTCTTACTTCCGTGGATAAGTTGAAGCGCGCGGACAAGGCATAGAACAATATCAGGAAACTTCCGATGATGTTTACGGCAAATGTGGCCCAGGGAAAGGAGTAGGGTACTATCCGTTCGTGGAGCGCCATTTGCGCGCAATAGCGCAATACGCTGCCGGTGCCGCCGCCAAGAAATATGGCTATCAGTATTTTAGTCATAATAATCGAAGTCTGGTATTTGGTTGGCAAAGATAATGTTTTCATCCCATTTGTATTTTCGACTGGGCGTCTTTTCTTTAAAAAACAGGTTTATAATCACTTATGCAAACGTTTGCTTTTATTTCATATCTATTTTCATTTGATAACTTTAAATCAGGAGACTTTCCTGCTTATATTTGCATCAAATAAATTATAAACCATAGCATGAGAAACATGAAAGCAATTTGCACTAAACTAACCTGCTTCCTGCTCGCCCTTTTTATGGGCAGCGTAGCAATGGCCGGGAGCATAACCTCGCCCAACGGCCAACTTCAATTAAACTTCTCCGTCAATCCTCAAGGTGAACCTGTCTATGAACTTTTCTATAAAGGAAAGGCCGTTATTAAACCTTCAAAGCTCGGTTTGGAACTGAAGAACGATCCGGGACTGATGAACGGATTCACTCTGACCGATACCCAAACTTCCACATTCGATGAAACATGGGAACCGGTGTGGGGTGAGGTGAAACAAATCCGCAACCACTATAATGAAATGGCCGTAACGCTGAACCAGAAAGCGCAAGACCGTAATATCATTATCCGTTTCCGCCTTTTCGACGATGGTCTCGGGTTCCGTTATGAGTTCCCCTTGCAGAAGAATCTGAATTACTTCGTTATCAAAGAAGAACGTACCCAGTTTGCCATGGCGGGGGACCATAAGGCATTCTGGATTCCGGGTGACTACGATACGCAGGAGTATGACTTTACAGAGTCCAAACTCTCCGAAATCCGCGGCCTGATGAAAGGAGCCATTACCGGTAATGCGTCGCAGACGCAGTTCTCTCCGACAGGCGTACAGACTTCTCTTCAAATGAAAACGGCCGACGGCCTGTATATCAATCTGCACGAAGCCGCTTTGGTAGACTACTCTTGCATGCACCTGAACCTGGATGATAAGAACCTTATTTTTGAATCTTGGCTGACACCCGATGCGGTAGGTGATAAAGGTTATATGCAGGCTCCCTGCAAGTCGCCGTGGCGTACGGTGATTGTAAGTGACGATGCGCGCGATATCCTCGCTTCCAAGCTGACTTTGAATCTGAACGAGCCTTGCGCTTATGAAGATGTTTCCTGGATTAAACCGGTGAAGTATGTAGGCGTATGGTGGGAAATGATTGCCGGTAAGAGCACATGGGCATATACGGACGATCTTCCTTCCGTTAAGTTGGGCGAAACGGACTATTCCAAAACAAAACCCAACGGACGTCATGGCGCCAATAATGAGAATGTGAAGAGATACATAGACTTTGCGGCCGCCAACGGTTTCGACCAAGTGCTGGTAGAGGGCTGGAACGAAGGTTGGGAAGACTGGTTCGGGCATTCCAAAGATTATGTTTTCGATTTTGTAACTCCATACCCCGATTTCGATGTAAAGATGCTGAATGCATACGCCAAGAGCAAAGGCGTTAAGCTGATGATGCATCATGAAACCTCTTCTTCCGTCCGCAATTACGAACGCCATATGGATAAAGCCTATCAGTTTATGGTGGACAACGGTTATAACGCCGTGAAGAGCGGCTACGTAGGCGATATCATTCCCCGCGGCGAACATCACTACGGACAGTGGATGAACAATCACTATCTCCATGCCGTAAAGAAAGCCGCCGACTATAAAATCTGTGTCAACGGACACGAAGCCGTACGTCCTACCGGGCTGTGCCGTACTTATCCGAACCTGATTGGCAACGAGTCCGCCCGCGGTACCGAATACGAGGCATTTGGCGGTAGCAAGCCGTTCCACACTACACTGCTTCCGTTCAACCGTCTTATCGGCGGTCCGATGGACTATACTCCGGGTATTTTCGATACAAAACTGGATTTCATGGGCGACCTGCCTCACGGACAGGTGCAAACCACGCTTGCCAAGCAATTGGCTCTTTACGTAACCCTTTACAGTCCGCTGCAAATGGCTGCCGACCTGGTGGAGAATTACGAGAAGCACATGGATGCGTTCCAGTTCATCAAGGATGTAGCCGTAGATTGGGATGATAGCAAATATATCGAGGCCGAACCGGGAGATTACATTACCGTAGCCCGTAAGGCAAAAGGTACCGATAACTGGTTTGTAGGCGGTATCACAGATGAAAACGCCCGTACGGCCGACTTTACGCTCGATTTCTTGACACCGGGCAAGCAATATGTGGCTACCCTGTATGCCGACGGTAAGGATGCCGACTACAAAGAGAACCCCACTTCCTACCGGATAAAGAAAGGCATCGTAACCGCCAAAACCAAAATGTCCGTTAAGGAAGCGCGTAGCGGTGGCTTTGCGCTGAGCTTGATTGAAGCTACTCCGGCTGACAAGAAAGCTGTGAAGAAGTGGAAATAATCAGGGTAAAAAGAGTTTCCGATTAGGTATTGGTTGGCTCCCCGCCGGATTTTCATTCGGCGGGGAGTCTTTTTATTATTTTTTTAGAGGTGGAAAATGGCGCTAACAAGGAAACTTCTTTGTACCTTTGCGGCCGTTAATAAAATAACTAATAACACAAGGAACTTATGGGAGGTTTTTTCGGAACAGTCGCCAAAGCAAGTTGCGTGGCAGATTTGTTTTACGGCACAGATTATAATTCGCACTTAGGGACAAAACGTGGCGGTATGGCTACTTACGATCAGGAAGAAGCAACTTTCAAGCGCTCTATCCACAATTTGGAAAGTACCTATTTTCGTACGAAGTTTGAAGATGAGCTGGATAAATTCAAAGGAAATTCCGGCATCGGCATCATCAGCGACACAGACCCTCAACCTCTTATCTTAAATTCCCATCTCGGTCGTTTTGCCATCGTCACAGTTGCCAAGATTGTGAATCTGGAAGAACTGGAAGCCGAACTTCTGGAGCAAAACATGCACTTTGCCGAATTAAGCTCCGGCAAAACCAACCAAACAGAACTTATCGCTTTGCTGCTGATACAGGGCAAGAATTTTGTAGACGGCATTGAGAATGTATATAAGCATATTAAAGGCTCATGCTCCATGCTTCTGCTCACTGAAGACGGCATTATCGCCGCACGCGACCGTTGGGGGCGTACTCCTGTTGTCATCGGTAAGAAAGACGGCGCTTATGCGGCCACCAGCGAGTCGAGCAGTTTCCCGAATCTGGGTTACGAGGTAGACCGCTATTTGGGTCCGGGCGAAATTGTCCGCCTGCATGCCGATGGAGTAGAGCAGATGCGCAAGCCCGATGAGGAGATGCAGATATGCTCTTTCCTGTGGGTTTATTACGGTTTCCCCACTTCCTGTTATGAGGGAAAGAATGTGGAAGACGTACGTTTCTCTTCCGGATTGAAGATGGGACAAACCGATACTTCGGAAGTGGATTGCACTTGCGGTATTCCTGATTCCGGTGTAGGCATGGCATTGGGATATGCCGAAGGAAAGGGAGTGCCTTATCATCGCGCCATTTCAAAATACACTCCGACATGGCCGCGCAGCTTCACGCCCAGCAGACAGGAAATGCGTTCGCTGGTGGCGAAGATGAAACTCATTCCCAACCGCGCCATGCTGGAAGGTAAGCGCCTGTTGTTCTGTGACGACTCCATAGTCCGCGGAACCCAGTTGCGCGATAATGTAAAGGTGCTTTATGAGTATGGAGCGAAAGAGGTACACATCCGTATCGCCTGTCCGCCGTTGATATATAGCTGTCCGTTTGTCGGCTTCACGGCATCCAAAGGCGATTTGGAGTTGATTACCCGTCGTGTCATTAAGGAGCTGGAAGGCGATGAAAACAAAAATCTTGAGAAATACGCCACTACCGGTTCGCCGGAGTACGAGAAAATGGTAGAAGTTATCCGCGAGCGTTTCGGTCTGTCTTCATTAAAGTTCAATACGCTGGAGACACTGGTTGAGGCTATCGGTCTGCCTAAATGTAAACTTTGTACCCACTGCTTTGACGGTAGTAGCCACTTTTGATTGACAAAATAGTTATCAAGGAATAAAAAAGGGTCGTGAATTGCTTGGCAGTTCACGACCCTTTTTTTAACTTTACGGCAGGAAAACAGTAAAATAGCGATTAGGGTTTAGTGATTAGTGATTAATGCCGTTCGGATAAAGAGGGAGGGCGCGGTTGCAGCCTACCGACCGTTAATCGTTCATCGCTAATCACTAATCACTAAACCCTAATCACTAATCATTATGACTTTAGTAGAACGTTTTTTAAAGTATGTAAGTTTCGATACGCAATCGAATGAGGAGAGTGGAGTAACTCCGAGTACTCCGGGGCAAATGGTATTTGCCAGGTTCTTGAAAGAAGAATTGGAATCTTTGGGTTTGGAAGATATTACGTTGGATGAAAACGGTTATCTGTTTGCCACCCTTCCTGCCAATACAGATAAGCCTGTGCCTGTTGTCGGCTTCATCGCGCACATGGATACAAGTCCCGATATGAGCGGAAAAGATGTTTCTCCGCGCATTGTAGAGAATTACGACGGTAAGGATATTGTTCTTTGCGCAGAAGGGAAAGTGGTTCTTTCTCCCGCCCAATTCCCGGAACTGCTCGACCATAAGGGAGAAGATTTGATTGTCACCGACGGAAAGACTTTGCTGGGTGCCGATGACAAAGCGGGTATCGCGGAGATTGTTTCGGCGATAGCCTATCTGAAAGAGCATCCTGAAATCAAACACGGTAAAATCCGTATCGGTTTCAATCCCGACGAGGAAATAGGTTTGGGAGCGCATAAGTTCAATGTCGAGCAGTTCGGCTGCGAATGGGCCTATACCATGGATGGTGGTGAAGTGGGCGAGTTGGAGTTCGAGAACTTCAATGCGGCTTCCGCCAAGATTGTGTTCAAGGGACGCAATGTACATCCGGGATACGCCAAAAACAAGATGATAAACTCTATCCGCGTAGCCAACCGTTTTATTTCCATGCTTCCCGGCCACGAAACGCCGGAACATACCGAAGGTTATGAAGGATTCTATCACCTCATCGGCATTACGGGTGAAGTGGAGCGGACTACGGTTTCCTACATCATTCGCGACCACGACCGTGTTCGTTTTGAGAACCGCAAGAAAGAGTTTGAACACCTTGTCCGCAAGATTAACGCCGAATATGGCGAGGGTACGGCCGTACTGGAGCTGCACGACCAATATTACAATATGCGCGAGAAGATTGAACCGGTGATGCACATCATCGATACCGCTTTCAAGGCTATGGAAGCTGTCGGCGTAGAGCCTCACGTAAAAGCTATTCGCGGCGGTACGGACGGTGCGCAACTTTCGTTCAAAGGGTTGCCTTGTCCCAACATCTTTGCCGGCGGTCTGAATTTCCACGGACGTTACGAGTTCGTTCCCATTCAGAACATGGAGAAGGCCATGAATGTTATCGTCAAGATCGCCGAACTCGTTGCCGCCCAATATAACTCATAACTTATAACTCATAACTCATTCCATGAAAACCACTCCGTTTACAGAAACACACATCTCGCTGGGCGCTAAGATGCACGAATTTGCGGGATACAATATGCCTATCGAATATTCCGGTATCATCGACGAACATCTCACCGTTTGCAAGGGCGTCGGCGTATTCGATGTCTCCCACATGGGAGAGTTTTGGGTGAAAGGCCCGCATGCTTTGGACTTTTTGCAGAAAGTCACTTCTAACAATGTGGCCGCCCTTACGCCCGGTAAAGTACAGTACACTTGCTTTCCCAATGAGGATGGCGGTATTGTAGACGATTTGCTGGTCTATCAGTACGAACAGGAGAAGTATCTGCTGGTTGTCAACGCTTCCAATATCGAGAAGGACTGGAACTGGTGTGTGTCTCATAATACGGAGGGGGCTGAATTGGAGAATGCTTCCGACCGTATGGCGCAGCTTGCGGTACAAGGACCGAAAGCTGTCGAGGCATTGCAGAAGCTGACGCCTGTCAATCTTTCCGAGCTTCCGTATTACACCTTTACGCATGGGGAGTTTGCAGGCGAGCCGGATGTCATAATCTCCAATACCGGCTATACCGGAGCCGGAGGTTTTGAACTTTATTTCTATCCCGAAGCGGCGATGAAGATATGGAATGCCGTGTTCGAGGCAGGTGCGGAGTTCGGTATCAAGCCTATCGGTTTGGGTGCCCGTGATACGCTTCGTCTTGAGATGGGGTTCTGCCTGTATGGAAATGACCTGGATGATACCACGTCGCCCATCGAAGCCGGGCTGGGATGGATTACCAAGTTTGCGGAGGGTAAGAACTTTACCAACCGTCCGATGCTGGAGAAACAGAAAGCGGAGGGTACGGCGCGTAAATTGGTTGGCTTTGAAATGGTGGATCGCGGTATTCCCCGTCACGGTTATGAACTGCAGAGCCCGGAAGGAACTCCCATTGGCGTGGTTACGTCGGGTACCATGTCGCCTACCCGTAAAATCGGTATCGGTATGGGATATGTGAAGCCCGAATATAGCAAGGTTGGTACGGAAATCTGTATCGATATGCGCGGGCGCAAGCTGAAAGCGGTGGTGGTACGTCCGCCGTTCCGGGGCAAAGTATAGGATTATGAAATAAAGATATCTTATTTTATTTAAAACAATAAAGACTGAATTTTAATTCAGTCTTTATTGTTTGATAGCGGTAGGCCTGAATTTCTAAAACTCAATATTATTACATATCGGGAGTTAAAATGCTAAAATTGCTCTGACACAAAGACGCCCGTCATCGTTTTTGTAGGTTTGATTAATGTAGCTGTCAAGAAAATCACCATACCATGCGCGATTGAAATAATCTTGATTAGGATTTGCAGTGTGTTTCTCCGGAGCTTCCGAGCTCGACCAATAGCCTAAGTAGTTATTGGAAGGGTCATTGTGCCTGCGTATTGAAAAGTTCTCGGCACTACCGGCTGCTTGGGTGTTTAATGTACTGAACTTTTTCTCGATTAAGATTTTGTTGGATGTGTTTGCAGGAATATCATACCCAAGATCCCAGATACTTCCGTTGATAACCCCCGAGTATATAAGGGAAAGTTCCTTGATGGAGGGAAGATACCACCCGCTACTCTTACCGGGAGCCGTATTGCTTGCCGCATAAGTATCTATGGATTGCAGGATGGTGGCTTTACTGCCGCTATTGCTTTTGTTGTATTTTTTGATAACTTCCGTATTGTTATATCCTAACATCATATTCAGATTGCCGTCAGGGTCTTCATCTTTGGTCTTTGCGATAAGGATGCTGACATAAGGCTCGGAAAGGCCGGCATCGCCGATAGCTGCATCGGCTGTCTGCCAAATTACTCCTTTGCCGGCATCTTTCAATGCTACCACAAGTCCGTGGTTACCGGTAGACGTGTCGCCTATCTTTGCTCTTAATACAGCGTCGTCTTTTGCTACATCGCCCACATGAAAGATTACGCCTATGCATGTTTTGGAAGAGATAAGAGAGGTGGAGAAAGTGCCGTCGCTGTAATAATAGTCACCTGTGTTGACTATTGCGGTGTATTTCAAAGCGCGGGTGGCTATTGTTTTCCGGCCGTCTGCGCCTATAATGCTTACTTCGAGCATGGCGGTTTCGCCGTCAGCAATGTCCTCGGGAGCGGTAACCGTTACTTTGGCGTCATTCTTGCAGTTGCCGGTAGCCGGGTCAAATGTAGGATGTTCCACACTCACTGTCCAGGGGAGAGCGGCGGCGCGGGTTTTGATATCCGTGCTTGTACCCCGGTCGCTGGTGATTTGAGCCATGATAGCGGTATAGCTGTCTGCCTTGAGGTCGCTGGGCAGACTGAGAGGAATGTCGGTAGCGAGTTCGGTGAGGGAGATGGCGGCATTGGTGTGTTCCGTATCCGTACCTATTTGGAAAGTCTTGTAGCGGGGAAGCCGGATTTTGGTTGTGCCGTCGGCCAGCGTCAGCTCTATATAGTCGTCGTTGTCGGTATTGATACCGTCCGTTGTGAAGATGGCGTCGCCTTGAGGTCCCGTTACTTTTGTCCAATTGGCGCCGTTGTCCACACTGAGATAGGTCGCATCCGCCTCAAAAGCGGAACCGCCGCCGGAACTGCCTGGAGCTTGGCAGTCCGGCCACTAAGGGACCCTTAGCTCAGCAGGTCAGAGCATCCGCCTCATAAGCGGAACCGCCGCTTTCCGAATTGAGCGTGCTGCCTGTTTTCAGCCGGGGAGTGGGGGCGGTAGCTCCCGGTTCGCCGGTGACACGCAGCCGTTTGCCGTCGACACGGAGATAATCGCCGTTTAAAGTCCAGTAGTAGATGCCGTTATCCTCTTTTGCGCTGATTTGGGGAGTGGCTCCGGCAATACCCTGCTTGCCGTTTCTGATGGTGACGGCTCCGCTTTTCACAAAGTTTATTACGTAGCCCGAGCCATCGGTGAGGGGAGTTACGCTCGTCACATAGTCGTTGTCGCTTTGTGCATTGATGATGGACTGCAAGCCGGCGATGTTGTCGTTTACCAATGCTTGCCATTTCTCAATAGCCGATATGCGTGCGGCAAGAGTTGCCTGTTCTCTGCGTATCTCGGCTAAATCGTTTTGCATACAACCGCTCAGAGCCGCTATGACCGTGAGCAGTAAAACTAAGTTCTTTTTCATAATATATCCGTAAGTATTGTTGTTGTTTGCTTTTCTGCCGATATGCCGGCGTCTGCCGTTGTCTGTGTAAGACGTGTGGGGTGTTGCTTCTTCTTGGAGAACAAGGTGAGAAGTGCAGGGGGTGTCTTGGAGAGTTTGTTTGCTTTGAGCCATGTGTTATATTGTTAAGTTAAACATACAAAAAACGTGAGTTGCTGTATTTGTTTATCCTACAATCAGGCCTTCGCATTGCCCCACCCATGGATAAACAACAGCCACTCACGCCATTTTGTATATAGATACTCCTCTACCGGATACACCGATGGAAAAGTAGGTATATAACACAGACGTGAGCGTTGTTGTTATCATCTTCATGGGTTTCAAAGTTGCGAAGTTTGAATGTAGAAGATAATTTCAATAACGCTTCTTAAAAAATAATTAGTTTCGTTGCGCTCAACGGAACTTTCGCAAAGATAAGTAGTTTTTTGTTAAGAGAGAATGGATTGTCCACTTTTTATTTTGTTTCTTTTAGGCATAAGCTCTCTCCGTTTTCAGTTTGATGATATTTGCCTTCACCTTCCACACGCCTGTTTATGCGGGATAGCGGGTGAAACCTTGTTTGCGGCTTTGAAATGTTTGAAGGGCGCCGGCAAATGTGCACGGAGGTATTGTGTAAGTAAATCCGTCTTGCGAGACGAAAAGAACCATCCCGCAAGACGGATTTATCTATCCCGTAAGACAAAATAATCCGCCTTGCGGGATAAATAATTTCATCTTGCGGGACGCTTTTGTGTAC
>ENA-ORTW01004235-ORTW01004235.1-human-gut-metagenome-genome-assembly--contig:-NODE-4235-length-11435-cov-3.520738_pt1 | contig 11435 bp, 8 predicted proteins | sample MGYA00242072_ERZ509193 | MGnify/ENA primary metagenome ERZ509193 (study PRJEB26280, sample SAMEA2338813) | human gut metagenome | biome: human gut; feature: human-associated habitat; material: faeces...
AAATTTATTTTCGATTTGAACGAAGTAAATTTTGTAAACTTTCCGCAAACGACCAAAAGAGCCGGTACACAGCACATCAAATCAGCGGGAGATGATCTCTCGCTATATCTTTGATGAAACTATGTACCGGCTCTGAAATTCAGAAACCTTCAGTGTCTGCTTTTTCCGTCCCGCAGGCAGACGCTGCAACAGGAACGGCGCAGCCGCAATCTCTTTCGGCGGCTGCCTTGTGTTTCACTCAGATATTCAGTTGTGGCCCTCTAATGAGAGCATATAGATTATATCATACAGAACACTTGCTCGTCAATCTTTTTCGGTATATTGTGACAGGAAAGACGGCTGCCGTTTCCGACAGCCGCCCTTGGGTTAAACATTTGATTTTACTTTACGCTACGCTTTTTCTTTCTGCTGACAACCGTTGTGCCAATGGCTGCACCGCCGCTGACGAACAACAGGGCCATCCACAAAGCAAGGTTGCTTGTATCGCCGGTCTGCGGACTCTTATCGGATGTTCCCGGTTTGGTACTGGCAGGCTTTTTCTCAAGAGCAGCAATCGCATCTTCGATAGTCTTTGCCATCTTGTCTACTTCAGATTGCTCCGTAATATTTTTACCACGGACAACAGCTTTGACAGCGGTTTCCACACCGGAGAAATCTTTGTAGTCATTCTTGTTTAGTGCATTTGCTTTGGCAATGGCTGCATCTACCTTTGTGTAATCTGCATCCTTGTATTGCAGGGCAGCAATGGCATCTTCAATAGCCTTTGCCATTGCATCAACCTCTGTTTGCTGGGCTTTGCTTTTTGCTCGGTCAACAGAGTTAATGGAATCTTTTACCGCAGAATAATTTGTATAAAGGCTGCTATCAAGAGCCGTTGCCCTTGCGATGGCTGCATCGACAGCTGTGTAATCAGCGGGGATGTTATTGTCATCCCACACAAAAGTTGGATGACCGATTCCGGCAACCCATTCAACGCCCGCACCGGCATTGGTTTGCAAGCTAGCAAGGATATCTGCGGAGGTGAAGTTGGAGACAGCAGTGCCGCACGATGACTGGTCAAAGGTCGGGTCGGCACTCGCAGTACCTGCATCCCAATCAACCACCAGCTTAGCAACGGCAAAGTAATTGCCTTTATTATCAGGATATTTTTCTTCATCTAGCGTTACACCATCAGGAGGGGTATCCGGCCAAATGCAGTCTGTAACATGGGTCTTTACAACAGCTGTAATCCAAGTGATATTGCCAGGCTCAGCGCCAGTGATGTTTTTTGTTGCAACTATGCAATTTTTGATTATTACGCCAGGCTTGTTCCCAGAGAAGTTTTCAAAGTTTGCACCGAGAATACCACCTACAGCTGAATAGATATTATTGCAGGAAACAGAACCGCCAAACCAACAATCGGTAATCGACGAGCTGTCCGCAGAGTTTTCCCACTGACCAATCAGCCCGCCAACGGTATCAACATCATCTTCATTGGACTCTGTGCTGATAACCTTGGCGTCTGATCCACAGCCTTTTACCTGTGTACTCCAAGTGCATTGACCAATCAGCCCACCAACGAACTTGTCGCCAACATTGTTTTCTATCTTTCCGCTTGTATAGCAGTTTTCAACTGTGCCGCCATCGACCCAATCTGCCAAAATGCCGGCAAGTAACGAACCATCATTTGAGGCAATATCAGCGTCTATAACAAGTAAATTCTTTAATGTACCACCGTCAGAAACAACTCCGAAAAGTCCATTTCGAACAAGTTCGTCCCCAGTATAGTGATGGTACAGATTCATGATTTTATGATGTTGCCCATCAAAGGTACCAGCAAAATGTCTGACAAAGTTGTTACCATTTCCAATGGGGGTCCACTGGATGCCGGATAAGTCGAGGTCATTATCTAAGTAAATCGTTTTCCCTTCAAATGATACAGATGCAGTTTTGTCATTGACTAACTGCGCTAAACCGGCCAACTGTTCGGCAGTGGTGAAATGGTATTCAGTATCCGTCTTATGGTCGGTGTACCAGCTTGTATCTGCCGTACCGTCCCAATTATCTACTGAAGTTCCTTCAGCAAACGCTGTCATCGGAACAAGTGCCATCACAAAGCACAACGCAAGCAGAAGGCTTAGAATTTTCTTCTTCATTTTCATTCCTCCAAAATAATTCTATCCGCTATTTACTTTCTCCGACAGCGGACACGCCGGAGAAGACAGAAGGTTTAACCGGAAAAGATCGATTTGCCGGTCGTGGTTAGGACTTCAATATCAAACCACCATCCTTCCGGCAAACGCAAAAAGCCGAAGCCAGGGCATAATGCGCCCTGTCTCCGGCAATTGGTTCGTTATAAATTGTATGAAATAAGACTTGACACGCTGAAAAAACGGCGCTATGCTCCTGCCCAGCCGAGCCGACAATGATTGTCGCATTTCCGTTTGTCATAGACAAGTCCGCCTTCCATAATTCCTAAGGCAAAAAGGATATAAATTCCCCACTATATAATTATACAAAAGTATTGTAGCATATTTTTCCAGAAATTTCAAGAAATTTTCAGAATATTACACTTCTCTTTTTCTCAAATCATTGCCTTCTTCCATTACTCACGGAACTTTATGACTTCTTGAATACTACCCGAAAAGTAAAAGCCGCCGTCGCTTGACAGCAGCCTTTCCGATAGCTTGTTATGCGTAAATCAAATCGTTTGAAACAACCTCCATAGCGGCGCTGCGGATGCTGTTCATTTTCTGCACCCACAGCATTTGGTTTTCCGCTTTGAGTGCTTCCGTTACGCCTTCCTTTTCGGCAAGTTGTTTTACCAGCCGAGAGAACAGTTCCTCTGCCTGCTCGTTTAGGTCGGCAAGGTAATCGTTCAGCTTTCCGCTTATCAGCAGTTCGGAATAGAGTCCCTTGCGGTGCTGTTTCAGATACCGCAAATGCCGCTGTCCCCATACGCCGATATACGCCGTTCTTTCTTCGGGCAGTTTCAGGCAGGGAAGATAGTAATTGCCCTGCACTTCATACCAAAGCCCGTTTTTCTCGTTATAAATGTACTTGTCCATTTTGTAATCCTTCAATATGATTGATTTTACCTACGATCCAATCATTCCGGCCGATTACAAAAGCCAAAGGGAGAGGACTTCCTTACGAAGCCTCTCCCTTGGGACAGTCCTTGCTTTTTATGTAAACTCTCGCTTACTTGTTGCTCAGATACTCGTCGATGGACTTGGCGCCCAGCTTACCGGCACCCATAGCCAGAATGACGGTGGCAGCACCGGTAACGGCATCGCCGCCGGCATACACGCCCTGACGGGAGGTGAGACCATCCTCGTTGACGATGATACCGCCCTTCTTGTTGACCTCCAGGCCCTTGGTGGTGGACTTGATCAGGGGGTTGGGGGTGGTACCCAGAGACATGATGACAGCGTCCACATCCAGCTCGAACTCGCTGCCCTTCTTCTCCACGGGACGACGGCGGCCGGAGGCATCGGGCTCACCCAGCTCCATCTCCACGCAGGTCATGGACTTGACGCAGTCCTGCTCGTCGCCGTTGATCTGAACGGGGTTATTGAGGGTCTTGAAGATCACGCCCTCCTCGATGGCGTGCTCCACCTCCTCGTGACGGGCGGGCAGCTCCTCCATACCACGGCGGTACACCACGTACACATCAGCACCCAGACGCTTGGAGCAGCGGGCGGCGTCCATAGCCACGTTGCCGCCGCCTACCACGGCCACCTTCTTGCCCTTCAGATCCATGATGGGGGTATCGGAGTCCTCACGATAGGCCTTCATCAGGTTGATACGGGTCAGGAATTCGTTGGCGGAATACACACCCTTCAGGTTCTCACCGGGAATGTGCATGAACATGGGCAGACCGGCGCCGGAGCCAACGAACACGGCCTCGAAGCCGTTCTCCTCCATCAACTCGTCGATGGTGATGGTGCGGCCTACCACGATGTTGGTCTCCACCTTCACACCCATGGCCTTCAGGCCATCCACTTCCTTCTGCACGATGCTCTTGGGCAGACGGAACTCGGGGATGCCGTACACCAGCACGCCGCCGGCCAGATGCAGAGCCTCATACACGGTGACCTCATAGCCTTTCTTGGCCAGATCGCCGGCGCAGGTCAGGCCCGCAGGGCCGGAGCCAACCACGGCCACCTTGTGACCGTTGGACTGGGGCTTTTCAGGAGCCTCGGTGCTGTGGGCGTTGTGCCAGTCGGCCACAAAGCGCTCCAGACGGCCGATACCCACGGGATCGCCCTTCTTGCCACGGACGCAGTGCATCTCGCACTGGCTCTCCTGCGGACAGACACGGCCGCAGACAGCGGGAAGGGAACTGGTCTGATGGATCACCTGATAGGCGCCCTCATAGTCCCGCTCCACGATCTTGGCGATGAACTCCGGGATGCGGACGTTGACGGGGCAGCCGTTGACGCAGGGATGGTTCTTGCAGTTCAGGCAGCGGGCCGCCTCGTCCAGAGCCTGCTCCTCGGTGTAGCCCAGAGCCACCTCGAGGAAATTCTTATTCCGGACATTGGGGTCCTGAGAGGGCATTTCGTTCTTATCCAAACGCATATTGATCTTTGCAGCCATCTTACTTTACCTCCTGCTTGAACAGATTGCAGACTTCCTCGTGCTTATGCACCTCGAAATCATGATACATCTGGTTGCGCTTGACAGCCAGATCCCAGTCCACCAGCTGACCGTCGAAGTCGGGGCCATCCACGCAGGCGAACTTGGTCTCGCCGCCCACGGTCAGACGGCAGCCGCCGCACATACCGGTGCCGTCGATCATGATGGGGCTCATGGAGACGGTGGTGGGTACGCCGTAGGGGGCCGTGGTCTTGCAGACGAACTTCATCATGACCATGGGGCCGATGGCAAAGATCTCATCATACTGATTGCCGGCGTCCAGCAGCTCCTTCAGTGCCTCGGTCACAAGACCCTTCTGGCCATAGGAGCCGTCGTCGGTGCAGACCTTCATCACGGAGGATACGGCCTTGAACTTATCCTCCAAGATCACCACGTCCTTGCTCTTGAAGCCCACTACCGCGTGGACCTCAGCGCCGCAGTCGTGGAACTTCTTCAGAACGGGGTAGGCAATGGCGCAGCCCACGCCGCCGCCGACAACGCAGACCTTTTTCTTACCCTCGGTCTCGGTGGGCTTGCCCAGAGGACCCACAAAGTCATGCAGATAATCGCCCTGCTGCTTGTGGCTCAGCTTCTCGGTGGTTGCGCCCACGGTCTGCACGATGATGGTGACGGTCCCCTTCTCACGGTCATAGTCGTGGATCGTGATGGGGATACGCTCGCCGTTCTCGTCCACACGCAGAATGATGAACTGACCGGGCTGGGCCTTCTTGGCCACCATGGGTGCCTCGATCTCGTACAGGATCACAGTGGGCTTCAGCGCTTCCTTCGTTACGATACGATACATGGATGTTCCTTCTTTCCTCAAAAGTCATGGCTTGCTACGTTCCATGGGCACACACGGAACTCCTCACCCGTGTGTGCTCACCTTATCTTATCACATCCGCCCATGGTTCGTCAAATATTTCCTTGCACTTTCCCTTTTTCATGCAAGGGCATGGTGCAGCGTCACCTGTCCCCGGTCGATATCCACCAGATGCTCCTCCTTCATTTTCCGCAGCTCCCGCATCATGGCACTGCGGTCGGCGGAGATATAGTCCGCCAGAGCACTGAGGGTAAAGGGCAGATGAAAGCTGCCGCAGTCGTCGCCGCCGGTCTGAAGGCCGAAGTAGCACAGCAGTTTCTCCCGGATGCTGCGGCGGCTCAGAACCTCCACCCGCTCGGAGAGGGCGGCGGCCTTGCCGGTCATGATATGGAACATATTCTCCACCAGTCGGCTGTGATGGGTGCAGGCCTTTTCGCATCGCCGGGTCAGATGCTCGGCGCTCATGAACCACACCCGGCACGACTCCGCCGCCACCACCGTGATGCTGTCCCCGGCCACATTTTCGAACATCAGCATCTCTCCGAACACGCTGCCTGTGGGCAGATGCTCCAGAATGGTACGTCCCCCCTGCCGGTCAATGCGCTGGATGACGGCGCTGCCGGCGGTCAGAAGCCCCAGCTCTCCCCGGCCCTCGCTGATGTCATAAATCACGGTGTCGGCCCGGAAGCGCTCCTCCCGGACGCCGAAGCACACCCGCATCTGCTCTACCTCATCGGGGCTGATGCCCGCAAGGATCGGTATGTTCTCCACAGGGGACCTCCTTTCCTGCTGCCGCCATGCGGCGATCCCGCCGCCCGCCGATGATCACATAGATGATGACATAGGCGATGGCGCCCACCACCAGGGCCGCCACCACATCGATGAAGGCGTGCTGCTTGACAAAGAGTGTGGAGCAGATGATGATGACGCCCCATATGTCTGCGAAAGTGCGCCATCCGGTGCGCCGCAGTCCCGGCGTCCGGTGAACGGCATAGAGGGCGTCCAGCACCCCCAGCACATGGACGCTGGGCAGCACATTGGTGTTGGTGTCCAGATTGTAGGTGTTCTGGAGGAGCCACGTGCAGAAGTTGTGGTGCTCCATCACCGCCGGGCGCAGGTCCTGTCCGTTGGGTACCAGCGCACAGAAGATGGTGGCAAACCCGAAGGTCAACATGATGCTCCACATATACCGCCGGAAGCCCTCGGCATCCTTGACGATCAGGTAAAGGCCCAGCGCCAGCAGAAGAAAGCCCCATGAGTCATAGGGAATGACAAAGTACTCGCAGAAGGGGATGTATTCATCGATAAAGGTCTGGGTGGCCCAATAGTTGTCGGTGATGAGGTGCTCAATAAGGAAAAAGCCCCCCAGATACACCGGCAGATACAGGCCCCACCACATATGGGGGTGGTCCTTGATGAAGGTCTTGATGGTCTGCATGAGAATCCTCCTGATTTCAACATTTTTCCGTGAGGGGCATTATAGCATAGCCCCGCCCAAAAAGGAAGTGTTCCTGTGATATAAGTCACAATTATTTTACAAATCCATTTCCCGGTTGCGGCGGCGGCAGATTTCGAGTATAATAGATACGTTATAAATGAAAAGATATGGAGGAATCCCCATGATCCTGCAAAAGAAAGAGGAGCTGGCCAACCGCCAGCTGCGCCTGACCATCACCGTGGAGCGTGATGCGTGGGAGAAGGCCCTGAACGACGCCTATCAGGAGGTCAAGGCCCTGTACCCGGTGGAGGGCTACGCCGTGGGCAAGGCTCCCCGTGAGGCGCTGGAAAAGGCATACAGCCACGATCTGTTCTATCAGGAGGCGGTGAACGAGACCTTCCCCGCCGCACTGGTGGAGGCCATCGCCTCCGAGGACATCCAGATCGCCGCCCCTCCCGCCCTGAACGTGGAGACCATCGGCCCAGACGGCTACACCTTCACCGCCCTCATCGACCTGTATCCGGAGGTGAAGCTGGGTCAGTACAAGGGCCTGTCCGCCCCGTGGGAGAATGTCGAGCTCTCCGATGACGACACCAACGAGGCCGTCCAGCGTTTCCTGACGGAGCATCTGGTGGAACAGGAGCAGGACCGGGCCGCCATGGGCGACGAAGTCACGCTGGACTTCGAGGGCTTCGTGGACGGCGTACCCTTCGAGGGTGGCAAGGGCGAAGGCTATCCCCTGCTGCTGGGCAGCGGGATGTTCATCCCCGGCTTCGAGGAGCAGGTAGCGGGCATCCGCCCGGAGGAGGAGCGGGATGTCCACGTCACCTTCCCCACCCAGTATGTGCCGGAGCTGGCGGGCAAGGATGCCACCTTCCACGTCAAGGCCCACCGCATCGTCCGGCGGAGCCTGCCCCAGCTGACGGATGCCTTTGCACAGGAGCAGGGCTTCGAGGATGTGTCCCACCTGCGCCGCAGCATCATGGAGCAGGCCATCCTGCAAAAGCAGCAGGCCGCCTCCAATGCCTTTGCCGAGGCCCTGATGCAGCAGGTGGTGGCGGGCATGGAGGTACAGCTGCCCGACTCCATGGTGGAGAGCCAACTCGCCGGCATCCTTCAGGAGCTTCAGCAGCATCTGGAGAGTCAGGGCGCCTCTCTGTCTGACTACCTGCAAGCGGCGCAGCTGACCATGGACGACCTGCGGGACCACGCCCGTGAAAATGCCATTGCCGCCGCCCGCTACGAGCTGGCCATGACGGAGATCGCCCGTCAGGAGGGCATCACTATCACCGAGGAGGAGCTGGAGGAGAAGTATCAGGAGATGGCCGCCCTCTACGGCATGACCGTTCCCCAGCTGCGGGAGCAGGTGCCTCCCGCCCGGCTCCAGCACGATCTGAAGCTGGCCAAGGCCCGTGCCGTTGTTGTGGACTCCGCCCTGCGGAAGTAACTCCCCTGCAAAGCCTTCTCCCGCAGAAGCCCTCATAGAGTAAAAAAGCACTCCCGGAGGATGCAGATGCGTCCTCCGGGAGTGTTCTTTTCATTTCCGGTGCTTACTTCTTATACGGCACGTGCCAGATGGTGTCGGCATAGTCCGCCACCGACCGGTCGGCGGAAAAGATACCGCTGCGGGCGATGTTGTGCAGACTCATGCGGTTCCATTTCTCCCGATCCCGGTAGGTGTCCGTCACCCGCTGGGAGGCGGCGCAGTAGGAGGCAAAGTCCGCCAGCAGCAGATACTGATCCGCCGGGCAGTCCACACCGAACAGCAGCCTCTGGTACAGATCCTCGTAGCTGACGCCATCCCGGAACCCGGCCTTCAGCTGATCCAGCGCCCGGCGCAGCACTGGGTCACGTGTATACAACAGATACGGGTCGTAGCCCCGGCTCATGTGGGAGGCCTCCTCCGCCGTCAGGCCAAAGAGGAACATATTCTCGTCCCCCAGCACCTCGTGCATCTCCACGTTGGCGCCGTCCAGCGTGCCGATGGTCAGTGCGCCGTTCATCATGAACTTCATGTTGCCGGTGCCGCTGGCCTCCTTGCCGGCGGTGGAGATCTGCTGGCTCACCTCGCTGGCGGGCATCAGCTGCTCCGCCAGAGAGACCCGGTAGTTCTCCAGAAACACCACCTGCAGCTTATCGCGGCAGATAGGGTCGTGGTCGATCTGATCCGCCAGGGAGTTGATGAGGCGGATGATCCGCTTGGCCACCGCGTAGCCCGGCGCCGCCTTGGCGCCGAAGAGGAAGGTCTGGGGCGGGAAGTCCATGTCCGGGTCGTCCTGCAGCTGCTGGTACAGGGCGATGATGTGCAGTACGTTCAGCAGCTGCCGTTTATACTCGTGGAGCCGCTTCACCTGCACGTTGAAGATAGCGTCCGTGTTCAGCTGTACTCCTTGCTGCCGGTACGCCCACCGGGCAAAGGTCTCCTTGTTGGCTCGCTTGATCTCCTCCAGCCGGGCCAGCACCGCCCCATCCTCAGCATAGGGGTCCAGTTCCTGCAAATGGCCCGCATGGGTCAGATAACCGTCCCCGATGAGCTCCCGGATCAACCCGTCCAGACCAGGGTTGATCTGGCTGAGCCAGCGGCGATGATCCACGCCGTTGGTGACGTTCTTGAACTTCTCCGGCTCCATTCGGCAGGCGTCCCGGAACACATCATGGCGCAGGATATCCGAGTGCAGAGCGGACACGCCGTTGATGGCCATACCGCCGGCGATGCAGAGGTTGGCCATGCGGACCTGACCGCCCCAGACGATGGCCATTTTCTCCGTCTTCTTGGGGTCGTGGTAGAAGTCCTCCACCTTCTTCTGCCAGCGGCGGGAGATCTCTAGGATAATCTGCCACACCCGGGGCAGCAGGAATTCCACCAGGCTCTGGGGCCAGCGTTCCAGCGCCTCCGAAAGGACCGTGTGGTTGGTGTAGGCCACGGATCTCGTGGTGATGTCCCACGCCTCATCCCAGTCCATGCCGGCGTCGTCGATCAGGATCCGCATCAGCTCCGGGATCACCAGGGCCGGGTGGGTGTCGTTGATCTGGATGACGTTCTTCTCATGGAAGTTCTTCATAGTGCCGTACAGTTCGGTGTGCTTGGCGGCGATGGACTGGAGGGTGGCGGACACGAAGAAGTACTGCTGCTTCAGCCGCAGAGACTTGCCCTCCAGATGATTGTCCTCCGGATAGAGGACCTTGGCAATGGTCTCTGCCATGGCCTCGTCCTCCGCGGCCTTCAGGTACTCGCCCCGGGAGAACAGGGACATATCCACCGGCTGGGTGGACCGGGCGTCCCACAGCCGCAGGACATTCACATGCTCCGTGCCGTAGCCGGCGATCTCCATGTCGCAGGGCACGGCCTGGACCACCGTGGCGTCCTCATTGACGATGTGCAGGTGGCCGTTGTCCCAGAACTCCCGCACGGTGCCGCCGAAGCGGACCTCCTGGGTCTCCGCGGGCTTTGGCATCAGCCAGGCCGCGCCCAGGTCCTTCCAGTTGTCCGGCAGCTCTACCTGCTGGCCCTCCACGATCTTCTGCTTGAAGATGCCCAGCTCGTAGCAGATGGAATAGCCGGTGGCCGGGATCTCCAGCGTAGTCATGGAGTCTAGATAGCAGGCGGCCAGGCGGCCCAGGCCGCCGTTGCCCAGGGCGGCGTCCGGCTCGATCTCAAAGATGTCGGCCGCCTTGAAGCCCAGGTGCTCCAGCGCCTCCCGCAGCTGGGGCAGCAGCCCTAGGTTATAGGCATTCTTCATCAGGCTGCGGCCCATCAGAAACTCCAGAGACAGGTAGTGCACCTGCCGGGCATGCTGCTGGCGGGCCTTCTGACGGGTCTCCACCTCCCGCAGAGCCATCATGTCCCGCAGGACCAGGGCGCTGGCCCGCATCATCTCTCCATCCGTGGCCTCCGCCGCCGTCTTTCCGAAGCTGACCATCAGCTTGGCGGTGAGGGCGTTCTCCAGGGTCTGTGTGGTAATTGGTGTCATGCGTCTCCTTACTCCGCCGGCTCCTGTTTCCCGGCGGTCCCCTTCTTGGGTTTGGTCTCTTTCTTGGCAGGCGTCCTCCTGCCGCTTTTGGCGGCCGTCTTTTTGGCGGCCGGTTTCTTGGCTGCCGTCCGCTTTCTGGCGGCAGGCTTCTTCTCCGGTGCGGCCGGAGCGGCCTCCTCAGCCGCCGGCTCGGCGGACGATTGTGCCGCTTCCGCGGTCGGCTGCGGAGCAGGTTCGTCAGATGCGGGCTCCGCCGCTTCCACAGGGGCGGTCTCTTCCGCGGGAGCGGATTCCTCCGCCGGGGCGGACTCTTCTGTCCGGACGGGCTCCTCCGCAGGGGGCCAAGGCTGGCCGGTGACGGTGCTGTAAATGTGCAGGTACTCCCCCGCGCTCCGGGCCCAGCTGAAATCGCAGGCCATAGCCCGCGCCCGCAGCCGGGCGAAGGCGTCGGGATAGTCCTTGTAGAGATACACCGCCTCCCGGATCACATACAGCATATCACTGCCGGCGTAATTTGCAAAGGTAAATCCGTTGCCGGCGTCCCTCCAGGACTCGTACGGGCTGACGGTGTCCTTCAGTCCGC
>ENA-ORTW01004246-ORTW01004246.1-human-gut-metagenome-genome-assembly--contig:-NODE-4246-length-11410-cov-4.262616_pt1 | contig 11410 bp, 7 predicted proteins | sample MGYA00242072_ERZ509193 | MGnify/ENA primary metagenome ERZ509193 (study PRJEB26280, sample SAMEA2338813) | human gut metagenome | biome: human gut; feature: human-associated habitat; material: faeces...
AGAGTTTTACAGAATATCAGCCGGACAGACTGCTACAGCTTTTTACAAATCATTTCAAACAGAATTATGGAACCGAGTGTATTGCTGCTTTGCATCACAATAAAAGAAAAACAAATTATCACATTCATCTGATATTTGCAGAACGGAAGCTATTGGATGAGCCAATCGTTAAGACTGCCAGCAGAAATATGTTTTATGATGAAAATGGAAAACATGTCCGAACCAAGAAAGAGATATTAGGAGAAGATGGCGAGATCCGAGAAGGCTGCAGTATCGTGAAAAAAGGTGAAGTATATGAGAAAAAATTGTTTGCAGTGAAAGAGGAACGCTTCAAGAGTAATGCGTTTCTGGATGAGGTAAAGCATTCTTATACAGATTTAATTAATATTTATGTGCAGGACGAGAAACAGAAACTACAGGTATTTGAGCGTGGTGGCGTGTATCTTGCAACGAAGAAAATTGGAAAGAACAATCCAAAAGCGTATGAGATAGAAGTCGATAATCGGAAACGTCAGGAATGGAACAGAGCTGTTGATATGGCATTGATCAGCGGAGTATCAGAACCGCAGATATTGGAAGTGAAGCGAAAACAAATTACTGAATCAATTAAGAAATCTATTGCCCGTCATGGAAACAGTCCGGGATTATTTGGCAGAGTTATAGCAGTGGCGGTTGAAACACTGGAATTTTTGATAGAAAGTGTGCTGTTTAAAAAATCCAGAGAAGTGTCGGAACAGATTAACGTGGCACAGGCAGGAACAACGGAACCTGAGCAAACAGAGAGGATTGCAGAAAATATCGTACCAGAAAGTGTGAAGATAAAAGAAGAAAAGGCAGAACCGAAGCAGCCAGAAATGACAAGGCTTGCATCAAAATATCCGAAATTTTTCAAAGTCAAGAAAGAACTGGACGAACAAAATACTGCAATTCAACAGAAACAAAAACAGCTTTCTGCAAAGAAAAAAGAACTGTCAGAGGTCAAGGGATGGTTTAAGGGAAGGAAGAAAAAAGCATTGCAGGAAGAAATTGATGAACTGACAAGCCAGATCAGGAATATGAAAGACTATCTTCCAAGGATTGTACAGAAAATCGGTTACAGAAGCGTACAGGAATTTTTGAAAGATTTTAAAGTTTCTCAAACTGAGTATAGCGAGTATCGAACTGCAATAGAAAAATGGAAGAAAGAAACAGGAAAAGAGCCAGTAGCGCATAGTATTAGGGCGAAGCTGGCAGAAAAGAAACAAGAAATACAGAATGAACAGAAAAATAAACAGCATACCCGTAGTCAGAACAAAGATCGGGGAGCAAGATAGGAGGACAATCATGGAGAAACACATTATGGGAGAAAATGGAATCAGTTATACTTTAGGAGAGGACGGTCTGTATTATCCAGACCTGTACCTCCCGGAAGAGACAGAGTATCCGATTGGAAAATATGGAATATTGAGAAAAGCTTACTTGAAAGAGCATCGGAAAGGCTTGTATTTGGAGTTGGTACTTGCCGGGAAGTTAAATGAACATCTGCATCAGATTGATGAGGAGTGTAATCAGATGATGGACAGACTGGTGGAGCAGATGAAAGAAAAGCAGGGAGTAACGGAAGAACTGAAGATGCAGGATCAGATGGCATGGGTTGGGAGAATGAATAATATCAGGGCTTGTGCGGAGGAGATTGTGATTCATGAGATTATAATCAATTAGACTTAAAGAGATAGCACTCAATTCAGAAATATAAAAAAATAGATGTTATATCCATAAAAATAGATATAACATCTATTTTTATGGATGCATTGTTGACGGAGGAAAGAAATAATGTTATACTAAACAGAACGTATATTCGAAAGAAGAGAGAGGTAAAAGATGGCAATTTCATATAACGGACTGTGGAAAATTCTAATTGATAATGGAATGAAAAAAGGGGATTTAAAACGAAGAACAGGGATTAGCAGTGGAACAATTGCTAAAATGACAAATGGGGAAGCAGTAACTTTGACTGTTTTAGAAAAGATATGCAATGAATTAAATTGCGATATTGGTGATTTGGTTGAAATTGACACTTTTAATGATAAAAAAGTAGGGGAGGAAAAGAATGGAAAAAGATAGATTACTTAAACTTGTAGAAGCTTATCAAGAACATTTTAAACAATATAATAGACCAGATTACAATGAGACAGAAGTACGTAATGATTTTGTAAATCCATTTTTTGAAATATTGGGATGGGACGTACAAAATAAAAAGAATTTGCCACAGCATTTAAGAGAAGTAAAGCATGAAGCATCGGTCTTTGTAGAGGAAAACGGAAAACAAGTAAAAAAGAAGCCGGATTATGAATTTCATGTGGGATCTACACCGTATTTTTTCCTAGAAACTAAAAAACCTAATGTAGATATTATGACAAGTAAAGAGGCAGCATTTCAAACTAGACGATATGGTTGGAATGGAAATCTTGAAATATCTGTATTATCAAATTTTACAGATTTGGTTATCTATGATACGTCGGTAAGACCGGAAGAGAATGATAAACCTTCGGTTGCACAAGTTGCTCATTTCCATTTCACGGAATATGTGGATAAATTTGATGAAATATCCAGATTACTTTCGTATGAGACTGTAATTTCAGGAGATTTTGAAAAGACATTTGCAAATATATCTAGCTCATTAAAGAAAGAACCATTTGATAAATATTTTTTATCCCAAATAAAAAAATGGAGATTGGTATTAAGCAAAGATATTATTAAGCATAATTCTATAGTTAAACAAGGGACATTAAATATTTTTGTCCAGAAATTGATTAATCGAATTGTATTTTTAAGAATATGTGAAGATCGAGAATTAGAAAAATATGAAAGGCTTAAAAATATAGGCACATATGCAGAGTTAAAAAGAGTCTTTGTAGCAGCAGATAAAAAGTATGACTCTGGATTATTTGAATTGATTGAGGCAGAACAGTTTGAAATATCGGATAGCATACTCGTTGATATTTTTAAAGAGTTATACTATCCGAATAGTTGCTATGAGTTTAGCATAGTTGATCCATTTATTATCGGACAGATTTATGAATTATTTTTGGAAGAAGAAATAGTAATTAAAGATGGAATTGTGGTTGCAGAAAGAAAACCAGAGATTGTGGATTCTCAGGGTGTAGTAAATACACCTAAAAATATTGCAGATATTATTGTGAAAACCACATTGGCACCATTATTTTCTGATGAAAAATTTACAGAATGGGATAGTTATAGAATTGCAGATATTTGCTGCGGTTCTGGAAACTTTTTGCTTTCTGCATATGAATTTATTATAAATCGTTATATTGAGTATTATATGAAAAATTCTTTAGATATGGCGATACAAAAAGGATTGCTTATTAGTGATGTGGGAAATAACTTTAAGTTGTCATATGAAAAAAAGAGAGAGATTTTACGGAATAATATATGGGGAGTAGATATTGATATTTTGGCGGTAGAAGTTGCTAAGTTTAGTTTGCTTATAAAACTCATAGAAGATAGCTCTCTATATGAAATGGAAAGTTTTGCGAAAAACAATAACTGTCGAATTTTACCTAGTCTAGATAACAATATTAAAAATGGGAATAGTCTTGTAGACGAAAAATACATAGAGTTTAACTCTAATATATTGAATGATCCGGAAATGGTTGAAAAAATTAAAATATTTAATTGGGAAAACGAATTTGCAGGAGAAAAATTCGATGCAATTGTAGGAAATCCTCCGTATATTCGGGTTCAGAATATGGTGCATTTTTCTGAAAATGAATATGAATATTATAAATCTGCCGTTTCAAAATATGAAACGGCAAAATCAGATTTATTAGATAAGTATTTTTTATTTATGGAAAAAGGACTGCAATTATTGAAACCAAAAGGGAAAATGGGATATATTATTCCACATAAATTTATGCTTATCAAGTCTGGTACTTCTTTACGAAAATTGTTATCAGAGAAAAAATATGTTAAACAAATAATTCACTTTGGAACAGAACAGGTTTTTAAAGGAAGAAGTACGTATACGTGCTTATTGTTTATTGAAAAAAATGAGAGGAAAACATTTGAGATTGGTTTTGTTAAAGATATTAATCGGTTTTATGCAACAGAATCAGCTGAAATGAAAGAATATCCTATCGAATATCTTAGCGCAGCACCATGGACTTTTTTGTCCAATGAAATAGTGCAAACTTTGGAAAAGAAGAGAGACAAATGTCAGCCGTTGGATTCCTTAGCTGATATTTTTGTAGGTTTGCAAACAAGTGCAGATCCAATATATATTATTGAATCGAAATCAGAGAAAAACGGTTTTATAAAATTTATTGATTGTAACGGAATAGAACAGGAAATAGAAGCTGCAATTACTAAACCGTGCATTTATGATATGCAATTAGAAAAATATGCAAAAATCGAGGAAAATAGAAGAATTATTTTTCCATATTATCAAGAGGGAAAGAAACAGGTATTATATTCGATAGATGAAATGAAACAATTGTTCCCTAAGACTTTGAAATATTTTGAATCCTTTAAAGAAGAGTTGTGTAAACGTAGTATCAATAATATGTCAGGGAATAATTGGTATCAATTTGGCCGGAGCCAAAGTCTAAAGAGATTTGTAAAAGGAGAACATTTAGTTTGGTCAGTTTTGGCAACTCAAGGAAATTATGTATATGATACTAAAACAATTTGTTTTACCGGTGGAGGAAATGGACCATTTTATGGATTGGAAAAGAAAGATGATACGAAAGAATCACTATTTTACATCCAAGCAGTATTAAATTATTGGATGATAGAGATGATTGTAAAGAGCAAAGCAAGTAAATTCCGAGGAGATTATTATTCGCATGGAAAACAATTTGTTGCGCAGCTACCAATCTATAGAATTAACTTTGATGATTCAAATGAAGTGAAAATTCATGATGAAATTGTTGATACAGTTAAGAATCTTATGAAATTAAAAAATAAGAGAGATGAACAGCAGACAAAACCTCAAAAAGAAACATATGAGAGATTGATTCAAATAGAAGATAACAAATTGGATGGATTAATTTCAAAATTGTATGGAGCCGAGAATTGTAGACGAGAGGATTTAGATGAAGAGTAAAAAAAGTTTTGATAAGCTTCGTGGGGGATATTACACCCCACAAGCTATCACAGAATTTATTTGTAAGTGGATAATAAATAAGAATACAAAAAATATATTAGAACCAAGTTGTGGAGATGGAAATTTTTTAAAAGCTATAGTAGAAAGGCAAGAAAAGCTAAATTTAAATTTAGATATTACAGGAGTAGAATTGTGCCTTGATGAAGCAAAGAAAGCAATGAGATATGGTACGAATGTTGAATGTCAAGATTTTTTTGCATTCTATAGAGATAAGGTTACAGGAAAGAGTAACTATGATGCAATTGTAGGAAATCCACCATTTATTCGCTATCAAGACTTTGATGAAAAATCGAGAGATATTGCATTTTTTTACATGAAAGAAAATGGATTTCATCCGACAAAATTAACTAATATCTGGTTGCCCTTTTTGATTTTGTCTTGTTTAGCATTAAGTGAAAATGGAAGATTGGGGATGGTCATTCCAGCAGAACTATTTCAAGTAAATTACGCAGGAGAAACTAGAGAATTTCTAGCACGATATTTTGACAGATTAACATTAATTACTTTTCAGAAATTAGTTTTTGAAGAGATTCAACAAGAAGTGATTTTGTTATTAGGAGAGAAAAAATCCGAAGATAAGGGAATTCAGGTAATTGAATTAAGTGATTTGGATGATTTAAAAGAGCTTGATCTTAATAATTTCTACAACTATGAAATAAAAGAACTTAATCATAGTACAGAAAAATGGATTAAATATTATTTGACAAACAAGGAAATAAAATTAATTAGGCAATTAAGAGAGTGTGAAAAGATACCGTTTACCACAGAGTTATTCGAAATAAATGTGGGATTAGTAAGCGGAGAAAATGCATTCTTTTTGTTGAACAGGAATACAGTTGATGAGTATCAACTTGCTAATTCAACTCGTATGGTTATCGGGAGAACAGAGCAATTAAAAGGTGTTATCTTGTCAGAACGTGATTTTAAGACATTGATTGAAAATGGGAAAAAAGTATATATGTTTATGCCTAAAAATTTGCCTTTTTCAGAACTTAGTAAAGCAGAACAGGAATACATTAATTATGGTGTAGAACAAGGATATAATAAAGGATATAAATGCCGAATAAGAAAAAATTGGTATTGTGTTCCGCAATCCTGGGAACCAGATGCTTTTATTTTAAGGCAGGTTAATCGTTATCCACGAATTATATTAAATCATGTAAATGCTGTAAGCACAGATACAATTCATAAAGTACGTTTCTTAGATGGAGTTAATCCTGAGTTTGTAGCAGCCGCTTTTTTAAATTCTTTTACATTGGCATTGGCAGAAATAACAGGAAGAAGTTATGGTGGTGGAGTGTTAACATTTGAACCGGGAGAAATACGTCAGTTAAAAATTCCAATGAAGAATGCAGAAAAGCTAGATGTTAATAAAATAGACAAACTAATTCGAGATGACAGGATTGACGAAGTATTGGATTATACAGATCAAATATTGTTGATAGAAGGCTTGGGATTAACAAAATATGAAGTTGATACATTAAGAAATATATGGACAAAATTAAGTAATCGCCGGATTGGAAGAAAAGAAAAAAGTATTTCGTGAAAAAAGAGTACAAATTGCCTTGCAATCCATGAATTAAAATAATGACAGAGGTTAGATATGAGAATATTAGAGATAAACATCCAAAATTTCCGAAAACTATTGCAATGTCATATAGAATTTAGCGAGAAAACCACACTTTTTGTTGGTGCTAATAATAGTGGAAAAACTTCTGCTATGGATGCACTTGGAAAGTTTCTTGCGGATAGAAATTTTACTTTTAATGATATTACAATATCTGAGCGTTCAGCCATTAATGTAATTGGAGAGAGGTGGATACAAAAAGATTGTGAAGAACCTACCACTATTACAGAGTGGGAATCTTTGATGCCTAAAATGGATATATGGCTTAACGTTGCGAGTAATGAAATGCATTATGTAGCATGCATTATTCCAACATTAAAATGGCGAGGAGGAAAATTAGGTGTTAGATTGGCATTTTTCCCAAAAGATATAGTTAAATTATTTACCGATTATAGAGACGCTTATTTTGCAGCACGTGAAGTAGAAAAAGCAAAAGAAAATGTTGAAATAAGACTGTATCCAATAAATTTAAGTGAGTTTTTGGAAAAAAATCTTAATACGTACTTTTCTATTAAGACATATATTTTAGATGAGGCGAAGGAAGAACAGGGAAATCCACAGGAGACACCTTTTGAAATGGAATGTTTTATAGACAATCCACTAAAGAAAATTATTAAGGTGGATATGATTGATGCACAACGTGGATTTACAGATCCTGATAATACAGATGGAACAATAAGATCCAAGCAACAGTTATCTGAACAAATGCGAGATTATTATGAAAAACATCTTGATCCAGAAAAGTTGCCATCATCAGAGGATTTGGATATTTTACATGCCGCTGAAGAAGCACGAAAAGCATTTGATAAAAACCTTGTTATTAAATTTAGACCAGCAATTCAAGAGTTGGAAGGATTAGGATATCCGGGGATGGCCGATCCTAAACTTACAATTACTACCAAAATGTCTATGAGTGAGACTTTAAAACATGATGCAGCAGTTCAGTATACTCTCAGCAAGAATGATACTACTCTAAAATTGCCAGAAAAATATAATGGATTAGGTTATCAAAATCTTATTTCTATGGTTTTTGATTTAATGAGATTTAGAGATGATTGGATGCGTGAAGGAAAAGCTAAGCAAGCGACGAGAGATTCTGATCGAGCAATTGAGCCGTTGCATATTGTTTTAATTGAAGAGCCAGAAGCACATTTGCATGTGCAGGTACAACAAGTATTTATACGTAAAGCATATGATGTTTTGACAAATCACAGATTTATAAAAGAAAATAGTAACTTTAATACACAATTAGTAATTAGTACTCATTCAAGTCACATTGCAAGAGAAACCAATTTTGCCGATTTAAGATATTTTAAACGCTTAGCAGAAGGTCCAGAAAGTATAATTGCGACATCAAAAGTGATAAATTTGTCTGAGGTATTTGGAAAAAACGATGAAACTGATAAATTTGTCACACGTTATTTACAGGCAACACATTGTGATTTATTTTTTGCAGATGCTGTGATTTTGGTTGAGGGAGCGGCAGAAAATATGTTATTGCCGCATTTCATACGGAATAAATATCCTAAATTATATCAAAGATATATATCAATACTAAGTATAAATGGACGTCATTCTCATAGATTGAATCCGTTGATTGAAAAATTGTGCATACCTACGCTTGTTATTGCTGATATAGATTCAGCTGAAGCAACAGGACATCATAAAGCCATTTGTCCAGAGCGAGGAAAAGGATTTATCAGTAGTAACTATACTATTACTAAATGGCTTATTAAAGAAAAAGATTTAGATAAACTTTTATCACTGCCTTTTGAAAAGAAAGAAATATTTAAAGAAACACCTTACAAATATTCCGTTCGAGTAGCGTATCAAACACCAGTTAGCATTGCTTATGAGGGAAATGATGAGGAAGCTATTGCAAGCACGTTTGAAGATTGTTTGGTTTATACAAATTATCAACTCTTTAAAACGATAGCGACAGACGATACAGGCAGTTTGATAAAAAGTGTAAGTGACGGAATTAATATAGCTGATTCTTTTGAAACGTTTCATAAGGGAGTATATGATACGTTACGTAATGGAAAATCTGATCAAAAAGCTGAATTTGCATTAGATTTGATTTATGCGGTTGATCCGAATGAGCTTATAGTTCCAGCATATATTGATGAGGGATTGAAATGGCTACAAGCATATTTAGATCCAGAGGAATAGGATGATGACAAAAGAAATGTTATTGGAAGATCATTATATAGATGATTATGTTGATGATCATGTAGATAGGGAGATAGAAAGTTGCTTTTCTGCAAGTTCTCCAAATAATTTTTTTGTATTTGCAGGAGCAGGTTCTGGAAAAACAAGAAGTCTTATAAATACGTTGAACTTTTTGGATAAAGAGCAGGGTGAAAAGTTATTAATGAAAGGTAAACAGATAGCTGTTATTACATACACCAATGCAGCTTGCGATGAAATATCCAGAAGACTACAGTATAAATCCATTTTTTCAGTATCTACAATACACAGCTTTTTGTGGGAGTTAATAAAGAATTATCAAGTGGATATAAAAACGTGGATTATGGAATCTGTTCAAAAAGAAATCGAAGAACTGAAACAAAAGCAGACTAAGACAAGCAGAGGTAAAGCAGGTGAAAAAAGAGCAGAGACTATAAAAAAGAAAACGGAGAGACTGGCTAAAATTAAAAGCATACAAAAATTTTCTTACAATCCTAATGGTGACAATGTAGGATATGATTCACTTAGTCATAGCGAAGTCATCAAAATGAGTACGGAGTTTATTGCAACAGAACCGACAATGCAGGATATTTTAACATCAAAATATCCAATATTGTTAATTGATGAGAGTCAAGATACCAAAAAGGAACTAATTGATGCATTGCTTATTGTATGCGAAAAGTATGGTGAAAAATTTATAGTTGGGATGTTTGGTGATACTATGCAAAAAATCTATAATGATGGAAAAGATAATCTTGCTAAGTGTATTCCGGACAATTGGGTAAAACCAGTTAAAATAATGAATCATCGAAGCGCAAAACGTATTGTTACACTGGCTAACTCCATTAGAAGTTCTGTGGATGATCAAAAACAACAGGCAAGAAGCGATGCAGAAGAAGGGACTGTTCGCTTATTTATTACTTCAAAATCAAATAATAAAGAGTATGTAGAAAAAAGAGTAGCGGAGATGATGGTACAGGATACTGGTGATATCGGATGGAATGATGAAGAAGATTATAAAAGTTTGATTCTTGAACATCATATGGCGGCAAGTAGGTTTGGCTTTTCTGAGTTGTATATGCCTTTGAGCAATTCGAAAAAATTTGATACATCATTACGTGAGGGTTCTATTCCAGAATTGTCAATTTTATCAAAGCTAGTGTTTCCACTGTTAGTTGCATATCAGAGTGGAAATGATTTTGAAGTTGCAAAAATTATTAGAAAAAATTCTCCGTTGTTAAATAAAGAAGTTTTTATAACTGGATTAAATAATCAAGTTGAATTATTGAGAAAAGCTGAGGAAGCGGTGGAACTTTTGATGAAACTCTGGAATGATGGAAAAGTTCCAACATGTTTGGAAGTTTTAAAATCCATTAGAGATACAGGGCTATTTAAGGTTGGAAATCGTGTAGATGAAGTGCTGGCTGATTATTCTCAAGATGAAAATGAGAAGATAACAGCTTTACGAACAGCTTTGTCAGCTCCATTTTATGAATTGGAAAGATATGCATTATATGTTTCTGATAACACACGTTTTGCAACGCATCAGGGAGTTAAAGGTTTGGAATTTCCTAGAGTCATGGTTATTTTGGATGATGCGCAGGCGAGGGGATTTTTATTTAGTTATGAAAAATTATTTGGAGTAAAGGCGCAAAGCGATACAGATGAAAAAAATGCGCATGATGGTAAAGACACTAGCATTACAAGAACGGCGCGCCTCTTTTATGTTGCTTGTACAAGAGCAAAAAAGAGTTTAGCTATTGTTGCCTACACAGAAAATGAAGAAATGGTTAGAGATACAGCATTGGCGAACGGTTGGTTCTTGGAAAATGAAATTTATATAGTATAAAGTTGTTTGTGAAAGCATAAAAATAAAAGTTGTCAAATATTTTGTTAGCAGCTATAATAAAGTGGCAACAAATTGGCAACAGAAAATCAGTGAGCCAAAATAATATATGCAACAGAAATAAAATAACGGCAAAAAAGACATAAAACTTAAACAAATATATTTAAGAGTATCTCTGAACTTGCCGAGTTTGAGTAGCGGACTAAATTGCGAAAAAGCCCATAAATAAAGGCTTTGCGGGCTGTCTGGATGTTCCAGTGGAGTGCAAATGGAGTTAAAAAATATTTTTTTTCTTTGTTTTCTTTCCGGAGTTATCTGAGATTTTCGCAAAAAGTAACTATGCTCAGAAAATATAATTAGTGTGAATATGAAGAACAGTTTGTTTTGATGGAAATATTTTCCGTCAGGGCAGACTGTTTTTTTATACCCTTTTTCAATGATATTAACTCCATGGTTCAGCGATAACACATATGGAAACTGTAAAATTAAAATAATTTGCTAAATTTCGGAAAATGATGTCCGATTTTACATCTGCCAGTACAGAGTATATGAAGAGATAAATATTCAAAATACAGGAGGTACT
>ENA-ORTW01004253-ORTW01004253.1-human-gut-metagenome-genome-assembly--contig:-NODE-4253-length-11393-cov-2.331716_pt1 | contig 11393 bp, 7 predicted proteins | sample MGYA00242072_ERZ509193 | MGnify/ENA primary metagenome ERZ509193 (study PRJEB26280, sample SAMEA2338813) | human gut metagenome | biome: human gut; feature: human-associated habitat; material: faeces...
TCCCACTGTCCCGGATATCACATTTTTCAGTATTTTAGGCATGAGATTTATATAAAATACCCTCCAAAATTATGTTTTTTATCATTTGCGAATAAGCGTAATTACAGACATGATATAGTAAGTATTTGTATAGTTACAAACATTATCAATAGATTACATACAAATATCTATTTCGTATTATTTACATCACATAGATAAAATCCCCAAATATACATATTTTCTGGGACACCTTCCCGGGACAGACGGATAAAAAGAGATTCAGGGTTAGCCTGACCATTTCTTTTCCTTCAAAAAAATATCTGTTTTGCCGTTCAAATCCCTCGAAAGCTTGATATATGTATGAAACCAAATATAATATTGTCAGATAAGAACGATAGCTCTATGCTCGACCGTCAGGTTACAAACTGCCCTGATGTTAACGAAAAAACAGTTCCACAGAGAATCCCTAGAAGATACAGGGAGGATATCAAAAGGTTACAGGAGAAATATGATCTATATGAAGGCTTGGTCATTAATGTGTCTCTAAAAGAATTCAGAGGAATATGTGAAAGGGATTATCCAAAGATCGAAGCATACCTGGGATTAAAGAATTTCCTTCTGCGTGCCTTTGGGGTTACTCTGAATATCTACTCACAAAAGACTAAGGGTGATTTCGATAAAACGACAGATAAACCATAAATTTTGTATAACCGGAGTTAGCTGGAGGCAAAGAGTAAAGGAACGTAGTGAAGTGACATACATAATCCCCCGGAGGGAGATAAGGTGTTATAAAAAAGTTTGCAAAAAGAGTACTTTTGCTTAAAGAGTAAGCTTTTTCGAAGAATAAAATATTTACATATATCCTATCGGCTATGTCATATTCTCTACTATCGTATGCTCTCTGTCTCTGACTTACCCCATTCATCTTAAAACATGCATAAAATAACATTAAAAAGATATTCTTGCCTTTAATAACGAACTGGGCAGATACATAACACAAAAATAATAGATACACAGATGGATACAATAGTTATTAAGAAATCGGAACTCATAGAACAGATCAGAGAGGATTTCAAACTTTGGGAAGAAATGTCACCGGATATCGACGAAGGCTATTTTGATGAAGAGGACGTACAGTCTTATCTGAATTTCCTGATAGAAAGATATCATGACGAATGGATTGTCATAGATGATATACAGGAAGGAGGTGATGTATGAAAGAGCTTTTTAATATAACCCCACATATCACTGGTGAGGGATTTAGAATGAAACTCAGTACAGGCGTAATCGATGTCCCGGATGATAACGGAGGCTATATCATTTCCTCAGGTTGTGGTAGCGGTAAAACAGAGTCAATCAAGAGTCTGATCCGACAGAAATATAACTCGGGGATTCTGTATTGTGTTGATACCCGTGACGAACTGGGTAAGATGTATGACTGGATTCTGGCTAACCTGGTGAACAGGGAATTGGGCTATGGTGATATATTGAGAGAAAGCGACGTTATGATCATATCCAGTGATAAGGAGCGTTCATCCTTTCTGAATCAATACAGGGACAATCCCGAAATTCTTATGGAGAAAAAGATTATCCTGATCACACATGTACGTTTCTGGACTGACCTGATCAATTATTTCCTCATTTACCGTCCAAAGTCACCCGTAGATTCATTTGACGGGGATTTCAGGAAACTAATGGTAAGGCCGGATCTTAGACGGTATATCCTGTTTGACGAGACTCCCACCTTTATCAGACCTTTCGTGGAATTTGATAAAACAATTCTGGGAGTATTCAGTAAAACCGATGATACGGGCAATATCATTTGTATGTCACCGGAAGAAATCGAAATTTATTACGACCATTTCATCAGGAATACCAGGAATGATCTTTTCAACCAGTCTTACCGAATCAACCGTATCAAGCGTGACGTGGCATTAAACCTGATTCCGCAATATTATGATTCATGGATGCTCTCCGACAGTGACAAGGCAGGCATTACATTCTATCCCGTTGACCTGTGTCCTCCGGGAGTGTACATAAATACGCATGTACTGATCTTCGAAGGGGCAGGTGATCTTTTGTTCAAGGACTCCAGGAACTTCAGGCTTCTTGATGTGGACCGGAAATATAATTGTGTGACTGAATTCCGGAAAATAGACTTCGGACTGTTCAGAAGGAATCTCAATCTCCGACGTTTTGACGAGTTTACCAGCCGTATCGCCATGCTTATAAACAAACCTACCCTGGTCGTATGCTGGAAGGATATCAACGGGGGTGATGACGGTCCGGGTAAATCAGAATATGCAGAACAGATCAGTGAGGCTTTACTGCTTAAGGGTGTCCCCAAGGAACTGTTTACTGTTACCTATTATGGTTCTTCAGATAACAAGAGTACCAATAACTACCGGGATATAGACCAGATTGTAATGTGCGGTGACTGGACCTTGCCGAATATAGAATCAGCCAGAATACGTCGGGCTTATGGAACCACTACCGATACACAGAATCAGAAAGACTGGTTCTTCAGTCAGCTAATTACAAGGATAGGCATAAGAAAACACGACGGTGGTACTTATACGGTATATTATACGGATGACTTCAAGTATGATTTCATAGGCAGGATGTATGCGTACTTCAATGAGAACAGGGTAATCAGTTCGTCACATAGCCGGGAATCATCTGACTGGAAAAACAGGCTGGATAGAATGAATATCCGCAGTAACCTTAAGAATGAAATTATACAACTGGCAATGGATGATGAGGATATGAGAAATGCTATCGGTATGGATCGGGAATACACTAAAGAAGTCAGTTTTGATTATCTGGAGGCTTTGGGGATAAAGAGAGGCAAGCGGGAAAGAGCGAGATACAAAGCATTATCTGATATTCTTAGGAAAATAAAGATAACCCTGTATATAAAATAGATGCTACATTCCTTTGGTTCTTCTGAAATAATATATTGAGAGCCTTACCCCCTATTTTTCGATGGGCTAGTTAATTTATATAAGAAGTAAAAAAAAGGGGGTAGATAAATAATGATAGAATAAGTGAATGATATAGTATAAAGAGAGAAGACATGCTACGCTGTCTACCCAAAGTGATACAGAGAAAAACTTTAAACATTTTATCTCCTTCTTTTATCACTTAGGAAAGAGCACGAAGTGGTCTCTCTCTTGTTGATCTTGTTATTTATCCATATTACTTTTATTCCATTCTATTACCATAAATACTGAACATAGCACCTCCAATGAAAAAGAGTGGTTATGTGTAGAGAGAATAACAATAATAAAAATCCAAAATATGATGATTAACAAAACAGTCAGTTACTATAATAATGCGGATGATTCCAGGAGTAAAATCCGTTATAACCTTGATTATGTCCTGGGGATGATTAGAGACGATCAGGAACTATTCCAGCAAACGGTAAGACTTAGATCTATGCCGACAGAAGAAGAATACAAGCAGGCGAAGAAGTTGTTACCAATGATTGCTCCCTCGGGGATCTTTGATTACCGGAATGATGATCCGGAAAATCTCAGGGAGTATTCCAATGTATTAGTTCTGGATTTTGACCATTTCCAAAGCCACTTTGATGCCGAGGAATTCAAGAGAAACCTGATCGCTAATGCAGACTGTCTCCATATCTATGCACTTTGGTTTTCACCGAGTGGATCAGGAGTAAAAGTGGTAATGCTCCATGATAACACAACCCCGATGTATCATAATGAACTCTTCAGATGTATTAGAGAACAACTCTATGCAGGAGTAGTGCAGTTTGATGATAAATGCGGTAATCTTAGCCGTACATTTTTCCTAAGTTCGGATCCGGAGATCTATATCAATCCGCAACGGGATTCTCTTACCCCTTATCATTTTGAGCATTCCCCGTCTCTCAGAGTAACTCCCATGAGAGGCTATAATCAAGGTTACATAAGCAATAGTTTTACTCATACCTCGGCAGAAATAATCCAGAATAATTGTTTTCAGGCACAATGGAAGGACAAGACGCTGATCAATTACATAGATAAGAAGTGGCGTCTGGAATATCCTGAATCCTACGAGGACGGTCACAGGCATCAGTCTATCCTGGCCAGAGCTAAATGGTTATGCAGGTATGGTGTGCTCTATGAAAATGCACTTTTCTATCTCACAGGAACATTTGGGTTACATGGGATTGATAAAGCTGATATAAAAGGAATGGTTATCAATAACTATAATGCCAACAGAGGAGACTTCGGAAAGGACAGAATGAGGTTGTACCTGAAAAAAGAAGAGGGCAGGAACTATAGGAACCAGAAGCTGAAAGGAAACGGATAACAGCAAAAAAGAAACTAAGAAAAGAAGTAAACTACAACTGGGCTCAATACGCTATCGCGGAAGCGTATACCTGCAGACCTATTCCCTTTAAATTATCAATGCTCCATATACCTTCATATGTGTCAACTCTTCAACGTAAACTCAGATAATTTTATAGCATACCCCAAAGAATCCCACTCAACATATATCTCAGAATCATCTTTATGTTCAGTGATCATAATACTATAAGATGGATTGATATCTGATAAAAAAGAATAGGCGCTAATTGGCAATTGATATGTTTTATCCACTCCAGCCTCTGTTAGAATAAGCAGGAAATCTAACCTGGTTATAATAACATCTTTTATTGTATATTCATTATTACGATTACTAATACCTAAAAAATTCTCTAAAGCATTTTTATAAATGGTTTCCCCTATACCTTTATCAAACTTAGTAAATATACGACTCCAGATTTTTTCGTTTATTCCCTTAGGCTCGGACAAGTTTACTTGATACATTGATAATGGAAGTTTATGAAGATTTCCTGAATCCGGATTGGGAGTAATTTTTAATATTCGGTCATCAGAGTCGTAGTCATAAAGATAATGGCAAAATTCCTTTTTTTTATTAACCATTTTGCTAGTCTGTAAAATTGGGTAATCTTCCTCTGTATCTATTATCCAAAACTGAAAGACACACATATCTTAGGCTTTAAACGTGTTTGTATCTTTTCCTGTTTCAAGTTGAAGTAATATGTAATATCCATTGGTAGCAGTATTAAAGTTGTTTTCAACCATCAACCATGCCTGGACTCCTTCTTGATAGCTTGTCTTAGGGATTATCCAGTAGCTTCTGGCGGGCCAATTTAAAAGTTGAAAGCATTTTATGGCAGTATTGATAAATTTTGGATCTGTATAATAACGCAATATCAAGGTCCCATTATATAACAACCACCATATGTTTTTATTATCTTTATTTCGCTCCGCTAATGATTTTAGATTACAAGCTACTTGATGTGCCATATTATTCTCAGGATATAGCGTATACAAGAAACTGTCCAAACGATCCAAAAACTTATATAGTATTTGTTCCGTAGCCCTCCCATATGGATCATAGCCCTTCGCTTTTATATAAAACAATACTGCCATCCCCCAATAAATATCCGGTTCGTCCCTTCTCAAATCTTTAAGTATTGGCACAAATTCCTTGTTAAACTTATCGGAATTATAGACATATATATCATCTATCAAAGATATAAGCACATTTTCTATCCACTCCGGATGTTTGGTATTCATTTCGGGGAGGATGGCATTATGGAAAAGTTTAGTGATATAGCAAACCCGTCCAATAAAATAAGGTATATCATCTGTGATATGGAACTCTTTTAACAGTTTTCTCCAGACATCATGTACCACCCTAAAAGAAACCTTTCCTTCCATGACACGATAAATGGTCATTTTCCCTTTGTATGCAAGTCTTTTTGCCAGAGCAGAAGGAGACGGAGCAAATATTCTATTCTCTATCAAACATTGTAGTATTTCAAGTTCGTCATTCATAAAACAGTATCATTTTAGGGTGATTTTGAGACTTTCTTATCTTTTCCATAAAAAACATTCTCAAAATCCTTTTATAAGAAAACATATAACTTTATGTTTGCATCAAACAATTGGTAAAGGTAAAAAAATACTCAAATAAGAGCGTCATGTTCAAAACAAAAATGTATATTTGCAACATCTGGTTAGAGAAATGACCGGTGTAGTGAAAGCGTTTTTGCCACACATCCTGAAAAACGAAATCGCCAATTTCAAAATCAGAAGGATTACGGACATGACGCTCATCTGTTTTGTATATGTTGTTTAGCTTGTGCTATATCTTCATACCAGAACGGCGTGAGAGTATTGTTTTTATTCATTTCTGATTAGGCGTTTGGCGATGCCTGTTTTTCGATGAATAGCAGACAAGTCCTCACGCCTTTGCTTTTATACGAATCTAATGCTGAATTCCGGGGACTTATAAGCGTATAATAGTTGATATATTATGGCTTTACAATCACTTACCTCTATCTTTAAAAGCAATCAGTCGGTGTTAGGAACAAAGTTACAAGGATTAAAATTACCTTCTGATTCTTCATGCATTCAGGGTATTATCAATGATTATCTGAATGAAATGTTTAACAATGAGGGAGATTTTAGACAGGGGCTTACACAGTCAGAAGATTATATACTACAAGCTGCCCTTTCTTTGTTAAATGCTCAGCAGTCTATTACAAAAGAAATAACTCCGGATATTATTCTTCAAGAACCTAAGCCTAAAACACAATCACCAATAATTCAAACAGGCTTGAAGAAAGAACAATATCCCGTGACCTTGACTGGTACTGCCATAGGTGGCGGAATTGGCGGTATATTACTGGGTACATGGGGAGCAGTATTCGGAGCAATAGCAGGTACGGCGATTGTATTATATTATGCCTCTTCTGGATCGCAATCTATTTCTAAGATGCCTCCTGAGACCCTTGAAAAAACTAAAGTAGTACAGTCTCAACTGAATGTTGACTTGTTTCTCTCCATTATAAAAAGCATTTGTGAGAGCGTTGACTCTTTGATTGATACATTCAGAGTACAAATTAATAAAGTGGTATATAAATATGAAAACCAGGAGAAACCGACATTGGAAAAAGAATACCGTTTTTTACTGGAAAGCGTGCAATCCTTGATCGGGTATAAACGTGCCCATAATGAAGATGAAAAATTCTTGCGAAAAATTCAAGAACGCATTGAAGATATGGCAGATATTTTAGATAACTATAATCTTTCTGTAGTAGATTATACGGAAGATAATAAGAATTGGTTTGATGTAATTGAAAGTCCCAATACTATAGTATTAACACAGGTATTGCCAGCTATTATAAAAAATCATAATGTCGTATTAAAGGGACGTGTTTTTATTCCTAATTCAATTAAATAATGATTGGTATGAATGAAATAAAATCTTCTATTAGAGAAAATCTTTTGAATATAATTAAGCAATGTACATCTTATAAATTTGTTGATGAAAATGTAAACATCAATGAATTACAAGTTGTTGATGCTGATTTTTTCATAGATCATCTTCATATATATTATGAGAGATTACAGATATCTGCTTCTGAAATCAAAGGAAAGAATATCGGTTATATCATTTCTATCGTGTCGAGGAGGCTGAATTGTACAAGTGGTGAAGAATATGAAGAAGTAAAAAGAAATGTTTATAGGGCATTGAGGAGTTGTTCTGTTAATTGGTATAATCAATATGTGTATATACAAGACGCACGTCTTAATTTTAAATTATTAGTTGCTCGAATTAATGAAGTCTATGGGATTTCTTTAATAAAAAAAGAATTAACTAGATTCTCTAATATTAATGTTTTAATTTCTTTTATAGAGGAAAAGGTGGAAAATAAATCTATAAGTTCAGATGAAAGCAAAGAAACAGGAATTATGGCACAGATGGATAAGAAAAAATACGAATATATTATAGGTATAGATTTAGGTCATGGCGAAACATCTGCTGCTATTTGTCCTTTACAGTGGGATGTTCCTGCTGAGCAATTAGACCCGGCAAAAGACCTTGAAATGGGTGGTAATAAAAAAGTTATTCCGTCTGCAATTACTATTTTGGATAATGGGACAGCCTACATAGGAGATTCTGCTTTTAATCCGGAAATATTGAAACAGGCTGATGTTCATGTTTGCTTTAAAAAAGCTCCAAAAGATATGAACGGAGAAGCAGAAAAACTCATGATATGCTATATGCAAGAGGTATATCGACGTATTCGGGAGAATAATTCTGCAATGCTGACAGATGGCAATCACTTGGTTTATATTGCCACTCCGTCCGGCTGGGATAAACAAACACAAGATTTGTATTTGCAAATGGCAAAACAAGCAGGTCTGCCTATTGCTGGATTGACAAAGGAATCCAGAGCTGCTTTTGTCCGTGCTCAACATGATGTTACTTCCGGAATTGGGAAGTATATAGCAAAAGGTGCTGTCGTATTTGATATGGGGTCAAGTACGTTGGATTTTACTTATATGAGTTCAAATAGAAAACTCATTGATCATGGATACGATTGTGGAGCTTCATTTATAGAAAAAACAATTTTCAAACAATGTGAAGAAAACGATGAATCAATTCATCGTTTTGAGGAAAAATATCCACGATTGATGCCATATCTTCTTTTTGAAGCACGAAAAGTAAAAGAACAAGTTTATTTCGATTCATCATTAAGAGTCAAGAAAACAATTAATTTTGAAGATTTTATTGATGATGAAGATTTTGAGGACGATCGCTTCAAAATGGTATATCAACCAGGGGAACTCAATTCTCTGCTTGAACAGGTTGGATATATTAAGGAGATAGAAAACTCCGCACGAGATTTTGTATCCAGTCATATTAATAACGCTCCTATTTATGGTGTATTTTTGACTGGTGGGGCTTCACGAATGGATTTTATAAAGCCTCTTATAAGTAAATGTTGGAATATTCAGGAATCACAAATATATAGAGATCAAGACCCTTCTTTAACTATTTCGCAGGGTGTGGCAGAAGTTGCTCGTATGGACTTGCGGACAGAAGGTATGGATGAAGGTTTGGAAGAAGCTATAAGCCAATTGCAAAAGAGTGATATAATTTATGACTCATTTATAGAAAAGTTTGGTTATACGCTTTGGGATCGTATTACGGATGAGGTTGCTGGTACAATAACATCCTTCAGGGATGCAGATAATGATTATTCTTTGTATGACTTACAGACTTCTATAACAAACAATGTACAGGAAGGAATAGAAGAAGTCGTTCCTCAAATTACCGCATTTATGCAAGAAGCTATATCTGAAAACACTTCTGAAATACAAACAAAGGTTGAAAATATTATTATTCATTATTCAAATCAGGGAATAAATATTCCTAAGACCGAACTGAATATAAGAACACTTAATACAGGTAATATAAATCTGAATAGTGTACTGGACTCTATTTCTGAAAAGATTGCGTCTGAAAGTGCAAATTGGGCTGGAGCAGTTACCGGGGCTGCCATTGGTGGAGCTATTGCTTTCTTATTAGGTGGTCCTCTTGCATGGATTGTCGGTGGAGCCACATTTTTAGGACAATTGTTCTTGGGTAAATCCGAAGAGGAAAAAAAACGTGATGCACTGCAAAAAGATTTGGATAAAGACGACAGGCAAAAAGTGTTTGATTCAATCAGTGAAAAGTGGGATGATATACAAGAAGATATTAGAAATTCCGTATATAAATCTATTTCAAGGAATAAAGAGATTAAACAATCTATCAATCAAACAACCTATCAACTATTACAAAGTTATAAGGAAAGTTTAAAAAAAACACGGATTTTAATTGATTAATTCAATGGAAAATCAAATACAAACATTAGAACCGGCGGCTAAGGTTTTAGCCGCTACAGCTCTGTCTCAGTCTTTATCATTCTGTACGGAGCGTAAATATTTGGAAAAAATAGGAGACAAAAGTCAGAACGATATATTTTCATTGGAAGCTATACCCAATACACTGAAAGAAGAAGCTGCATGGATTGAAATCCGACAGATTGGCAAACCATTGGAAGAGTCTGCCGAAAGTTGTTTTACTGCCATACAAAAGATTCTGTATTCCTGCTTTTTACCTAAAGAAACGCAATTGTTGTTTTTGATAGTAGGCAATGGAACCGAAAACAAATTATACTTAGGTTTACGTGCTCTGGGAGAAAACATACGCTCTAAAAGTATGGTGAAATATCTGAATGAGTTTACAAAAGGCGCATGGCCGGGATTGCAGACTTCAATAGTTTCGGAAACAGATACGGATTTGACACAGTTTAAGAAAGAAATAACAGACGAAGTATTTGAGAATATCTATGCGCTGACCGGAATACCCTCCATGGAAGGGCAGTATAAAAACTTATATCCTGCAACAATAGACAAACTTATGGCAGGAATGAGTAAAAGTAGGCATTACGCCTATTTAGTAGTGGCAGACCCTATTGAACCTAATGATGCGGATTTTATGCTTTACCAATGCAGAGAAATGAACGGTCAGGCAGAATCCTTGAAGTCTATGAATGTAACAGAAAGTTTATCCCGTGGAACATCTACATCTCATGCTGTCTCTGACAGTTTCACAAAAGGAACAAGTGAGAATGTTCAGAAAAGAGATTTCTCTAAACTCGGGAAATTAGCTTTGAAAGCAACCGGGCTGGGATTGGCTGCATCCGTATTTCCGGCAGCAGGATCTTTATTAGACGGATTGTCTGACGCAACTGGAGCATTGCTACCTACAGCTGCCAATATGCTGGGAGCAACTGTAGGTTTAGCAGGAATAGGCAATATATTAACAGGTACAGCACCAACAAGGTCAACAAGCACATCCGAATCAACTACAAAAGGAACTACAGATACTTACGGAACGAATGAAAGTCAATCTCAAAGTTTAAGTAGAAATATTGTAAACAAGCACATTGAGGCTGTATCAGAACATTTGTTCTATCATTCTAAACGATTGGAAACAGGAAAAGCTATCGGTTTGTGGAAAGTCGGAACGTATCTTATGGCAGAAAAGAGATCGGATATTCAAGGAGCTGCTTTACAATTACGTTCAATATTAAGCGGACAGGAATCTATTTTTGAACCAATTCGTGTACATGACATTTCCGGTATTTTGGATGAAGAGGACAGAAATAATGGAAAGACTTTACGTGAAATGAGTTTAGCCCATCTGAATGCACCTACTTTGATGATTAATACCCGAAAAGGGAAACGTTTCGACCATCCTTTAGGTGAGCACTATAAGGAATTAAAGACTGTGCTTACAACAAAAGAACTTTCTTATTTAATAAATTTTCCACTTCGCTCTGTTCCAGGGATTAGTGTGATAGACAGTTCACCGGAGTTTAGTTTGAATCAGCCTGAAATCAATCCTGATGAAAGAACAATTGATTTTGGGAAACTGTTGTATGGTGGTTCTGAAACTGAAATTTCTTATAAATTGCCAATAAATCTTCTCTCCAAACACATCTTGCTATCAGGCATTAATGGGACTGGAAAAACAAACACAGTACAAGCCAT
>ENA-ORTW01004255-ORTW01004255.1-human-gut-metagenome-genome-assembly--contig:-NODE-4255-length-11390-cov-7.352095_pt1 | contig 11390 bp, 10 predicted proteins | sample MGYA00242072_ERZ509193 | MGnify/ENA primary metagenome ERZ509193 (study PRJEB26280, sample SAMEA2338813) | human gut metagenome | biome: human gut; feature: human-associated habitat; material: faeces...
TGTAGCCGATGTACTCGGCGTTTGCCTTGCCGATGTCCGTCTCACACATGAAGTTGATGAACATTTCGGCGGCTTCCTGGTGCTCACTCGTGGCGGGGATGGCCATGCAGTCCACCGACAGCACACTGCCCTCCTCCGGGAACACCCAGGCAAGGTCGGGGTTATCGTCGATCATGGTGATGGCGTCGCCGGAGTAGTACACGCCGATGGCTGCCTCACCGCCGATCATTTTATCAAAGATCTCATCCATGACGTAGGCCTGCACCAGCGGCTTCTGAGCCTTGAGCTCTTTCACCACCTCGTCCACTTCTTCCGTGGACTGGGGGTTGATGTCATGGCCGCTCTTGAAGGCCGCAATGGCGTAGGCGTCGCGGCTGTTGTTGAACATCAGGATGTTGCCAGCATACTGTTCATCCCACAGGTCCGCCCAGCTGGTGGGTGCCTTGTCCACCATCGTGGTGTTGTAGATGATGCCGGTGGTGCACAGCATGTAGGGCACCGTATAGGCGTTCTGGGGGTCGTAATCCGGGTTGCGGTATTCCGCGTCGATCTTCTGGAAGTTGGGGATGTTGTCGTAGTTGAGGGGTTTGAGCATCCCTTCTGCGATCATCTTGGCCACCATGTAATCCGACGGGATCACCACATCGTAGTCCGCCGCACCGGATTTCAGCTTGGCGTACATGGACTCGTTGGAATCGAAGGTGGTGTAGTTCACCTTGATGCCGGTCAGGTCCTCAAAGGCGGACACCACATCCAGGCTGTCGTCCGAGCCGTTGGAGATGTACTCGCCCCAGTTGTAGACGTTCAGGGTGATGTTCTGGCCCTTGAACCGGGTCCAGTCGTAATCATCGGACACCGAGACATCCTCATTCACCTCAATGGTGTCTGCCGCAAAGGCCGGCAGCGTGCAGCACACCGCCAGCGCCAGCGTGAGCAGCAGAACGGCAAAACGTTTCATCACACGCCCTCCCCTCTCAGCGCCTTCTGGTCGCGGCGGTAGCTGCGGCTTTCCATGGCGTTGGAAATCAGAATGATGCACAGGATCACCACAAACATGATGGTGGACAGTGCGTAGATCTCCGGGCTGACCTTCTTGCGGGTCATGGAGTAGATGGCGATGGGCAGCGTTTCCACGGTGCCGCAGTTGAAGTAGGAGATCATGAAATCGTCGATGGAGTAGGTCAGGCAGATCAGGAAGGCCGACAGGATGGCCGGGCTGATCTCCGGCAGGATGACCTTGAAGAAGGCCTGCTTGGGGTTGCAGCCCAGATCCAGAGCCGCCTCATACAACTTGATGTCCAGCTGCTTGAGCTTGGGGCTCACGTTGAAGATGACATACGGCACATTGAAGGCAATGTGGGCGATGAGCAGCGTCGGGAAGCCCATAATGGTGTCCGGCAGCCAGGAGACGCCCTCGGCAAAGCGCTGGTAAGCCACGAACAGCAGCATGAGCGAAATGCCGGTGATGATCTCCGGGTTGACCACCGGGATGTAGGTGATGTTGGTCACCAGCAGGCGGCTGCGGCGGCTCATGGACGCGATGCCCAGGCTGGCCGCCGTGCCCAGCACTGTGGCGATGACGGCGGACAGCAGTGCCACCTCAATGGACACCCACAGTGCATGCAGGATGGACGAATTGTGGAACAGGCTGCTGTACCACTTTAAGGTAAAGCCGGTGAACAGCGAATAGCCCTTGCTCTGGTTGAAGCTGAACACGATCATGTAGGCAATGGGCAGATACATGAAGCAGAAGAACAGAATGACGTAGGCACGCTGCATCAGGCGGAGATGTTTTGTTTTCATCAGGACACACCCTCCATCTCGTCCTCGTCAAAGCTGGACGTAAAGCTCATGCACAGCAGCACGATGATCATCAGCACCAGGCTCATGGCGGAGCCCACGTTCAGGTTGTAGCTGTTGCCAAGGAACTGCATTTCGATCAGGTCGCCGATCAGCAGGTTGGAACCGCCGCCCAGCATCCGGCTGATGACGAAGGTGGACACTGCCGGCACAAATACCATGGTGATGCCGGTGCTGATGCCGGGCACGCTCATGGGGATGAGCACCCGCAGCAGGGTCTTGGTGGTGTTGGCCCCCAGGTCCTGGGCTGCCTCCACGAGGCTCTGGTCGATCTTGGTCATGCTGGTGTACAGCGGCAGGATCATATAGGGCACATAGTTGTACACCATGCCCAGCACCACAGCGCCGGAGGTGTTCAGCATATTATAGGGTCCCAGGCCGAAGAAGCCCAGAATGGCATTCACCGGGCCGTTCACGCTGAGCAGGCCCATCCATGCGTAGGTGCGCAGCAGAAAGTTCATCCACATGGGCAGCATCACCAGCATGAGCATGATGTGCTGCTTGTTCACCCGCAGGCGTGACAGAAAATAGCCGATGGGGAACGCCAGCACCAGGCAGATGACCGTGGCGATGAGGGCCAGCAGCAGGCTGCGGGCAAACACCGAACCGTAACCGCTGATGGAAGCCAGATTTTCCATGGTGAACGCGCCGTTGCCGTCGGTAAAGGCGTAATACACCACAATGAGCAGCGGCACCACCGTGAACAGGGTCATCCATACAAAGTACGGATAGGCCAGCTTCTTGTCATAAATCTTCATGGCGCATCACCCCTCGCTCCGTGCCATGATGTGGATCTCGTTGGGGCCGATGCGCATGCCGATGGTCTCGCCGGGGGTGCAGGCGCGGGTGGAATGGATCAGCCACTCGCGGCCCTCGCACTCCACATGCATTTCAAAGTGCACGCCCTTGAAGATGACGTCGTTGACCACGCCCACCAGCTGGCCTTCCACCGGGGAGACCACCTCGATGTCCTCGGGGCGCACCACGACCTGCACACTCTGCTCCCGGGCAAAGCCGCGGTCCACACAGGGGAAGTCCACGCCGGAGAAGGACACCAGGAAGTCCTTGTGCATCACACCGTCCACGATGTTGGAATCGCCGATGAAGTCCGCCACAAAGGCGTTCTTCGGCTCGTTATAGATGTCCTCCGGGGTGCCGATCTGCTGCACCTTGCCGCCGTTCATGACCACAACGGTATCGGACATGGTCAGGGCTTCTTCCTGATCGTGGGTGACATAAATAAAGGTAATGTTCATTTCGCGCTGCAGGCGCTTGAGCTCCAGCTGCATTTCCTTGCGCAGCTTCAGGTCCAGTGCGCCCAAAGGCTCGTCCAGCAGCAGGATCTCCGGTTCGTTGACCAGGCTGCGGGCGATGGCCACGCGCTGCTGCTGGCCGCCGGACATCTGGCTGATGCTGCGGCGCTCAAAGCCCTTCAGGCCCACGACCTCCAGCATGTTGCGCACCTTGCGGCGGATGGTCTCTTCGTCCATCTTCTTCAGGCGCAGGCCGAAGGCCACGTTCTCGAACACGTTCAGGTGCGGGAACAGCGCGTACTTCTGGAAAACGGTATTCACCGGGCGTTTGTAGGGCGGTACACCGGTAATGTCCTGGCCCTTGAGCAGCACCTTGCCGGAGTTTGGCTCCAGAAAGCCTGCGATCAGGCGAAGGGTGGTGGTTTTGCCGCAGCCGGAGGAGCCCAGCAGCGTCACAAACTCTTTGTCATGGATGTCGAGGTTCAGCCCATCCAGAATGCGCTGACCATCAAATTCCACCACGATATCCCGCAGTGAAACGATCACCGAGTTGTCCATTTTTTACAATATCCTCCTTATAACTCAGATACGAAAAAAGACAGGGCCCGTGCCCCATCCTTCTCCCGCATCAGGGTGACCCAGCCCTGCACAACATCCATGACGACCGTAATATTGCGCAGTTATTCTGCCCTGTCATGGTTTATCATAAACAATCCGGGGACAAATGTCAATCACTCTGTCGAGGTTTGCCGAAACTTTACAGAGACCATAAAAAAATCCTGCGCCGCAGCGGTTTTTTCGCCGGGCGCAGGATTTTTTCGCCGTTCAGGCCGCTGTCAGCGCGTCGGCCGTCTGGGTCACGGCCTGTACGATGCTGCCATCCACTGCATAGATGGAATCATCGCCTTCCACCATCAGGTAATACCCATCGGTGCCGCTGGCATAGGTGAGGGTCTTTGTTCCGTCGGCCGTGGTCACCTGTACCACGGCCAACGGGGCATCAAAGCCGCAGGCCGCCGGGTCCGCGCCGTCGGCGGGGGTGATCTGGCCGGACACATAGCTGCTCAGGGCCGAGAGCATGCTCTGCACCTTGTCCTGATCCAGGTCCGTGTCGGCATCTCCGGCAAAGCGCCACACCGTCTCGTAGGAAGCCGAATCCGCCTCGTCTCCGTCCCCTGCCAGCTCGGAACCGGCAGTCAGCGAGACTTTTTCCCCGCCGGCCAGCGTATACGCCACCTGCTCCACATCCGACGCGGCAAAGCCCGCCGGGCTGAAGCTGCCGAACAGCCCGGCCTTATCGCAGGCAAAGCAGGCCGTCCGGCTGGCGTCCACGGTATACAGGGCGATGTCTCCGTCCTTCTGCACATAGCGGTCGCCGGTGACGGTGTTGCTGCTGCCAAAGGTCAGGGTGGTGGTCTGCCCGGCCGCCGTGACCGTTACAGTCAACTCCGGCGCGTCAAAGCCGTAGTCCTCCCCGGCCTGCGCGTCCAGCTGCCGCTTTGCATTGAGGGACGAAAGCGCTGTGACCATGGTATTGCAGGCGCTCTCGTCCAGATGGTAGTCCGGGTCCTCCGCCAGCGTCCAGCTGCCATCCGCATCGTCCAGCGTGAGGGTCTGCCCGTTGTAGGTGTAGGTGATGCGGCTCAGATCAGCGGTAGAGAAAGAGCACAGCGGGATGGTACCATCGGCCGCCGCACTGGAAGCGGCTTCCTCTGCGGCAGTGCTGCGGTTCAGGGCCCAGAGCGCCAGCCCCAGCACTGCGATCACCGCCGCAAGCACCGCAAGGGTGCGTCGTTTTGCGTTCATGGCAGCCTCCTTATCGGCGGCGGCGCAGCAGCACCACCACAGCACCGGCTATGAGCACGGCGGCAGGCAGGATGAACACCAACACCAACCCCAGGGTCGTGGCCTGCGAAGCTGCCACCGTGATAGGCTCGGCTTCCAGCGCCTTGGTGTCGATGAGCAGGCCGCTGTCATCTCCGGCCAGCGAAACGGCGCAGCCCTGCAGGAAGGTGCGGTTGCCGGGAATGGACTGATACACCTGTTCGTTGTCCACATTCGGGCAGCCGATCCAGATCACTTCCGCCCCGGTGTTATCGTTGCATGCCCAGGCGGCCAGTGTAAAGGGGCCGTCGGTGTCGCCGCTCTCCTTTTCGGTGGTTGCGGCGTTGTTGACGTCCTGCTTGCTGTAGGACTGCTCCGAGGTGTTGAGCAGGGGTTCCGCGGTCACATCCTCCGTCTCGGTCAGCACAAGACCCTGTGCCACCGAGAGCATCACATGGGTGTCCTTGTTCACGCCGTTCAGGGCCGCGCTCTCCTCCGTGGTGCCGTAATCCGGGAACAGGGAGTACGGGTAGCCGTACAGCGAATGTCCGGAATCACCTTCCACCACGATGCCCGGCTCCCGCGACAGACCGAACTCTGCCATCAGGGCGTCCAGATTGGGAGTCTCGTCGTAGATGTTGGTGGTCAGCAGCATCTTGCCGCCCTCGTTCAGGTAGTTCTGCAGCATGGACGCCTCGTCCACCAGTCCGTCATCCGACGCAAGATCCGACGTGGGTGCGTTGATGATCAGCAGGCTGCAATCCTCCGGGATCTCGCTGGTCAGCAGGTCCAGCGGCTGCAGGGTGATGTTCTGGGCGTTCAGCGCCTCGGTGAGGGAGCTGGTCAGGGCCTGTTCCCCATGGTTCGTGGTATAGTAGGCCACCCGGGCGTCGCCGCCGGTGAGTTTATAGATGGCGGCTGTGATCTGCTTCTCGCCGCCAAAGGTCACATTGGCACTGCCGGTGGTGTAATAGTCGGAGTAGTCATACTCGTACAGATCGGCGGCATCCAGCACCACGCTGTCCTCCCCGCTGGTCACGATCAGGCTTCCGGTGGATGCATTTTCGGCCCCGTACTGCGCCGCAAAGGTCGGGTAAAGGGTCGGGTCCTTCTGCTCCCAATGGATATGGCTGCTTTCGGCGGCGTAATGGTCCAACAGCTTCGTGATGATGGCATCTTCGCTGCCCGTCTCACACAGATAATAAATGGTCACATCCTGCTGCAGGCTTTGTGCCAGCTGCACCGAGCTGTCGCCCAGGGTGTACATCTTGCCCTCCGAAAGGTCAAACTCGGTGTATTTGGACGGAAGTGCCCGCACCACCAGATTGACCAGCACCGCCAGCAGGATGGCAGCCGCCAGAATGGCGGTGGAGTACACCCCACTGCGGAACACCTTGCCGTTGACCGGCCGGTTCTTTCTGTTTTTCATTGTTGTGCCCTCCCCTCAGTTCCAGCGGCGTTTTTCCAGTTCCTGCACGGTAAAGAACAGGAACAGCACCGTCACGGTGAGATAGTACACCAGTGTGGGGATGGAAAAATTGCTGTTGACGAATTCCTCAAAGGGAGCAAACAGACACAGTGCGCTCAGCACGGCGCTGAAGCCCTCGGTCAGCCAGCTGCTGCGCAGCAGGAACAACACCGTGAGCGCCGCACAGCACCCGGCAAAGGTCAAACACCCCAGCGTGAAGCTGCGGCTGCGCAGGCCCGCCACCATACTGAGCACCGCGGCCAGCGCGGTGAACAATGCCAGCGCCACGGCACTGCCGGTGGTGAACATCCTGCGCAGGCTGGGCATCAGATAGGCCAGCAGCAGCGCCGCCGCTCCGGCCACCGCCGCGATGATCTGGTTTTCGGTCAGGCTGGACAGGAACACCCCGATGGCAATGGCGGCGCAGCCCAGCAGATAGTAGCACAGCAGCGCCGCAAAATTGGCCAGCGTACTGGCAGCGGTAGCTCCCAGTGCCCATAGGGTCAGGATCATGACTGCGTCCACCACGCAGGGCAGTGCAAACACCACGCACAGGGCAAAGAACTTGCCCAGCACGATGCCCGCCACCGGCACCGGACTGGTGAGCAGGAGCTGGTCGGTGCGGGTGCGGCGTTCCTCCGCAAAGGAACGCATGGTCAGCACCGGAAAATAGAACAGCAGCATAAAAATGGTGTTGTACAGCGTATAGTAGCCAAAGTCCGGCAGGCCGTAGCCCAGGTTCAGCGCCACAAAATAGATGGCCGATGCCACCAGCAGAAAGGCGGTGAGCACATAGCCGATCATTCCATGGAAGCAGCTGCGGACTTCCCGTTTGAAAATTGCGAACATCGGTCATTCTCCTTTCGGTTCGGTTTCCGGTCCTTCCGGCACATCGGCGGTTTCCCCGGTCAGAGCCAGGAACACTTCCTCCAGGCTGCGGTTCTCCGCTGCCAGTGCCAGCACGGTGCATCCTGCCTCAGAAAGGGCGCAGGACACCTCGGCGCGGCGGTCGGTGGTGTCGGCAGTCTCCGCAGTAAAGGTCACCTCGCCGTCTGCTTCGCTGACCAGCTGCACCCCGGTAATACCCGGCACCGCTTCCACGACCGGCAGCACCGTATCGCTGCTGCCCAGCGCGGTAACACGCAGGCGGATGCCGGGGCTCAGCTTCTCACTCAGCTGCTCCGGAGTGCCCTCGGCCACTAACGCTCCCTTGGAGAGGATCAGCACCCGGCTGCACACCGCCTGCACCTCGCTGAGGATGTGGCTGGACAGGATGACCGTGTGGGTCTTGCCCAGTTCCCGGATCAGTTTACGGATGCCGATGACCTGCGCCGGGTCCAGGCCGACCGTGGGCTCATCCAGAATGATCAGCTGCGGGCTGCCCAGAAGAGCCTGCGCAATGCCCACGCGCTGGCGGTAGCCCTTGGACAGGCTGCGGATGAGCCGGGGCATCACCTGATCCAGCCCGGTGCGCCGGGCGGCCTGCTGCACCTGCTCGCGGCGCTGGGCTTTTTTGACCCCCTTGAGCTCGGCCGCAAAGTCCAGATATTCCTGCACGGTCATTTCCGGGTACAGCGGCGGCTGCTCCGGCAGGTAGCCCACACAGGCTTTGGCCTGCTGCGCCTGCTCCGGCAGGGAAAAGCCTGCCACCTTCACTTCCCCGCCGGTGGGGGCCAGGTAGCTGGTCAGGATGTTCATAATGGTGGATTTGCCCGCGCCGTTGGGGCCCAGCAGCCCATACACCTGCCCGTCTGCCACGGAAAAGGTCAGATCCCGGATGGCCGGATGGCTGCCATAGTTCTTGCTCAGATGCGATACTTCGACCACAGCAATACGCTCCTTCTCGGTTGATTTAATGCTGGTTTATTTTAGACGGAAATTGTGTTCAAATTGGGGCAAACCTGTGTGGAAAGCAAAAACAATTCCGCCCCGAAACGCAAAAAAGCGCCGCCTCCCGAAGGAGACGGCGCTGGAAAAGCCTGTAATTACTTATTACGGCCAAAGCGCTTGTTGAAGCGCTCAACACGTCCGCCGGTGTCGACCAGCTTCTGCTTGCCAGTGTAGAAGGGGTGGCACTTGGAGCAAACTTCGACGTGGATCTCGGGCTTAGTGGAACGAGTCTTGATCACGTTGCCGCATGCGCAGGTGATGGTGCAGTCAACGTAATTCGGATGGATACCCTGTTTCATTCTTTTCACCTCATTTCTGGTTCTGACGTATCGGGGCCATATTATAATGTATGTGCCCATCACAACCTTCAATATCGGCTACCCCCTCGAGCGGCCTTGGAAACGATTGCCTTACTATTATAGCACTGCTTTGCAAAAAAGCAAGAGGTAATTTTGGGTTTTCCCCTGTTTTTTTGGGCAAGACCCCTTGTGGGGCAGTTGCCGCTCACCCCACCCGCTGGCGTTTATCCAGCCGCATCTTGTCGGCGATCATTGCAATGAACTCGCTGTTGGTGGGCTTTCCGCGCAGGTTGTGGATGGTGTAGCCGAAGTAGCTGTTCAGGGTGTCCACATCGCCCCGGTCCCATGCCACCTCGATGGCATGGCGGATGGCGCGCTCCACCCGGCTGGCGGTGGTGCCGTTGCGCTTGGCGATCTCCGGGTACAGGCGCTTGGTCACCGCGTTGATATACTCCGGCTCGTTCATCGTGAGCAGGATGGCGTCCCGCAGAAACTGGTAACCCTTGATGTGGGCGGGCACACCGATCTGGTGCAGGATCTCGGTCACGGTGAGCTCGTCGCTGTCCACGCTGGTGTGGAGCACCCGTTTTTCCTGTCCCAGAGCCACCTTGAGCACGCGGGATGCCAGCACGTTTTCGTCAAATGGCTTGACAAAGTAGTAGGCAAACCCTTCGTCCAGCAATTCCTGCACCATTTCTTCGCTCTGGAATGCACCGGTGACAAAAAAGGACGTGTGCCGCTCCCCGGCGGCATTGTAGCGCTGCTTGACCGCCAGTGCGTCCAGCCCCGGCATAAAGGCGTCCAGCAGCACCACCTGCGGCCGGACGGACAGCATCTTCTGCAGGACCTTGTTCCCGTCCTTTTCCACGACCGTGACCTCCACGCCTTTCTGCTCCAGTGCTTCGCGGCAGGCCGCCGTGATCTGTGCCCCGGTATCCGACATCAAAAATCTCACTTTGTCCATGGTTGTTTCCTCCAATGTGTGCAGTTCCCTTAACACCATGGATTTTACCATATTTTTCCATACAGTTCAACGGTTTTTTATGGCAAATTTTGGCAAAGAAAATCGAACCAGCCGCTTATTTTTCGCGTACAGTGGTTTTTCAGGCTGCGTGATCTGTTTTTGCCGCCTGCTGTGCCTGTTCCAGCATGGTCTGGGCAAAGATGCCGTAGCCCCGGGTAGGGTCGTTGACCAGCACATGGGTCACCGCGCCCACCAGCCGCCCGTTCTGCAGGATGGGGCTGCCGCTCATGCCCTGCACGATGCCGCCGGTTTTGGCCAGGAGTGCCGGATCGGTCACCCGCAGGATCATATTCCGGCGGGGGTCGGCGTCGTTCACCTTCTCGATGCGCACTTTATAGGCCCGGGGCGCCTCGCCCTCGGTGGTGGCCCAGATCTCCGCTTCGCCGGGCACCACCTCCTGTGCAAAGGCCAGCTCCCGCGTTTCGCCCGGCAGCGCGGTGCGCAGGGTGCCGTAGACACCGTTCGGTCCATTGATGCCAATGCTGCCCAGCGCATGGGTGCCAAGGAATTTTCCCTTCAGCTCCCCCGGACTGCCAATGGTGCCGCTGGTGCAGCCCACAATGCTGCAGGCCACGATCTCGCCGCTGCGCAGGGCGACGCTTTCGCCGGTGTCGCTGTCGCTGATGGGGTGGCCCAGCCCGGCAAACACCCCCAGCTGCCGGTCCACAAAGGTCATGGTGCCCACCCCTGCGGAAGAATCCCGCACCCACATCCCGGCCCGCCACTGGCCTGCCGTGGCGTCCCAGGCAGGGGTCAGGGTGGTTTGCAGCTGTTCCCCGCCGCGGATATAGATGACCTCCACTTCCGCTCCCTGCGCCGCGTCCAGCGCAGCTTTCACGGCGTCATTGTTTTCTGTGACGGTTTCTCCGATGCAGACCACCCGATCTCCCAGGTGCAGGCCCGCCGCCTTGGCGGGGTTGGCGGTGCCGCCATCTGCCCGGTCCACATCGGAAAAGCCCACGATGAGCGCCCCCTCGGAGAACATCTTGACCCCAAAGGGCGTCCCGCAGACGGTTACGCTGGGGCGTGTTGTCACCACCGTGCGGATGGTCTTGACGGGCAGCCATCCGCCCAGGGCCAGCGTGGTCTGGTAGCTGCCCACCGCGCGGGTGCTGACAACATTCTGGCTCCCGTGCAGGCGCAGCGGCTCCACCCAGCCAAACCGGGGCAGCACAAGGGCCTGCTCAGGTTCCAGGTACACGCGGTCCGGCAGGCAGGCGTTCAGCCAGCCCAGCGCGGCGGCCAGCGCCGCCAGCAGATACACTGCTGCCAGCTTCACCCGCCGTCCTCTTCCGCTCCTGTGGTTCTGCTCTTCCACGCGTTTTGCCCCCTTTTGCGGTTTGGGGGTAGTATGTGCAAAAGAAATGTGAATTATAAACAAAAAGAGCCCCTCAGCCAAAGCTGATGAGCTCATCTGTCTTTATGCGGAAGAAGGGACTTGAACCCTCACTCACGAAGAACTGGTGCCTAAAACCAGCGCGTCTGCCGTTCCGCCACTTCCGCACATACCAACTTGATTAGTTTAGCAAGATTCATGTAAAATGTCAATCATTTGCCGCACGATTCCCCTATTTCCCCCGGTAGACGTTCCTGACGTTCCAGAACCCGCGCACTCGTAAACAGCCCACTGGGCTGTTTACTGCCCCGCCTACGGCGTGGCCGTGCTGTTCAAATCCTCTCCTCCGCACAACAAAAAAACCAGAACACAATGTGTTCTGGTCTTTGGTGCGAAGGAGGGGATTTGAACCCCCAAGGATAAACCACACGCACCT